>Ga0307517_10006349_pt1 | contig 17539 bp, 23 predicted proteins | sample 23_EM_MG_FD_194515 | JGI IMG/M metagenome (GOLD analysis project Ga0307517, IMG submission 194515) | Populus trichocarpa ectomycorrhiza microbial communities from riparian zone in the Pacific Northwest, United States - 23_EM | ecosystem: Host-associated > Plants > Roots > Unclassified | place...
CTACCCTGGAGGAAGTGGACTTACCTCCGGTGCGGTCTTTGGAAGGAAAGCGGGCAAGGCTGCGGCAGCACTATGCTATACAAATGCCTAATGTGTAGTGTACGATTGTGTGTACAGTGTCGCGAATTATCATTGGCCACGTTCACGGTTGCCTGGCGTGGGATCTCTAGCCATTCGGTCGAGTGTCCGGCGGGCCGCCTCCAATGAAACCGCCTCGGGATCCCGGGCAAAGATGCAGTGCTCACGTTCATGGAAGAGAAAAGAACCCACACGTTTAATGGCACTGGGAGTCCTTGAATGATTTAGAGGCCAGTTGCTCGAATACAAACTGCTCGCCACGTCTCACTCTCTTTCGTCTGACCGCGGGAGAGTAAGGTTGATGTCAAGGATTGCAACCTGGTAGATAGTGGTATCACCGCTATTCATAACACGGTGTCCTATAACTTTCGGATGTCCACGTTGACACCTTCCTCACCCTCCTGGCCGGAGTGCCTCAAGAACGCGTACGAACCCTTGGAAGCGGAGGATGGGTTGATAAAGGTTGTACCCCCAACCCTCTGCGGAGGCTATTTGAGAAGACCTAATAGCGTATTTTGCACGAACCAACCGACCTTGGAGAACTGTTTCAACCGGCTGGGGACCAGGAGTACGTGAGGGATATGATCTTGGGTCCCACCGTCTAAGTCGAGTAGTTTGGAACGTGAGATATCAAGATTGACTTCGTGTGAGACGTCCATCGGAGGAGGGTAAATGGGGTAAAAGCTAAACCAGGTAAGAGATCCGCGTATTCTACTACAGAAAGCCGCAAAAACGTACCTCCGTTGTTGCAATATATACCGACACAATTCGGCCATGGGATCCAGAGGTTCTTCACTCCCTTGTTCGGCATCAGCTCGTTGCCCCTGCTTCAATAGCTCCTCTTTCTTGAGGTGGAATAAGGTATCCACCGTAGAAACAGCAAATTTGGTGCCGTTGATGGAGAATCGACATGGATTAGCGAGCAGGTGAACGCGCTAGGAGTCCAATTCAGCGAAGGACGATCCCCAATTTTTGACCAGTTCTCACACTGTGACTCAGTAACGATGCGTCGAATTCGCTCTGCGGGAGAGACACATGTTCGCTGAGGATATCGTTTACGCTTGGGACTACGAAGAATGATATCAAAGGTTTCTCCGCCAAGATATCCCCAATACTTTGCGCGAAATGGGTTGCGAAAAGTTGTTCGGGTGTCCCGTCCACGTCGCCGCTTTTTATCCGTGGATGCGATGAATCCACGAACGGTCCGAGCTAACTTAGAGTTAGCATTCGGGCACACGTTTGTGGAGTGTTGTACCAACCAACAAGACCGTATCAGGGGACTCCTTGGAAATTACTTGCACAAGGTTTTTCCAAGGCCTGTATTGCAAATCAGCATCTGGTGTAAATGGCCCGCCCGCGATGAGCATGCTAAACGAGCTCTCGCCGTCCTCCTTCGGTGGAGGTGGAAGGCCATTCATACGCGGCAGCTACAGCGCTCTTTGTGAGTATGATGGAAGCAGGTTGAAGTTTCCCGCTCACCGGAAGCACTTCGGAGACCGAGAACCAACCTCCGCCACCGTTGCGGCCTCTGAGAGCAACAATCGCTCCGGGGAAGAACCCCACCCGAGTACTCCCGTGGATTTTGAGCGGCGTGTTGAACCTCAACGGAACACGTACGCCAGACCCCATCATCCGGGATGATTCGAGCGCAATTGAAGCCTCGCTGAGTTTTGAAGGGCCAGATGTTGCTGCGATTTCCTCATTTGCTACAATCCTTCCGACTACAACCACATCTTCCTGGCATGTCGTTATTGAGAGCGCATGGTCAGTGGAGAAAAGGGAAGTACTTCTGTCGCAGAGGCTGGATCGCAAAGTTCCTGGAGGTTGTAATGCAGGCGGACAATTTCGGCCATATCGTCAATCCTTTCGTCCAGGACTTCGTCCAATGAGAGCCCGTCAACGATGGCTGCTCCTAACTCTGAGGGAATACGTACCATCACTCCTCTCTGACAATTTCTCGTACATGTAACGGCCTAAATATGCGTAAGCCTGGCATACGGGATGTTGGCATGAACCTAACACTTGCATTCACGTCTTTCAACCTTGTCCACCTGCAAGAACGAAATTCTGCTCGATCCCGCGACGGGGTGATCGACGGCCTCCCTCTTCACACCGGACGCGAAGCCTGTATTGGGTTGACGCGGAGTTCTTCCAGGGCCATATCCGGAGGCTCCACCGCGCACCGACATGACCCCTGATAACCGTGCACTTGAACCCTTGTTTGTGGATCTGCTAGATTTGGCCTGTTCCTGGGCGATATATTTCTTGAGTTCATCCATATTGGACACGTCAAGTCTGCGCGCCTCTCGGCTTAGGTGCTTGACTGTCTCCCATTTCCAAAATAGCTGGTCGGGCGTTAGATCGTAGTTCTGGCATAGCTTTACACCTATCGTACAGTGAGTTATAAATGCTGTGTAGCTGCTGAGGGAGAGCGCACATTCATCGAGAAGGTGGTCACAATCCTCAGGGAGGCATTCTCGAAACGCCCTCTCGAGTTTCTTGAAAAGCACTTTGGGGGGAACCGTAGATGCCATCGCTGTAGAGTTCAAACAGCGGTTGATCGGCGCTGAGACGCGTTAAGTCACATCACGTGTCAAATATCTAAAACGCGTGACATCATGGCGACGTTGAACCTCCTCCTTGGTAATTTGATACATATACAACAGGTGCGCCGACGCTCAAAACTTCTCAAAGATATACAAGTACGCAAGGCGCTTCAGATCCCTCACGCTCTCCTTATCCGCCTTCACGACCTTCTCGTCATTGAATAAAACCCAACCCTCCTCGGGCTCTCCATCCACATCCTTGCCAGAACTTCCGGAGACAAGAGCCGGGTGTTTGATGTGGACAACGTAATGACCGGAGTGCACCGAGGGCCCCTTGTGAGAGATGAAGGCCTTGAGCCTGTACTTCGCTGGCAACGTCTTGGTGCCTGGAAGATCCTTCGCCTTGGGGGCAGATGTCTCTGAAACATCCCCCATCGGTACGTCTTCTCCAGTATCGTCGGGATGATTGAACAACCACTCGACGGCTCGCTCGGCATCACCGCCCTTCAACGACCCAATCAGATACCCCCTGTTGGCGGATAACCCGTGACTCACCGTCTCACGGAGCGCCTTCCTGGCCTGAGCGGGGTAGAATCCCATGTCGCTCAGCATAGCGACTTGTTCAGCAGATGGTTCGGGGCCCTTAGAACTGCTACCGCCAACAGTAATCGGATCATCAATCCCTGTATGTCTGTCAATGACCGGAGAGCGTCGCCGGTTTGGGGAAGATTCATACCAGGATCTTCCATATGTGCGAAGAGCCACTCCATCGCAGCAGTTGGGTCAGCATTACCGGTAGCAAGTAGCGCTTTCTGGCAACGGACTTTTGGGAAGCCCATGCCCTCGAGCTGATACATTGCCTCAACATTGAATGCCGGCAGCATAGGAGGTTCTTCAGGGGGGGGGGGGGGGTTGTACATAAGTTTGAGTCCTGAACCTTCGACAAGGCAGGAAGGTATCCTTACCTGGCTTGTCCTCCGGAAGCCCGATTTCTGTGTCCTGCAACCCTTTTCCGATGTATCCATCCAGGCTGAGGACATCCGAAGGGGGGAGGTTGATAGGGATATCGAGTTTTGTAGGGACCCAGTTCACAAGTTGGAACTTCTTCACATGGATCACGAGGACCTCGGGGAACGTCGCGAATCGGGATCGCCTGCCAAGCTAAGGTGAGGAGGGGAAAGAAAGCTGTTTAGGGCAAACTCACTTGTGTGCAACGACAATCTTATCACATTGTGGACAGGTATACTCCAGTCCTTCGTCCCCAGTCAGGATATCAAGGAGATCTGTCAATAACACGTCACTGTAAATGACATTCCCTTCTGCATCCTTGCTCTCTTCGATAGCAGGAACAACAACGCTGACGGCGTCGAGTTCGTCGTTCCTGTATCGCACCCTATGACACGATGTGCATTGCAACCGCTGTTCCATCGCAAGCGTGAAAACTTGGGTTGGATCAACTTCACCGGCAACATCTTGAGTTCGCTTGAGTGTGCGCCGAAGGACCTTCAATAGATGCGTGAAGAACTCTTCTGAATCTTGTTGCTTCATCGTAGAAAACTCTTCATGCCCCTTTCCAATGAGGGACTTGAATCCCATGGGGCGCACACCATCTTGGAAGACAGGGGTAGGGGAATCGAGAGAGAGGGGAGGAATCTCCTGAGTGGAAGATGGAACGGAATATCGACCGGAGAGCAAACCATCGGCGAGTTTGTGCATCTGACAAGCCACACAATCGGCTGGTAGTGGTTCCGTACAACTTCCCCAGTGTTCTGCAGCGGACGGATAATAAGCCTTTTGGAATGAGGGAAGCGAGAAGAGGGATTGAAGAACAGAAGCCATGTAACAACTGAATTACAAACGTCCGTCAGTGTTTTAAAATACCATGTTGTGGCAAGCAACCCCACCTGTTGCCCAGGTTGGAAAGGCCCGTGAGGCCCGGTCCAAAAACGGGTTCAAGTGCCTTCCCATCTTCACCGGTGAGAGAAAAATCATATTTGAGATTGTGTTCAATTTGCTGATGGGTACTCAGCGTTGCTCCCCGAAGATTACTGCCAGGGACGTACCAATTCTGTCATTGATTTTTCCGTTTTCGTCTGCGTCTGGGTGTTGATGCCGAACGTCGAAAGATGCAACGCTAGCTCAGGGTCGATTTTTGAATCATTGCAAAAGTAACAGTATACATCTGGTAGGACGGAGGATCAGCGATGAGCGCATACGGAAGGTGCTTTCAACGGACCTGCCCCGCCCTCGGGAGTGATGGTTCCAAGTTTGACGCTGATTGGGTGACCAGTTTCCTCGAAGTGGTTGAGACCATGACCGTTCCCGCCAGGGGCTCCGCCGTACTGCTTCCTTCCACAGCCGAGCGAGCCACAGGTCAAGCATAACCACAGGTTCTCTTTTAGTTCGCATCGATTACAGTGAGCGAGCCCAGACACAGGGATGGGCCCAGTGGCAACTTGCTCGAGTGTCAGTGTGTGTTCGCAGGGTACAAATTCTTCCTCCCAAGATTGAACCTCTGATTGTCGACCTGAGGAGAGTGATTTGAGGACCTCATCGGAGAGCGATTGAACAAAGGGGTCCGTGGCAAGTTCCGGGTGCTCAAGGCCATCCTCATACGATTTTAAAACAGTTGTGTGGATGTATTTGTCTTCCTCGTGTTCCTCGGCGATGGCGAGCTTCGTTATCTTCGTTGGAGGTTCCTCATCCTCTCCCTTCATCGGCAGCATCAGACAGGACTGTGGCGGGCAAGGGATGATGAAACCATACCCTCCTGGAAGGAGGCTTCCTCCGCCTCTTCAGGTTCAACGCAAACTTGTGCCCAGATTTCTTGTAGTGGTTAAGAGCATGGTGGCGCTCGGCATCAAGACAACCTCCGTTGAAACAAGTCAAACAGACATCGATCCCAAGAGCACCGTCCTGCAAACACAAAGAATCATAATCGCAACTGGGATCGAAATCCTCTGATATTGCACTCGCACCTGATTATCGAAACACTGCGTGCACTCCTCTCGATGTACTGATTGCGACAGCTTTGGAGGCTGGAGTTTGTACAACTGGGCGAGGTCCATGGCTTCTGGTTCCTGTTTTGCAAAGCAGATCAGCCCAGCGAGTCTATTTGATCCTCTCTCACGAATTCGAGGCCTTACCTCGTATGAGAATGATGATCAACGGAGAAAACAGACTCGGGCACAGTTCTCCACCCCGTCGCGTGCGGCCGATGTGACCACGTGACCCGTCGATTATCTTTCCCCCTTCCCGCTCAAAATTTCAGAAGCACTCTGTCCAAATGGCGCAGAACGGGTCAGCCAACGCGTCAATAGAGGCTTCCTACTCCTCGCTGCCGACGGTTGTTGGCATTAACTACGGAAATTCCTACGCATCTATCGCAGTTGTGTCCAAGGTCTGTTTGCATCCCTCTGGAATTCACAACCAAGTGATCGCTCACCCGAGTCGCAGGAAGGACTGGCAGACTGTATCGCCAACGAGGATGGTGAACGCCAGATCGCCTCCGCTATCTCCTTTCACGGCGAGGAAACCGTGCGCATTTTACTGTCCCCAAGAATTTCTGAATCTCAAATGTAGCGTGGGATACAGTATATCGGCACTGGCGCAAAATATCAGCTGGTGAAAAACGCCGAGAACACAATCATCGGTTTCAGGAACCTCCTCGGTAGAAAGTGAAGGCATCCTCCCCACAATTTACGGTGCTGTGCTGAACGTTTATGTTGCAGATTTTCCGAGATACCAAAGGATAAACCCGTGATTTCCGCCCCAGTCATCCAACACCCCGAAAAGCCAGATGAGCCCGCCTACAAGGTCACAATTCTCCAGCCCGCCCCTAAACCTCTCCCCGTTTCTGCGGTTGCTTCAACCGTTAACACCCCCGCTGCCTCAAAATTTGGCACACCGCGATCGGAACCTACGCTGGCAGAACGGTACCTAACCGTCTCTGAAGTCAATACGATCTTCATCAAGTCTCTCGTCCAATCCGCCGAGGATTTCCTGGGAAAGAAGGCCGAAGGTGTCGTTATTGCCGTCCCGACGTGGTTTGAAGAGGTTCAACGTGAGGCTTTGATTAAGGCTTCGGAGGAAGCTGGTGTCAAGGTCCTCCAGTTAATTGACGATATCGCCGCTGCCGCTCTCCAATCAATTACCACTCCCACCTCTCCCGACTCCAAAGAAGATAGGACTCAGCTCGTCGTAGACCTCGGTTCCTCCTCCCTTTCCCTCTCCGTTCTCTCCATCCGCCACGGTCTCATCTACCACCTTGCGTCCTCCTCAGATCCTACGATCGGTGCCGATCTCATCGATGACAAACTCATAAAATTCTTCGCGAAGGAATTCACTAAGAAAACCAAGGTTCCCTTATCGCTTCCTGTGACCTCCTCCCCGTCTGCTGCCGACAAACGTGCCGAGGCCAAACTTCGTCTCGCTATAGAACACACAAAACGAACCATCTCTGCTTCGCCTGGTGCTGCCACATGTTCGGTTGAGAGTTTGAAGGATGGTTATGACCTCTCAGGGACAATCAACCGAATGAGGTTCGACATGGAAGCTCGGGAGGTGTATACCAAGATCGCGGATTCAGCGAAAAAACTCGTCGCTGATGCAGGCCTCGACCTGTACGATATAGATGAGATTGTCTACGCTGGCGGAACTGGGTGTCTGCCGGGGTTGGACGAGGCCATACTGGGCGCCGGGTTCAACGAGGAGACGTTGGTTACCCCTTTCTCTACTGGAACCGCTGTGGGTGGTGGTGCCTCGGATCCTACCACGATTTTGGCAAAGGGTGCCGTCATTCAGGCGAAGCTCCTGGCCGAGATCGCTGGTGATCAAGATCTCCTTCCCGCGTTTGGAACCGAGACGGGACTTGCGAAGGTCGGGTCTACGAGCAAGACCATCGGGCTGGTATTCCCCGAGGAAGGCGCGGAGGAGGGTGGTCTGGGTGGTCAGTGGGTTCCTGTGATCCTCAAGGAAACCGCCCTTCCAGCGAGGAGAATATACACCTTCGACGTAGACCTCGGGGAGAATACCTCCGAGAAGGTTGGGTTCGAGGTGTGGGAGGTAAACGAAAGCGTCAAGGTGGAGTTGGTCAAGGTATCCCCTCCAGAGGACGAAGACGAGGAGGAAGAGCCAGAGGAGACCGAAGAGAAGGATAAGCTGATCGAGAAAGATGGCGCGGCGCTGACGAGCATCGTTGTCCCTGTGAAGAACGGGAGGAAGGAGAAGGCGAGGTGGAAGGCGAGAATTGGGGTGCAGTTTGTGGTGGATGAAGGGGGAAAGGTGGAAATTACCGCTTGGGAGGTTGATGGGGGAGAAAAGGTTCAGAAGATCATCCGGTAAATACCAGTTCAGACTTGGACGCGTCGCGACACGATTATACACCCGACTTCGGAAGCTTCATTTTTCGGACGGGGCTTCGACAACTGGACCCGACCCACAATATCTCCATAAATCGTACAAAGTTTCATTCGACCTCGTAAACTCGGCCACGCGCCCATTCCGTAATGCACGGGGTTTGATCGCCGCACAGATAACTATGTTGTACAAAGAGGATATGGAAAGGGAGGAAAGAGATAAAAAGCCGTTCTCTGGCGAGGGACAAACGAAGGTCTGAGGATTGATGGACGAATGTTACCATTTGGATCGACTTCGAAAGGTTTTACCAGATCGAAGCACAACGATTAGACTGGCCAATGGCGTTTTCCAAACAACAGGCATATCCTTCTTCCGGGTGGCTAATCCATCTTGACATCCGAGTCCCCAGAACCAGATCCCATGGTTTTGGGTTCAATTTCTGGGGCGTCTTGGGTGGGGAGATCGTGGTCGGCAATTTCAGTGGGCTCCGTAACGATGGTTGGCTTGGCCTCGACAACGGCATCCGGCGGACTGGGGTCGGTGCTCATGATATCGGCAAGGGTGGACTCCTGTGAGAGCGAGCTTTCCTTGGCCGGACTCGTGGGTGAATTCACAGGCGAGATCTGAACGGAGATGTGGGGGTTGGAGGAATTGGACACCGGGGTAGGAGAAGCGTGGGGAATGCTAGTGAGATGATGTCAGGATTGCGCATACACGGACTCTTTGGGATGAGTATGAACGTACTTCTCCGGGTTGGGGATGGCAGTACCGACGGTGTTCTGGGGGGCTTTGCCTGCTTTAGACAACGCATAGTCTCCGGAATCGAAATACTTCCGGTCCTGCGTATCGTGGCTCGTCAACATACACAAGGCACTACGGGACAAACAAGAGACGAACCCCCTGCATCTTCGTCAACACATTCTTGTGAGTGGGGAGTTTGCCATACAGACGAAAGAGCTTCTGCTCCTCCGGGGACAAAGCCTATAGAAATGAAATGAAATCGAAAGGACATTGGTCAGCATCTGTGTGCATCGACGCATCCTCTCCGGATCGCATGCGGTCATGGCGGGATATGCGATTGAAGATGCGATGCCTGGCTTGGGATCGGAGGGGGTACGCACGCTGATGTCGATCTTATTGCGCTTGGCTGGGAGCATGATTGGCGGGCCCTGGCGGTAGGCTCTGAGCTCTGTGGAAAGAACGAGGTTGGCTTTGACGCAGACGACGAGCTGTGCCAGCAAGCGTTGAGAGTGAGATGGAGTGGAAGGTGGATTGGGTGCGGAGTTTCAATTGATACCGGATGTCGCATGACATTACCCTCGAGATAAGTATCACGGCGGATCTTGTCGCTCGCGTGTTCCAATTTCATGCAATGCGAGTTTGTAATTTAGTATTACACTACGCGTCTCTCTACGCCTCCAAAAAATCGAGAACCGCTTCTTCGCGCATCTCCTCGTCATCTGAGTCCAGGTCGAGCACAGGCTGATCTGAAGCGGCGGTACCGAGGTCATAAAAAAAGCGGGGAACGTCCCAGCGAGTGCTCGCATGCCGGTGAAACCCAGTCGAAGAAGCACCCAGATCAAGAGCCATGCAGCGGAGGTCATAGTCGTCGGGGGGAGCGTTTTCCCGTCTTTGGGTGGGGTTCGGTTGCGGGTTAATTGACTCCCAGTCGTCGTCCAATCCGGCCAAAGTAAACACATCGTCATTTGTCTCGAAAAGGTGGCCAGCATCAGCTGCTGCATCGAGACCGAGCGTTTCGAACTGTGTTATCCGAAGCGTTAGTATTTCAGCCGCTGCGGTTGAACCATATATGTGGAAATTACGGGAGGTGTACCCTAGATCGTTGGTCAGATGCGCAGCGGGCAGAAGACAATCACAAACCATGTTTCCTATGTCTTGGGAGGACTCGGATTCGATAAACAAATCCATGAAAGCAGTTTCGTCTGGATCCAGAGGTGGGTTGCCTGGGTCCTCAAAAGGCTCCGAATCGTCATATTCAAGAAGCGCATCTGATGGTGTGTAATGATCAGAACTTTGTGAAGGATGATCTGATTTGGTGATAAACGTGGAGGCCTGACAATGTCCGTCAGAGGTCATTCCTTGAGTATGGAGGGGGACATCCAAACCTTGAAGCGCTCAGCACGAAACAAAGTCCGATGTAGACGTTGTAGGGATACAAGAAGGACCCTTTCATCGTCCCTGTGAGGCGGAACCGAGACATCATCTAGGGTCATCGGGCCGAGAGCATCCTGGAGCTTATCCAAAGAGCTGTCATAGACCGCGTTGTTACTCCTTCGCAGCGACTTTTGTACACATCAGTTCAACTCCACAAGTAGTGAAAATAACACTCGCTCTCAGTAGTCTCTTGCATCGCTTTTTAAAGGCGGTATTTTTCGATCGAGCGACGATATTCAAGATGGGCTGTGCAACCTGAGAAAACATACCCATCTCTGCGCCAAGAGACTGCACGGGTTCAACGAGAGCGAAAAACAAAAAGGAAGGTGCGCACGTTTCTCCAGGAACCGAAGATGAGAGGATAACGTCTAGGCAAGAGTCAGATGATCGATCCGTTGAGGGAGGCGGTGCCCTACCTGACAAAGTCCCGGGAGAGAACCTTTTCGATAACAGAGCTCACCATGTTTTGAACGGGGAGAAGGTGTTGAGTGGAGAACGGATTCACTACTGGTATTGTTTAGAAGAAGCCCGAGCCAGACGAGGTGGATACCAACAAGTATCTTCCGTTGAATTCGATTTCCAAGCAAGGGACCAATTGATTCCAATGAGAGTCGCGGTGGTAACCGGAAGTTCATCTGGACACAACAATGCACGAGACGACGCGATGGCGACTGCTGGCGATGGTCAGTGAGTACACTGGAACGATTTCGAAGAATAAGCACACTCAAGAGTTCCGTCAGCACTGACGTAGGGGTCAGAGATGTCGCCAATGAACAATTGAGCAGCATGCTGTGGGGTGTGAGAGGAGGCTATGTATGCGCCGTAATGCGGGATCGTTCCATACAAATTTGAGATATTCAAGGAGATACGTGACAAGCGACGACCGCAGAAGCGTATCGGTAGAGATTTGTTCCCTTCCAAATGAACCGCTGAGACGTATGAGTATGCTGGAAGACGAGAGGATGTCGAGTGATTCTGGGGGCGGGAATTTCTGTAGTTTTAGGATGGGGTCGTCACCGATGGCCAGCTTCAGTTGGTGGGTTATTCCCACTGCAAGAGAGAGGCCATCCGCAGTCGCACTGAGGAGGGGTGAAGACAAGCACAGGGTTGGCATGAGAGCGCGAAAGTGGTGTGACCGAGATCATCTGCCTTGCCCGGGCTCTCTCTTTCTCCATCCACGACCATCTTCGATTCGTTTTCGACGGCCTCTCTTCGTTATCGCAGACTGACCCTCAATGGTAATCGCAAAAATCTAAACAATTTGTAAAAATTGTCGGGAGTTTCTCATCCTCTTATCGACAGGCGTCGGACATCGACCAGAAGATCCAGGACGTCTACAAGCGCATCCAAACCGAGCGCAAGGTCCTGGAGGCCTCCCAGCTCCTCCGTCAGGCTACCACAAACCCCGATGTTCTCAGGCGCAATGAAGCGAAGATCAGAGAGGCCGAGCGACAGCTCTCGTATTTTGAGGACACTCTCCGGGAACTCCAGAACAAGAAGATGATGCTGGCCCAAGGTTCCTCAGGCGGTGGTGCTCAAAGAGACCGCGCTTCCTCTTCCCCTTCTCCAGAGTACAACCAGCGGTCAGGCGGTCGTCCCCCCGGCGGTCATGAGAACTCTAGGATGGGTCCCCCACCCAAAAAGGTCTACAGTAACCTAGATCTTATCAAAGCCGATACGCCCGTCACCACGGCAAGGATCTCCCGGATGCTTCACCAACTCGAGTTCAAGCTCCAGGTCGAAACCCAGTACAAGAAGGGCATTGATAAGATGGTGAAGCTCTACCAGGCCGAGGGTGATAAGAAGTCGCGCGCAGACGCGGAAGCCAAACGGGTCGAATCTGAGAAGAAGATTGGACTCCTCCAGGCTTCCTTGAAACGCTACAAAAATTTATTCATCATGGAAAGCGAAGCTGAGGAACCAGAACCCGCGCCAGGTACGCACCCTCTCCAGAAATTATCTACCCCTCGTGTTTCCTCGAGATGCTTATTCCACGTATCTCATTTTGTCAGGAGAGAAAGGCGGAGAAAACGTTCGCTCGAAATCGTTAACTGGTACTCTTCACATATCCCTCCGAAGTGCTCATGAACTTGACCACCCCCCAATCATCTCGAGGTCACGTTCTGCTGCCAAGGCGGGCATCGACACCTTTGTATACATCAAGGTCGACGGTACCCAACGCTCCCGATCTCATAATTCCAAGACAGACCGGTGGAACGAGGACTTCGATATTCCGGTGGACAAAGCGACTGAGGTCGAAATCGCTTTTTACGACAAGCAGGCGAGCGAAGTCTATCCGATCCCGATTGGACTGCTTTGGATCAGGATCAGCGATCTTATCGAAGCTCTCAGGAGGCAGCGAGTCATGGGAGGTGGACAGGGTGGGTGGGTCACCGCCAACGCGATGGGTAGCGACGCCCTAAATCCCCACAATGCTGACCCGTTTGGTGCCGGCGGGAGTGGTATGGACGCACCGTTGAACTTCCCCGGTGGTGGTGCCGGAATACAACCCACTGCTCCTGGGATGCCCTCACAAGAAGGTGTTGAAGCGTTCTTCTCCGTCGAACCTGTTGGTGCCGTGGCACTGCGCTTGAACTTCAGTGAGTTTTCTCTCATAAATATGAGTGCCGCCGTACCAATGGAGGCCAGCCAAGGAAAACGTCCGAAAACGCCCTATGGAAGCTGTCGGCGGTCTTGGTCGTCAGGGTGCTGTCCGGAAGCGCAAGGAAGAAATCCACGAAATGAACGGTCACAAATTCGTTCAGAAACAATTCTACCAACTCATCTTATGCGCTTTCTGTAACGAATTCTTACTCAACGCTCTCGGGTACCAATGCGAGGATTGTCGGTATACCTGCCACAAGAAGTGTTACGAGAAGGTGGTTACGAAGTGCATATCAAAGTCCAACACGGGAGTGAGTGCATTCTCTTGTTGATCACTAGCGCGGTATGCTGACCATGTTTTCAGGACGGAGACGAGGAAAAGATTAACCACAGGATTCCTCACCGTTTCGAACCGCTCACAAATCTGGGAGCCAACTGGTGTTGTCATTGCGGTTACATGCTGCCTCTCGGTCGGAAGAATGCTCGAAAGTGTTCTGAATGTGACATTACGTGCCACGCCCACTGCGCTCACCTTGTCCCCGATTTCTGTGGTATGTCAATGGAGACAGCGAACAAGCTTCTGGATGACTGGCGGCAGATCAACCGGATACGGCAGGACAGGACACCCAAGCAGCATGTCAAACAGCCGTCTCTGACACATGTCGTTCCCCCTCAACAACCTGGTCCGGGTTCGGACACGCTGAGTCAAGGTATGGAACGAATGAGGATACAGGAACCTCCTGCTCCCGTCCAACAACAGGAACTACCCCCTCGCCAGCAGAGTCCCTCTCAGGATCGGTATGGGTATCAGCAACTGCAACCGCAACAACCCCTCCCTGGGACTTATCCCGGGCCACATGGTCACCAACCATCAAGGCCGCCAGGTGCAAGAATACCTGTCCCCCCAGCGTACCCCCTAGAACATCAGCAGGCGATCTTGCAACAACCTCCGCCCAGGGATGATCGATACGGCGGGTATGATGTGAGTTGTGGGTGCCAATCTACTTCACCAGGCTAACAACTCGACTTTAGAAACCACCTCCCCCGCCACAGAAACAGTATCCTCCCAGTTCTGGGCTCCCACAACAACAACGGCCTCCACAAACGATATCACCACCCCCTCCTCAACCACATTATCAACAACCGCTCCCACAACAGTACCAACCTCCCCCCCAACAACAGCAACAGATTGTTCAGCAGCAACAATACCGACAATCGCAGTCGATGCGAAAGAGGAAGGTCGGGTTGGATGACTTTAACTTCCTTGCGGTACTCGGAAAAGGAAACTTCGGTAAAGTCATGTTAGCGGAGGAGAAGCAGACAAACAACTTGTATGCCATCAAGGTGTTGAAGAAGGAGTTCATTATCGACAACGATGAAGTGGAAAGGTATGGGCGTCGTTGGCTCGCTGGGGCTTATCGGCCTGCTGAGATGGCGATCCTCTTCACAGTACGCGATCCGAAAAGCGGGTGTTCTTGACCGCCGCTAAAGAGAGGCACCCGTTCTTGCTTGGGCTCCATTCGTGTTTCCAGACGGAGACTAGGGTATACTTTGTGATGGAGTACGTCAGTGGAGGTGACTTGATGTTACACATCCAGAGGAAGCAGTTTTCGTTACGTCAGGCCAAATACTACGCCTCCGAGGTGCTGTTGGCATTGGAGTACTTCCACGCAAACGGCATCATTTACCGGTGAGCGCCGTGTATCACACCATCAGCAGCCGCCTTGCTTAATCACGGGTCCAGTGATTTGAAGTTGGACAACATCCTCTTGACGTTGGACGGTCACGTTAAGGTTGCCGATTATGGGTTGTGTAAGGAAGACATGTGGTACGGGTCCACTACTAGCACGTTCTGCGGCACTCCCGAGTTCATGGCGCCTGAGGTAAAGTTTATGAACCTGGTTTGCGGCACGTCATGCTGGCTAAACTTGTTTTAATTAGATTCTTCTCGAACAACGTTACGGTCGGGCGGTGGACTGGTGGGCGTTTGGTGTGTTGATGTACGAGATGCTTTTGGGCCAATCTCCATTCCGTGGCGATGACGAAGATGAAATCTTCGATGCCATCTTGGAGGATGAACCACTATACCCTATCACAATGCCCAGAGACGCCGTTTCTATCCTTCAGAAGGTTTGCTTCCATCTTTTGTGTTATCTGTGGCGCAAGCTCCTGCCGATCGCTGAGCGTTCATCGTTTCTAGCTTCTTACCCGAGACCCGAATCGCCGCCTTGGCTCTGGGAAAGGGGATGCTGAAGAGATCAAGAGGCAGCCGTTCTTCAAGGATGTCGCCTGGGAAGACGTCATGAACAAACGTATACCCCCGCCGTACTTCCCCACAATTGTGAGCCCCCCAGTTTTACCCTCGTTTTTGATTTGTACGCTGAAACGGTGACGGTGCTTCGTAGAACGGCAGTGCAGATACGAGCAATTTCGATGAGGAATTCACAAAAGAACAGCCGACACTGACACCGGTACACGGACAGCTATCCGCGCAACATCAAGCCATGTTCAATGGATTCTCTTGGGTAAGCCTGTACCGTTTTCCCTTATCAGTTGGACTGCATGCTGATCTCGGTCCGATCGCACACAGGTTGCCTCTTGGGCTGACATCCAGCAGTAGGAGGGTGTTACCTCGTCTGACGTGTGTAGTGTTTTTGTTCGATTACGAGAGCATGGTTGTAGTACAAGATTGATCTTCCCGTGTGACGACCCCTGTACCCCGCTTTGTTCCCCCTCTCTATTCTAACTGTTTTTCTTTGACTTGGTCGGTGACGACGTGAGTTCCGGTCCCCGGGAGACCTGTCGGAAGTGGTGTGGTACGACCGTCTTCGGTTTCGCCGGGTTGACCTGGGCTGGATGCTTCGTCTTGATCTTGGACGATTTGGTGGAAGGAGTTCCAGAGGTTTGCGACAGTTTCGTATTCTGTGGACATTGAGAAGACCTCTTCGACTTGGCGATTTAGAACGTTGGTCAAGGAGAGAAGTTCTTCGAAACCCTAGTTTTCGGATATCAAGTGAATACATTAGCGCAAAAGACTGTAGTGGGGACGCACAGAAGTTATCTCCGACGCTAGGCGGTCGCGCTCTTGGACGAAGAACGAGTCTCCGCCATTGGTTCGTGACATTAAGATGATCGTGCTGGGTAAGCGTGCCAGTTCGGGCGCCGGCACGCGGCGGTGACCACTCGTTGCTCTTTGGCGATCGGCCCGCTGTGATCCATTCAGCCATAGCGTCCGTAAGTTCGGGTGAGATGCAGACTCGAGGCTTGATTTATCACTGAGTATATCATCTATGCCTTTTTCCCTGTAGGTCGGCTCGCGGTCCACGTGGCATAATTATCGTCAGGCTGTGCGAGGACCATAAGAGGTCAAGAGATCGACCTCGCCGTATCGCCATTGCGGGACTGATGTCAATCCGGGACGCCGACGAAGAGTTTGAGTTCTTGGTCAACCTCCTCGCTTCAGATGGAGTCGACCCTGACCCGCCTCTCGGACCCGGTGGCGCTCGGGAGGGTGACGTTGGTCATGATCGCGGTTTGAGAATCCAAAGAGGGTCTGACGGAGGGCTCGATTTGGGTCAGGTGAGGGTGTTTTGTGAGAGTGGGAGTGTGGGAGTGGGAAGGGGGGTGGGGGTGAAAGACGGTCCTGGATTGACGGATCATTCTCGAAATCACAAAGGTTTGTACGAACGGGTTTCCGGTTAAACTCTTGTGTTGAGCCCTGGCACGTGTGGCGTGCGTGGTTTCTTGTCGGGCTGATACGCTAATTCGTACCGATTATAGGAAAAGATGAAGACGATACCAGGCTGGTGAGTGCGCGCTCTCAACGCCACTTCATTCATTACACGTGCATCGCAGTATTGGCACTGACATTCACGCCGTTGCGGTCAGGCTCTCGAAGGTTATATCTCCGTCTCGCGCTCCGTTTCTGACCACGAGGATCGGCCTGTATCCCCATCGAGCGAGCCCTTGACGCCGACCCCACACGGCACGGTACGTTGTTGCTCGTTTTCTCAGTGCACGGGCGGAAAGTTCCCTCATCTGGAAAATTGAGCCAGGATCCTCTGGATGATTCCCAGGTATGGAATGCGCGAAGTGAAAAGCGTGAATTGACCCCGTGATTCAGCGGGGGCAAACGAAAACTCAGGGTTCATCACCCTCGATTGATGATCCAGGACCGTGGGTTGGTCTACTATCGGAGCGCGAGGCGAAACAGCTCCTTCTGGTGCGTTATCTCACGGTTGTTGACGGTCGTTGCTTACTCGGTCGGTGTTGCCTTGGACGCCCAGGAAATTTCCGACGCACTGAAATTGAGGCTCCCACCAGACGGGGACCCTAGATCCGCAACCGATCGACCCCGTACCCTGAGCGAAGTTAGGAACGTTGTGGAATTCCTGGTGAAAATGGACGAACTGGTTTGGCGCCGTTCGGAGTATGGCGCGAACCGTGGGGTCTTCGATTCGAAGAATATCTTGGCGGTGGAAGACCATATTAGGTTGTGGGAGAGGATAGCGCGCGGTCACAGTCCCGAGTAGGGGGGGTATTGTGGGACTTGCAAGTAGCTAGACTCGTGTCGGTGAAGGGTTTGGTGAAATGTGTGGGCGGACTTCAATGTACGTAAAAATTGGCCGGTCGCGGTCGACATGCTCTGCCCTTGCGCGTATATCGAAATTACGCCTGACAAATGTCTTGTACGGATAAAAAGTAGACGATCTATCGGAGCAGCTCGTTTCAGAAGTGGATTGTTTGGGGTCGAATTTCTTCGGGGATCGCGGTGGGTT
>Ga0307517_10006350_pt1 | contig 17539 bp, 24 predicted proteins | sample 23_EM_MG_FD_194515 | JGI IMG/M metagenome (GOLD analysis project Ga0307517, IMG submission 194515) | Populus trichocarpa ectomycorrhiza microbial communities from riparian zone in the Pacific Northwest, United States - 23_EM | ecosystem: Host-associated > Plants > Roots > Unclassified | place...
TGCGCTACAAGACCTGGTCGCCGACGAGGTTCACGGACACCCCCAATATTCTGACGGATGGCAGTTTTCATTACAAGAAAGTCACTATTTAGCGCTCTCCCTCCTACTCGAAGGTCTACCTACCAGCCCCTTTCCACATCTTGTTCTCCCTAATTCTGAGGGCAGCATCATAGGTTATTTGAGTCGGAACGACCAGTTTACCAACATCAGAAACGTATCCCCCTTCATACAACGACGGCTGCTTCGAGCTATCCATTTTACCGCCAGTCAAATTCATCTCAACAACAAGCTCAGCTGGGATGTAGTCACGGAACTTTTCGATCTGCTTGCTTCCATCAATGACCCTGTGGCAGCTCAACAGGCAATCGAGGTGTTGGATTTGTTCCTCTCCTCTGTTGGCGAGGGGGACAAGCGTTATTTCTATGCAATGTATCGCGCTGCTGATACGAAGGGCCAGCTACAAAAAATTTTATCGATTGAAGATCAATCTGCGGCCAGCGTAGTCCGACTCGAAGGTCACCCTCTTGCAGAATCTTTCCAAGGCAATAATAGACCGTGATTTGTCCCCATCAGCCACTGCCAGATCACCCATTCGCCAACGTTACCTATTACCGCTTCCACAATCTCACCGATGGTAAATGCACGATAAGATCCTACAACCCTTCATATACAGAAATGATCTCATTTCGCATGTCCCGATATAGTATGTATGGCTGTGTACTTTACGTTTGCCCCTGCAAGCAAACAGGGCAAATAACGCTACTGGAATACAAATAAATGGTGAAAGAAATAATAATAAAAGATTTATCAAGTTTACCGATGTCACTCACATCGCCTTCAAACTGAGATGATGCAGCCCCGAAATTCTCATAACCCGCATACCTGCTGAATTCCATCACTAAGTTCCATCTCCACCCCTGGCTCTACCGCCGCCTTCTTCCCCTCCATCACGCTCATGCCGATATCACCTCCCTTGTCCGTCCCTTTTGGAAACTCGTCCAAAGGCGTGCGCAACGCGGAACTCGCAGGTGATATGCTGGTCGCAGCACTCATCGGAGGAGGCACCGCGAACTTCGAAAGTTGGGTTCCACCCGAAGATAACGAGCTGTCGCTCCCAGTAGGGCTAGGATTCGCCGCTTGGTTCCAGTTTATGCCCATGAGAGGGCTATCCGGAGTGGCGTCGGCATCCCTGAGACCGTTGCGAAAGGTCGAAAAGTCGATCTCCAGGTGCGGAGGTGCAGCCGCACGTTTCAGAGACATCGAGGCACTATTGGCATTCACTGGCTGGTTGGAACCCTTGTCGACCTCGGTGCTGGTCGCGTCGGAGCGGCTCTGCGAAGCAAATCCAGCAGGAACTCGAAAAAGCGACGGGTCGATTTTTGGTCCGAAAGGCTCCTTGAAATCGTCGAGCGATGAGTCCGGACGGCAGAGAAGCGTATATTGAAGCAAATTGTCGCCCGGAAGCCCCGACTGAGACACCGTCGGGATAGTCGTCATGTTTGTGTTGTTGCCCAAGTCGGTGTCTTCAACCGAATACTCTTCATCCGCAAAACGATCTGGTCCCCACAATGGTAGAATACTCGGAACTCTTCGGCGCATAGCCTGCCCGTCTGGCGCGTTGTCGTCGTCGTAGAGACCCAGTTCTTTGTTCTTCATGAACTCCGCATGGGCAGATGCATAGTCGTTGTGTCGGTATTGCCATCCATTTGGAAGTCCCCGGAAAAGAGACACCTCGCGAGTCATGGCCGGCGGTTGAGCACGAGCCTTGGCCATACCAGAGAGGGACGCCTTCACGATACGCGCACGTTGAACGGCTTCGCGATAGGCAATTTCTACAGCATCGTCTTCCAAGTCCTGAGAGTCAGAATCTCCGTGCGAGGCAACGGTTGGCCACGAAATGCTCGAACTCGAAGTAGGGACAGGCGACGCAGGAGAAGCATCAGAAGCGGCGTTGTCACCGTAAGATGAAATAAAGCGGAAGAAACTCGCATCTTCTGCTCGCTGATCCGCCATTTGAGTCGCAAGAGCGGAATCAATATTCCCGCATTTCTTCATGATACAGGTCGGACACGCCTTGATAAAGCCCGAGACGAGATCTTTGGGGACCCAGGTATAGTGTTTCCGAATCAGAGTGCAGGTTTTGTCACGTCCGCCATGGCCAGTACTGCCGTGGCAATAGCAAAGAAGATCATAGATTTGTTCACGAATCGCGACAAGGAGATTATCGTGCAAGACAACTTCCTCAGGCGGGTCGTTATCGAACGGATTAAGCGTGCACCGGTGGGTTTTACTGAGAGTGAACATTTTACGAACCCAGAATCGGAACTGCGCGGTTTCTTCTGGAGCATCAGGTTCTTCGTGCAAGACATCCCAGATCCTGTCGAACATGGATTGAGAGATCAACGCTTTACCCTGTCGGCGAGGGGTCAAGGACCGTATGTAAGCCGCCTCAACTTGTTTGTACTGCGCGTGGGTAGGAAAGCCAGGCCGTTCGACAGGGACCTTTCGAGTGTTGTCCTTCTTCGAAGAGGAGCCAAGAGAGCTGGTCCCAGCGGATTTTTTTGAGCCCAGCGAAGGGACTGTGATAGGCGTAACCGCTCTGGTATACGGTTTGAAGTTACTGGACGGGTTACGTTTGGAGCTGTTGGACCGAGCAGGAGTCATTGTTGAAAAAGAACGGAACCAGACAGCGGAGACGATAGTAGATTGTGGGAGTAGAGATGGAAAGAGCCTGACTACACGAGGTCCTCCTAAACGCACTGGGCGGCAAACAAAACAGTTCATGACTGAGGCTGACAGTGACCGTAAATTGAAATCCTAAGTTGGGGTTCTTGGTCACATGGTAATAGCAGACTAAAAACTTAAAAGTAAACAATTGAACGAAACTAAATATTACAGGACGAACCAACATTAAGAAAGATGGTTCTTCGTCTCATAAAATTCAACAAAACAAGAATACACCACTGGAACAATAGTTCTATTGCGTTGCGCCTTCATTGGGTTTTTTGCCTTTCATACTGCCAGTCAAGCTCTTGTGGATAAAAGGCAAAACACCACCTCCGGCAATGGTGGCACGGACAAGAGTATCCAACTCTTCATCACCACGAATAGCCAACTGCAAATGGCGAGGCGTGATGCGCTTCACGCGCAAATCTTTGGAAGCATTCCCTTTAAATCGAGAATATGAGTCGAGAGCCATGTATGTCAAAACGAAATTGTCTCACCTGCTAGTTCCAGAACTTCAGCGGTGAGGTATTCCAAGATGGCAGATGTATAGACGGCGGCTTTGGCTCCGATGCGGACGTTATGTTGAGTTCTCTGTTTCAGATAACGGTGGATACGACCAACTGGGAACTGTGGATACATTAACGATCAACCTCGCTAGACGCTGAAATGAAAACAGACCTGAAGTCCAGCTTTTTGACTCCTTGTCTGAATCGTGCGGGGCGCTCCACTTGCTGGCGCGCCTACAGGAGCGGCTCCTTTAGATTTTCCACCAGCTTTCGATGCAGGGGCCATTTAATTCAAGGGGGGGACTGATAGATTAAATTAGCAAAAGGTCAGTGATCGACAATGCGTATTGACAGACTTGGAGAGGATATAACGGCGATGATATACGTTCAACCTGTTACAAAATTTTAGTTTATTGATACCACACCGTTTCCAAAAGATAAAAAACTCACTGAAGCGCCAACGGCAGCTTATAAGCTAAGAATGGTCGTGGTTCTGGAGAAAGTTTGTGTGGACATGTATTTGGTAATTCTCACATTCGGAATCAGTGATCAACAAAACATGTCACATGGCACCGTGACTCACACCGAGCACTCAGCTTTCAAACTTTATTGACGATTGGATTATCATTGGAGGTCTGGGTAACGATTAAAACGCGTAAAATTTATTAGAAAACGCGGCTCTCAGTGTTCCTCTGCACAGGCTTGTGGGGTTACCTCCATGGACCAACAACAAGCCGACATGATGCCCATCAGAATTTATCTAATCTCCGGCGCCTCCTCGCCTCTGACGGTCATGTTCAAGAAACCACTCGGCGATTTGAAAACCTCTGCTCCTCTGCGCAGTTCACATCGCAAAAGTCTAAGGCAACGTGTTATCACTACATTTAAATTAACACCAGAAAGTGGTGACAATTTGGTTCCAGAAGGCGTATTGTCTATCAAGTTCAGCACTTACAGCAATGAGCCCGGGGTAGGTCACTTTTAGCTGTTATAGCTCACGGTTATCATGTTTTACAATTATAGACAGCGTACCTTGACGCCGACGGAAACCCGATATGGTTCACTATAGGAAAGGGATCAGACGATCTTATTCCAACAATCTATACGCTGTGGAAGAAACAAGACCTCCTTCCGTTCGTATCTACTCCATCCGAAGTTATCCCTATCCTCGTCGGTGGTGCCGACCTAATGATTCCAGGAGGTCAGTTTTTAATCAAAACCGTGACAGTAATCCCCGAAAAATCTAATCATTTTATGGCTTTGATCCAAGTCAGTCAGACACTGCCCTTCATCACTTGTCCCACATCAACTAGTGGCAATCCGTCGCCATGTGACAAAGGACGGCAAATCTGCAGTCTCTCCCCCATTAGCCGTTGGCCGTATGGCTCTACCCGGCGTCGAAATAAGCGCCGGGAAGAAAGGGAAGGCAGTCCATTCCATTCACACCTGGAAAGATCACCTTTGGGATATGGGTTCTAAGCAAGATGTCCCAGAGGATACCACATTAACAACAAACGGTGGTGTAGAGCAAAATTCCGTTGAATTGCCATTACCCACTGCAGGAGACGAACAAGACACAGTCGAAGAACCCATTTCCGCCGATCCGACTTCCCCTTCTGCCTCAGGATCGTCGGTGCCACCAAAATCTATAACATATACTCCACAAGAGGTGACAGAGCTTCTGAACACGACGCTTATTCAAGCCATTTCAGAAAATCTATCATCACTCCCCTCTACATCGTTTCCAATGGCAGCTACCATTCTGTACTCAAACTACCTCCTCCCAAATAGACCAGCATTCCCTACCCGCATTCTAGCTCCAGCCAATTTCGTACCCGATGAATCCAATGAACCTCCCCCGATAGAAACAGAAATCACAATCAAATCTTCAAGCCAGAAGTCCCTTACAGCCTTTCTGAAAGCCGCAGAGAAACGCGGTTTGCTCACACTCAAAACACCGCAAAAACAGCAACCTGACGTCCTTATTACATCAGTAAATGCGTCCCACCCGAGTGTCCAATCGCATCAGTCGTTTGTGACGATCAGAAATTTGGAACTCAAGGCTGCGAGGCAGGCTGCGAGAGAGGAGAAAGAAAAGGGAGCGCAAGGGAGTAGGGAAGTCCAAGTGAAGGAACTGTACAAACCTCATCAAGCCACTGTTGATCTGTTCGAAGGAAGAGGTGGAAGGTGTGAAGACTTATTCGTGACCAATTTCCTTTCATTCCTCATTTTTCTTCTAGCAAGGGAGAACTATACACTTCAGCGCAAGTGAGTCAACGACTCAACGATTACATCAAGACACACAACCTCGTGAATCAAAACGAGCAAGCCTATGTCAATTTGGATGATCTCCTTCAGACATGTGTTTCGTCAAAAGGAAAGTCAAAGGCGCAATCAGACACGCCGGATGATACCAAGCCTCGGCGGTTCATGCGCCGAGATGAGCTTGTGAAAACCATTTTACAAACCATGCAAAGTTGGTACGAAGTACAAGCAGATGGCAGGGATGTCGTGACGAAGTGGGTATTCGAAATGTCAAAAAAAAGAGGGTTCAATATTCCTAATCCGCGGCTTGGTTTCAGAAAAGGCACCATATCCCCCATTCAAGTTGTTATGAAGAGCAGGCAAGGGCGGAAGGCATGTACTCTGATAACAGGATTCGAACCTTTTCTCGTTGTCGATTCACAAGAAATGGCGGATGATCTCAGAAAGACCTGCGCTGGTGCAACTTCTGGTATGTCGGCGACATGTGATGCTACAATCCATTGAATTTCACTTTTAAAGTGACTCCTATCCCTGGAAAAGCTCCAGGATCGGGTCTCGAAGTTCTCATACAAGGCAAACAGTCTAAAACTGTCGTCGAATACTTGCACTCGAAGGGAATCCAGAAGAGATGGATAGAGGTTTCAGATCTGCTGGGAAAGAAGTGATTTTTTTATTACAATTACTCTTTCGGTCGGCCAGATAGTCAGTCATGCGATTCAATACAATAAAGAGTCAATTAACAATCGCAAGTCAGAAGTATCAAATAATGGAAATTGTTCAATTGGGGAAGGGAATATGGGCCCACTTCATTAACGAGTTAAACGACGACGGCGAGGATACCGGCGACGATGCCCATGAAAACTGCACCCCCACCCACAGCTGCCATTTCCACTGACGCTCCAGCTGTAGGAGTCGGGTTCAGACTGGGCTGTGCAGCACTTGAAGCCCCTGAAGCGACGCTCGAGACACTGCTTCGGACGGAGTCAGTGAGCGAACTTTGCACTGACGAGAGTGAGGATAATAATGAGCTGAGCGATGATGCCACCTCGGATGACCGAGAGGAAACCACAGATGGGTCGAACGAGCTGTTGATAAGAGGAGGGTCAGAAAAAGAGAGCCAACTTGAAGCTTGGAGACTAACGTCGTTGTAGACACGGTGACGCTTTGCGCGTTTCCAGCCGCAGCGCAGACTGCGAGAACGTATAAGGCAGTGAGCTTCATTGTCGTAGAAGTAATGAGGGTCTGTTGTTGCATTGTCTTATATGCAGCCAGGAGAGTCATGACGTAGTACTCCATAACATTCTGACTTAACATTTCCATCAGATATGACGTTTTGGCCGAAGGAACGAGGAAAGTTAGCGCTTATGTTATGTTGCGCCCTTGGAGAGTTACTATTTGCGATCGCGACTGCGGGTTATGGAGCCGTTGTGAGCCAAGCTCCGTCATAATCAGGTACTGGATCGCTCCATTGCGGAAGGAATTCACATCTGCTCCATGTTGATAATGAGTGACTGCGGACATGATTATTGTAGATTACAGAGTGCACAGCTTCTCTTTGGCGATGATAAGTCTTCGGCATTTTGCCTGGGGACCGGGTAAGGCGAACCACAGGCAGCACTGGCCAGCTAGACCACTTTTGTACAGCGATCAATCTTCGGCCGGACAAAACTTTTTTTGGGGTCATACCGCAGACGAAGGTTTTTATTCCAAACAGTTAGGCTTCCATAATAAAAACCACGACCTTAACACCCACGTACTTAAACGAAGAGTACCATACCCCGATCCGTTGGTGGGTCAATTGCGCAGCCATAAGATGCAAAATTTCATTGTGGGTGAGGCCCTTTAACCAAATCAGGCGTCAACTGGACCCACAGATGATCCGAATCACAGTTCGCGGGAAGTGGGCGCGCTTTTGATAAGAGACGTACATTCCGGATTGACATCTGGATTGGGTGTGGATTTTACGTCCCTAGTGGTGCCTACCTAACAAGCAACAAAATTTACAATGTGACATGGTGAATTTGTTGACCGCATACCTAACTATCTCCCTCAACAGAAGGTCCAGCAACAACCAACACAGTCTTCGAAACGACCGGAAGACAACTTCCAAACAACTCAACAACCATTCCCTCCAGATCCTTGTACTTCCGCTGCCGCGTGTTTCGGCTCCTAATGACTTTCTTGATTGTCATCTCTAGTGTTCTCAGGTTTTCATACGTGTTGCTCGATAAGATAGCGTCTAAGCTTGCCCAATTCCACGTATTGACTGTTTCTTGAGAAGGGAAGGAATAGAGGTCGACATCGCAGCATATCTCTATGCACTTGATTTTGCTGCATGAAGATCCCTCACTTGTCCGACGTGGGGAGAAAATGGAAACCATCTTCGCGATGCAGCCATGAGTAAGTGGAATGCACATCGCAAAGGAAAGGAGAGCCGGGTGGCTCCTCAGATCCATATCGTCGAGGGAGGACAAGAGGCAATCTAAAATATGATCAGCTGTGTCCCATTTTGTGTTCTCCTCTAGGGGACATACCGTCAAACGGAGAGGAATACATTCGAAGCGAGGTTAAGTTGCTTCCCGCCGTTTTCATAATGGACCAGATAGGGGAATTACGGTGGTCCGAATATCTAGTGGTGATAGTCAAGTCTTGAAGTCGTATCGAAGGTACTGATAGGGACGAGGATGACGGAGGAATTTCTGCCGAGGTAATCGGTGGATCGGAAGTGATGTCGATACAGAACAATGACAAGTTTGGTGTGGATGTCAACAGTAATAGAGTTCTCCGTTGCAATTGTATAAACGACAACTGGAGACTCTGAAGCCGAGGGAGAAGGCAGAATTGCATGACGGTGGCCCGCAAACCGACGTTTTTCATAGTCCAGTCGGAGAGGAAACTCGATTGAACGGAAAGATGCTTGAGTCGTGTCAACTTGGGAAGAAGGAGGATAAGGTTATCGGCGTTGCTCTGCCAATCGGTGGCCGTATCGTCTGCCCTACTCGAAAGTTTTTCGTCTAGGGAAAGTTTTCGAATGAAGGATGCGATGTTAGCGTCCTCCAGAAGAAATCGAAAAAATTGAGCACAGGACGTCTCACAATCGAGGGCGTCGCTGACATTAGGATCTGGCTCAAGGGAAAGGGCAACCTTTTGGAAAAGGGCTGGCCGAGCCAAATCATGGAAAATGCGGGAAACGAGAGAACAGTTTTTCACGCCCGTCCAATCGACATCTTGGAGAATTCGTTCAAGGACTTCTACCGGAAACATGGTTTAGGGAGTTCTTCAACAACCTCCCATAAATCCCATGACTTTCCCGGCATTTGTCTAAATACGCAGCGGTGACCCAGGAGATCGGGACATACTTTATGTCATGATAATAGAATTTTGAAGCCCATTTAACGAGAAGCGGGCACATGACGAGTCTATGTCTTTGAAGATTCCACCTATCGATAAGGAAGCAGGCCATTCAAAGAAACACGCAGCTGATTGAGAATATAACCCACAAAAAGGTCCTTGTCCGGAAATGGCATCACACACAAATGTCATTCGTGGTATGCAGAGCGGATACAGCAAGAAGATTATCGAACCCATCTGCGAAGCCAGAAAGTCCATGACCTTTTATTCTTATTCGAGCGAGACCGTGCAGGTCCTGGTGTAGACGCAGCTTTGGTAGTCTGGCCTGTTTCGAGGCTGCCTTCCGCATGTCGTCGCTTATAGGCGGCAGGGCTATCTCGGACTTCGCCATCTTTCCACATGCCCTTTCTCGCAAGTCTGTGGGTATTGAACCTTAGATGATGCGTGTCAGAGAAGAATTCAAAGCTACTTTGCTTCATTTTCCCGTTGGAGATACCCCAATTTTCCTGATTGCCCATATTCGGCTCCAGCCTGCAAAACAAAAAAATCAGTAGACTTGAAAGGCAATGGAAAACGGGACTCGGGACCTGATCGTATGTCACTGCCCATCCAGCTTTCAACATTTCAATAGCAAGGTTCTTGCCACTGAACAAGGAGCCAGGCAATAGGAGTGGCGGATGACAGACGTGTGCTACCTTTTCAGTTCACATTATGGTGTGCACACTCGCGGGATGAGAAAAAAAAAGTAAATACCACTCGACCGTATTGATCTCTTCGCAACAACTGGCAGTACACATACTTGCCAAGTATTTGTTTGCGGAGCCACTCCAACGCCTCAGGGTAATAGAGTTGACCTGGTTTTCCAAAATGAGCACCCTGTGTTGTTGTCAGATGCCTGGGCATTACGCGACAACGGCATAAAATGTACCTCCGGTGCATCAACACCTGCGATCCGAACGTGTATCGTCTCATTTTTTAAATCTGTCAGAATTATTCAGGGAGCCCTTTCATAACCAATTCACTCGGACCTTTTGGCAGGGTCGGTACCTTTCTAAATCTGAACGGCCAATTGTATCCAAAGGCAGGTGTATGGTATAACCTAAAGTTATCCGCATCCCCAACGCTGATATTCCAAGTCAATCACGATTCATGCGAATATGCCGAACCCACCTGGTCACAACACCTTTGATCCACCGTTTTTTCATGTGGGTTGGAGTAACCCAGTCACTATTCTTAATACGTTTCCCAAATTGTCGGCGTACCAGGAATGCTGATGAGGTTGCGGCTATTAACCCAAATATATATTCACGTGGCACATTGGCAAAATCGTCCAACAGTTTTCGAAATATTGGGGATTTATCTTCATTTTTATTTGACGAAGAAGGCAGACTGGCCATCGTAAGTTGAGCAGACTCTGTTGGTTGAGACTTGGTAGAAGTTCCCACGATCTTGCTGCTTTGATTGTTGGAATTTTATCAGATAAGAATTTCATGTCGTGTTCAACCACCAAGTCAGATTTCGACAGCAGTGACACCCGCGAATTACTCATTGTCTACGCAACGGAAACGGGGAATGCTCGTGATGCTGCGGATTTCATTGCTCGGCAATGCCGCAGGATTGCTTTTCGATGTCGTGTGGTGGATGTAGAGTCCATCTCCTTGGTGGGGTATTCCTTGTCTGTACCAGTCATTCTTCTGACACACAACAGCCTGATTTATTCTCAGAAAACATGGTCCTTTTTGTAATCTCAACAACTGGTTCTGGTGTGGAACCGAGGACCATGACTCCGCTATGGAATAATTTGCTGCGTTCTGACCTTCCTTCTGACGCCCTTGAGGATCTACTATTCTCTGTGTTTGGCCTTGGTGATTCTGGTTACGAGAAGTTTTGCTGGGCTGCAAAAAAGCTCTCTCGGAGGATGTCATCCTTAGGCGCTACCGAAATCTATGGTCGGGGAGAAGCAGACGACCAACACCCTTTAGGGTAAATTGTATTTCCAGCTCAATAAGAAGAAACGTTTACCAGCTTATAGAGTAGACGGAACATTGCTTCCTTGGTCAGAGGGGCTTTTAAATCAGATGCTCGAAATGTTCCCACTACCTTCTGGTGCCGAGGTCTCTCCGATCACCGACGTGCCCCCACCCCGCATATTGCTAAGTCCAGTGCCACAGAAAATGTTAGAAGAGCATAGGGACCCCTTGGAAACGGATGTACTATATCATCGAGGCGTCGTCAAAGTTAATGAACGAATCACAGCTGAGGATTGGTACCAAAATGTGCGTCATATTGAAATCGAGTTCGACCACGACGTACGGTAAGCACACCCTCATATAGCCCCGAAGGGCCCTTATTAATAAAAATTATAGGTATGATCCGGGAGATGTTGCGGTCATTCATCCATGTTCTCGTGCCGATGAAGTGGACACTCTCTTAAAGCTCCAGGACTGGGATGAAATAGCCGATGATTCTTTCAATATCGAGAAAAACATGCTAGGTATGCATGCCATTTTATCTTCCTGAATAGCTTTTGATGTTATCCAGACCAATCATTGCCGGACCACTTACCAACGAAAACGACTCCCAGAACACTCTTCACGCGTTTCTTGGACTTCAACGCCGTTCCACGAAGATCTTTTTTCGATCTCATCCGGTATTTCACAACTGATACCTTAGAAAAAGACAAATTAGAAGAATTTTTGTCTCCCGAAGGCGCTGTTTGTGTGGGATCTATCATTCTTTAGATTAATCTGATAGCAACATCAGGACGAGCTGTACGAATACTGCTATCAAGTGCGCAGGACAATACTGGAAGTTCTGACCGACTTCAGGCACGTGAAAATTCCGAGAGACTACATCTTCGATGTGTTTCCTCCTCTACGACCTAGAGAATTCTCGATTGCGAGTTCTGTAAAGGTATTTGATCACATCTTTTTGTTGCAAGGGGGATCACTTATTATCTATGTCAGAAACACCCTCAAGAAATTCACCTTTGTGTTGCGATCGTGAAATATCGAACAAAGCTGAGAATACCTCGTAGAGGTGTTTGTACTTCGTATATCTCAACATTAAAGCCTGGTCAGTCGGTCGTTTTTCACGCAGAATTAGAAATAACATCGCTGGTTACCAGGAGACATTCTTCAGATTGGTGTTAACAAGGGGCTCATCAAATTACCCACCAAGCCGGATGTCCCCATTATTTGTGTGGGCCCAGGGACGGGGATCGCCCCTATGCGGGCAGTGATAGAACAAAGAATTGAGAGTGGAGCACATTGTAAGTAGTCTCCTTACATTCACAGGAGTAACAACTGATATCTTCGCCAGCAAATCTGCTGTATTTTGGGTGCAGATCGTCTTCAAAGGATCAACACTATTTTTTGGAATGGCAAAAGTACAGTCTGCGGCAGCAACTGCAATATAGGGTTTCATTCTCGCGTGAAGGAGAGAAGCGGATTTATGTCCAAGACCTGATGGAGGAAGATGCGGAGCGGATTTGGAATATAGTAGGAGTCCAGAAGGGATGGGTCTTCATTTCTGGGTGGGTCCCTCTGCCTCGAGAAGGGTGGCATTTCTCTCATTTGATCATAGGTCGTCAAACAAAATGCCCACATCTGTGAAAGCAGCAATTGCTCATGCTATTGAGACCCAGGGTGGTTATACCGCAGACAAGGCCAAAAAGTATGTGCACGACATGTCGAAGGAGGGTCGATTGATCGAAGAATGCTGGAGTTGAAGCAACGGTTATTCTAGGCTATAGTTTGATTTACACTCCTCGAAATATGTATCTAATTAAAAGGGTCCCGCATATAACATAAATTACATGGATCAGTCGAAGCCGAATCTACTACTGCATGGTGCAACTCTGAGTCGGAGTTGGTCCGGGTTCTGGCTGTTTGAATCCGGTGTTCTTCTCAATCTCCTCCAAACATAATTCAAAGACTTTGTCTACAAAAAGAGGTGTGAAAAAAGGCTGTTCAGAAAGTCATTTGCTCCAAAATACGAACCAATGTTGATATTGTCCTTTGCGCTAGTTTCGATCCAAGCGCATTCCATTTCCTTCGCAAGGTCCTCTCCCTCTTTTGGTTCAACGCGCCGTCTGTAGATATAAATTAGCCACGTATTTCTCGATTCGCCTGTGTAGGGACCCTTGTGAAAGGCACTTACTGCGACTTTGACAAATCACATTTCGAACCCACAATTACGCATGGCATCTTGGCAACCCCACAGCAGTTAAGTATCTTGTCATTGATAATGCTGATCATATCGAACGATTTGCGGGCTGCGATGGAGTAGACAAGCACGTAGCCGTGTATCCCGATCGCATAGTTGGTGTTGAGAATGGTGAACTCGTCCTATTTTTTTTAAAAAAAATCAGGATCTGGCGGAAAGACTTGGAAAGAGGTCGGGAGGCCTTTCCAAGCAAACGGGAAAAAAAAGGACGTGCCTGCCCAGGTGTGTCGATGATCTCGCATTCGTAGTCGACGCCATTGTAAACCATACTTTTAGTATAAGTTGATTCGATGGTGGGGTAATAGGAATCCACGAAATCGTTCTGAATAAAATGAATAAACATCCGTCTTTACAAAAACAAGGCATGTAACCTACGTGGACGAATTGTTTCACCAAGGATGACTTGCCTAGATCAAGAAAAATGCAAACAGTTAGCACGAAGGAACTGATGATAGTTTGAAGTACAGTTAGTCTCCGAATGGCTGTATTGCCACCTCAGATGAACCACAACATAGAAAGTGCTCCAGAATTGAAGAAATGTGATTCTGACGACACTCACCGACAGACCTGGAGCCCAGAACAGCTATCTTTCTCTTCTTGAGATTGCTAGACTTCTCTAGGGAAGAAGTCTTCAAGTTGAGTTTAGAATCCATGGTCTACTCGATCAGACGGCGGTGGTGGGGAGACAATCCGAAAGAAAAGAACAGAAAGCAGAGAGAGAAGATCCGTGCAGACCTTGACTGAAGGTGGTAAGACGGAAATAGGTTGTTTGATAGGGGTAACCTTTGTTTATTTCAACCGTGACCAACATCTTGATGTCTCGTATCTGAAACAAGCGATGTAGGATGACTGTGAACTGGAAGCGACACTACCTGCTGTGGTCTCAGGAACCGTTTGCTCTTTGGCCCTTCCGCATACCGAACTTTTCTTGGTATATCCAAATGCCCATTCGCTCCAATCATCCGCTGTCTGGTGCAGTTCAGATCTTGTCTCGACCAAACTAGCATGTCCTCACGTCATTCGCTCTTCTATTGTATGTTACGGGCAGATGTGAACACCGATGTCGATGATGTTTCTATGCAGGTGTTGAGACTCCCTCGCGCAATATCCGAACAATGATAGGTCGATTCGGTAGAATAAGTGCGAACACCATCCGAATCTTTTCCGGGTAGCCGGATTTCCCAGGGTGCGAGTGCATCTTCAAACATTCTTGCTGACAGGCTACGTACTATGTTTTGAAGATGAAAGAAGTTTCTAAAAATTTCTATTGACCACTTCCTCCAGCTGTCTGAACTTAAATGCCATTTGCTTATGTAAAGCATATTCAAGGTCTCAACTTGAGCAGTTGTGTCATGATGGTGGCCCACCAAAGGTACATGTCCGTCTTGTATCGTAGAACACGCTGACATCCTTCTTTAGACGGTGTGACTGTGGCCAAAGACCGGTTTGAGAACCTCGCAGCTCGGTAAGTCATTCTGTTCTCGTTTGGGCAGGACTCCTTTCTCATTTGCTCCCAAGTCTCGTCCAGGACATATCCCCAAAGCTGATCCAACTTTGCTTCTTCTTGGTCGAGAGGTTTCAGATGACGCTTGATGTTAAACCGTGGATGAATCACCAGGCGATAATGGCAATCTGGATCCTGTCGACCGAATGAACGACAATATTCTCCTACCGCACAAACTTTTCAAACAAGACTCGTTTTGAACGAAACAATACGGAGCAGTTCATTGAAAAGCAATGCACTCATGAAGATCAGCAATATTATGGTGTTATGCATCTGGTCTGTGTTCAAAGTGCACGAAAAGAAGAGGCCGAACGAATAAAGCAGGTTGACACAGACTTAATTATGAAGATGACTGTTCCACAGTTGAAAGATCAAGATTCATCCACAATTCATTCGTGACGCGAATGTTGCAAAACTCGTCAAATGGACCTCAAAACAAAGGCCATGAATCGGTGTGGCACATTCCTAGCCATAAAATTAGACGATCGGTCTTCCTCTTGGGAGTTCATAAGGTAATCCAAAACTATCGGGAATTCGGGAATTTGGCCAAGTAAGCCGCTCAATGCTCTAATGGGGATAATATTTCATTTATTGATGCCATAATTGAGGAATTGTTAAAACACCTTTAGGCACTATTGTCATCATGCTCAATCCATCATGATGAAGAGATTCGGGCAGTCATTGTGGTACGGCAATTTCAATCTGGAAAATATTAATTCGGATGCAGTCCATGATGAATGACAGCTAAATGCAAAACGATTGAGAATCTATACACTCGCGTGTGTGCATACCCACTTTGGGTAGCGTTGCGCCGGTGTTCACATGCTCCACATTATTAGTAGTCTTGTTGTCGGCGACAACCACTACTGTAGTGTGAGGAGATATTTTTAAAAGCGCACACATGCGAATTCTTTGGATTCTCTATCGCATTGCATTTAGCTGATGACTTGCAATTACAAAATGCATGCAGCGTAAGTTACCAACGGATCTGGGTTCTCAGTCGTCGTCAAGAAGGCTGCGAGGTGCACTTCTCATCCGGTGGTAACTTATAAGATCATTATATGATATATCATAGAAGCGGGATTCCTAGACCGCAGGGATTCTCAGCTGGCGTCAAGAGTGAAACGCGAGGTTTTTCCGTTCCCAAGCATGAAAAAACCGTCAAACTCTCTGAGAAGCACGATGGTTTCCCTATTGCGAACCCTTGAAGTTTTTTTTCGATATGGCATCACATTCTCGAGAGTGTTCCCCGGCGAGCCAGGGTGCTATAAAATGGAGGGGTAAAGGAAACCTTACAAGCAAGATTACTGCGTCATGAAGCTCATCCAGATCCTTCTCTCCCTCGCCGCTTTCTCGTTCTTCGGTGCCACCGCAACGCCCGCCTCTCGCACTGACCGAGTTTCCGTCTACGGTCTAGATGGGAATTCTAACAAGACGGACGATCATGGTCCTTTCGTTGAAATAGCTAAGCGAGGTTCCATCTGCGGTGGATCCTCGCTTTGTCTCTTCTCACCCAGTGCAGCCGCTTGCAAGGCTGCATCTGGCGCATATGATGACAATACCAATTACTGCGGATATACGTCTCGCGTATCGGGTCATTGCACCGCTATGTTCTACTGCATTGACCATGATGAATGCTGGACTGGTCAGGCTATTAAAGAGTCGTAAGCTACCCCCTTCATCTCTCTCTCCTGCGACGCAGGCGGTACAAGGATACAGTGCTAATTGGAAAAATCAGCTTCGACCGAATTGATTGCCCCGTGGGCCAATGTGGCACTGAAACCCTTGTAAGTTCTTTATTCTATCTTAACCACAAGACTTTTGTCACAGACGCATCTACTGTATGTGCAGGACGATACACACAACTGCCGCACCGAGTACAACTACTGCCACCATTGCGAGAACCTCGGTTAAGAGCATTCTCTCCGAAGGAACGATGGGGTGTAGAATTGGAGGGGTATTTTCTATCGCGAAGCGAGGCACTGGTAAAGACTTAGAATATCGTCTTTGGGAAAGCCTATAAAGTGCAGTGCTTTCCGAATTTCGATTTGAATTATATCCGAATAGGCTCCTTTCTTTTCACTCTACCTTCCCTCAAAATCGAACTTGACTGAGGCAAGACTTGAGAGAAGTAAGTCAATAAAATTCAATTTAAATTCAATTGGGAGAGTGTACTTGTATCCTCACGTTTGCGTATCTTCCTCGTCGATTCATTGTGAGTGACCAGAAGTAAGAGGAGTAAAGCCCTGAGCCTGTCACGTCCGGGGGGCAGTTGGTACGAGCTGGCACTGGGCGTCGGGGATGTATTGTGGTATGAGAACCCAAATTGATGCGGCTGGCCTCAATTGATTAATGTTTGATTCCTGGAGAGCTATGCAAGACAGTGTGCGATCGAGATAGACTGGTGATTACTTGTCCCCCGCGGGATGGTATTCCTATCAATGAGGAAAGAGTGAGGCAGCGTGTTATCGGGGCCATCGCGAATTACGATTGGGGGTTTAAGGAATTCATCCGAGGAGTTGACCCAAGTGCCTATGCTGCCACAGGAACTCAAAACCACTAACCTGCCCCATATTCGCGTCATGCCCTTCGCATAAATCCTCAAATCCAGAAATTGTTGAAGTGAAGTATGCCGTTATTGGGATCTGTTACAGATGAAACCCAGTGCATGGACTTGGTGATTGACACCAAAAAAGGTCAACCACAGAATAACAGATAGGATGAGTTTTATGTTTGGCATTGGCTTAGGGCTTAACTTGAAGCTTAAGCGCTAAAGTACCATCCATAGTTCCCTGTTTCATGTGGTCGTCATGACTAGCTCGTTGGTATCGCCCCCGTTCTGGGAAGTGTGCAAGACAGCCAAAAGCCCCATGCTTAGCCACACAATAGCCACAGCGCCAAAAGGTCCGATAACAGAAGATTACCCAGGGCTATGTATGGAGTATAGGAACGGTTGGTA
>Ga0307517_10006351_pt1 | contig 17533 bp, 16 predicted proteins | sample 23_EM_MG_FD_194515 | JGI IMG/M metagenome (GOLD analysis project Ga0307517, IMG submission 194515) | Populus trichocarpa ectomycorrhiza microbial communities from riparian zone in the Pacific Northwest, United States - 23_EM | ecosystem: Host-associated > Plants > Roots > Unclassified | place...
GAAGGGTCTAAGCTATAAAGAGTGTTGGGGTTATTGGTGGAAAGTGAAATAATTGTGTCGAAAAGTTGGTAGCTAATAATGCATTGAGCTTTTCTCCCTCATTTATTTCTTGGTAGTGTATTTGGGCGGGGAGGGGAGGGGGGAGCTGATGATTCACGGAGCAAGACAAGGTTTTCTCACATGTCTTTGATTGAGCAAGAACTTCCTTGAATGAGAGAAACTCATGCATCGACACAAATCAGAGTTCTTTTTTCTAGGAACTATTTGCTCACCAATTTTTAAAAATAGTTCACTAAAATACACAAAAATGAAGGAAGTGTTATGTGAAATCTGTTGATGTTTCAAAATCATTTCCTTTGCAAAATTTATCTTAAATAAAATTCGCATGAAAAAAAAGGTATTTAAGTGCTAGGTTGGTTGAAAGTGCCTTTCTGGCTAGTTTTAGGAAGTGAGAAAAGTGAACTTCTAGGATGGCACTTGACATTCAGCATAAGTGTGTGCATGGCTGTTAATTTTGTCAATCATGTGGCAAAGTCTTCTGAACCACGGGGAGATAGAGGGTATGAACAAAGAGAAAATAGCTCCTGGATGATATTATAATAAAAAATTGTCACAACTATTGTAGCCATGATATTTTGGCAGTTCTAGTGGCCCGATTGAAATTTTTTGGAACCTATCCTGAAAAGCTGTAAGGCCCTTGGATTGAAACAAATAAATTATCCATCCTTGGATTAAAAGTCTCTCAATTATTGGTAAATTGCTAAACCAATCACCCAAAATTTGCAATTATTTTCTAGTATGATTTAAACGAGTAGCATTAACCTGCTATAGCAGGTTTACCTGACCCATAGCAGTTATATGATAATTAGGTATTATTCCCGAATTTATTATTTCAGGACCATAGAAAAAACCATGATATTTTTTAGTCCCCTAACCTAGCAACTAACTTAAACTGAAACCCATATATTGAAGTACAAATTTTATCAAAATACATAACCGCTATTCTTCATTGTTGGAATATTTTCCTTCGTCAGCACACAAACAACTTTAGCTTGATCTATTTCCTTATGTTTTGTAATAACTCTCCTTTTTTTTCCTGGTCTTCTTTTTGTTTCCATCCATTACATTTTTAAACCTCTGACGTTTCATTACTGGAATGGACTCTTTTCTCTTGCTCATGCTTGATTTAATACAACAAAATAATTTCTTCTAATGCTCATGCTTGATTTAATACAACAAAATATCGGCAGGTCATTGGCATTTCCAAGAAGTTTAGCATTCCAGCAATCCAGGAATTAGGGGAATGTATGATCTCAATTCGAAAAAATCTCTTAGAAGGTTTTAGCCTTGATTTTTTCAACTACCTTTGCTGTAAATTTTCCAGATTATAGATAACTGCTTTGAAATAGTCATTCACTGGAATTTAGTTTGTGCTGAATTTGTGTGATATTCAGTATATTCTAATTTTTCCAATTTCTGTGGTTGCTTGAAAGTATATGAAAATTTGCATGGTGGGATGTAAGAAGTGACTCAAAATATTGAAGCCTGGGAGAATGTTTAGCAGGTCATGGGCTGTCACTTGAGTGAACTACCAGGGAACTGATATTGCCTAATTTCACTGTGTTCTTGCAGCCTCAGAGAACCTTTTGTTTTACTGACATCTCCTCATTACTTTAGCCTTAAATCTCAAACTTGTTAGTGTCATGCTTTACATGCTAGTTCTAATGTACAGGAAAAAGATTTCCTTTTCTTTACTGTTTCTTCTTTTGGTTAATTTAGATAAATCTTGTTCTAGGTCTGGTCTGCAATGCGAAAGGGAGGCCTTTGTTTTGAATGATAAAAAAAAAACAGCATTTCAAGGTCGTGCTGTTCAAAATTTTGGGCATAATTTCTAAGCTGTTTGCATGTCATTTTTGAGACTATAAAACTAAGGCACTTGCACAGGATCTTCACTAGGAAACCTGATGGAAGCAAGGGTTTCTGATATAGCAAATTGGGATCTAAGTGGCAGTCAAAAATTTACTCTCAAGGAAAAGTTTATTTGATTTGGATTTGATTTGGATCTGGCACAAAGATCATTTTTGGAATTTTATACATCAACTTGAACCGGTCTAGGAATGATAGATTGGCATGGAAGTTTGTTAGGAAAGGCTTGTGCAGTGTTAGATCATTTTATGTTACTTAAGAGGGCATTGATGGGTTGTTCAAGATTTCTAGTGTAAAGATATTGTGCGGGGAAGATTGATTCCACCAAAAGTATGTTCTTTTGGCAAGTATTGAGGGGAAATTATGATAGAGGAAGTACCGTCCAGATAGGTTGCTAAAAAAAAACTAACTTAGATATAAAAAAAATGCTGATAACCTAGTATATATCAGAGAAGGATTTTGTTTGTCAGTTGTAATGAGGCATGGAGAATTTGGACCGAATGTTTAGATTGGTGGGGCTTATAACAGGTTCTACCTTGTTATCGGAGCTGTACTTGAATTCGGTTTTCTTTTTTGTCCTAATAATAAGGTGAACAATTCTGAGTTTTTGCTGGTGTTCTGAGGTTTCTCCTGTTCATGTCATTTGAGTTGTTAGAGGTGCTCTGAAAACTAATGTTTTGTATGTGTGAAGGTTGAAAGTTACTCTATTTAACTTTCTAAGAGATAGAACTTTCATTCGGTTGGATATATTACAACTGCAGTATTAGATATTTGGTAAGGTTGGGCTCAGAGTTGAAAATTGTTTCTGCAATATCGTGTCCTAAGGTCTCTGTTCCTGTCTCTTTTAAGGGTTTCTGCAATATTGTCTTATGCTCCTGTCTCTTTTGTATCCGCATATGGACTGTATTATTTTTTATCATCGTCCTGTTTCTGTTCTGTTGTGTTGCTTAAGACTATTTGCTATCTTGTATCGAGCATGGGTTTAAAAGCCATGATCAAGATTGTGGTTTGCCCTTACAAAAGTTGTTCTTCTGGGGGGCGGAGGGAGTGCTAATATTAAGCTGCTGCAGTCTCGAAGCTTGTTCTTGTCCTTGGAAAAAAGAAAGAAAGGTTGGATACTGGTTGTTTTCCTATTATTATGGGCGTATTAGAAAACAATTTACTGACTTAGGCAATGGATAAACCACTAGCAGAGGGTTGCTACATGCCATGAAATAAATGGTGAATATCTCCTGTCACGGCAGCAAATAACTTGTCGCAGTCTCCAATAGGTGTTTAAGTTTCAGAATTTAAAAAAAAAAACTTATTTTTTCGACTTGTTTCCACTTAAAAATACCTGAAAACTCACCCAGAAACCTTTAAAAAACAATTTGCAACCACAGAGCAACATCCAATCTCTCTGAAAAACAAATAATAATCATGTAAAAGAATTTAACGACCCCGAGTAAACCTTTGACGAAAGGATAAAGGTGAGCTGTCACCCCGAAAGCAAACAAAAGCTTACCAAACAAAGGCCCCCGTGAGTCATGCCCATTATTTATAGCATTTGAGACGCCAGCCACGACTCCATCCAGGTTTATCATCAGCAATGTTGTTGGTGGGATGAGCAACGCGGTCCACTTAAATGCAGACAGCTCTGAGAATTCATCATGGAATATGTGAGGCTGGGTGATGTTTATTTAACGTTATGCTACTTTCCAAAAGCATTTACTTTGTACAAATAGCATCTGCTTGCGTGTGATAAAATATTAGATATTTCACTTTTGGAAAGCTCCATGCACAGTTGCACTCCAAGAAAAATGCTGCGGCCATAAATGCTAAATTATTATGGATTAATTACTCATCTGAGAAATTATTACCTAAGATATGCACTCCAAGAAAGTGCCTTTTATCGCTGAGGGTTCCATAATATATTCTAATTTGGTAAATCAATGGGTGGAGTTGGTAGGTAGTTCTCTCCTGTGTTATTGAATCTCTTTATTCATTTTGTTAGAAGAAAAATGAGGAACAAGTAGAAGAAACAAGAGAGGTGCGAAATAATGCTATTCTACATTAAAATCAATTCTTTATGGTATAGATTCCACTATTCTCGTGCATTCTTTGAATTATCTACGGACTTGTAACTAACTCTTAACTAACTAACTAATTCAATCAACTAATCTTGATACGTAAAATACGCTAATTAATACGTGCAAAACATGCTAACAATGACTACTGTATTTTTGCCATATTTATCACACGTTGTTGCTAAGTTTCTTTCATCAATCATTGGCTCGTAACAATACTCCCCTCTTCGAGAGATCCTTGTACACAAGAACTTTTGCAAATATTTAAAAATTATTCATTGAGTTCTTTCTATTAACCTTAAGAGTTTTATTTGGAGTCATCTATAATGAAGACCCTCTGTTATAGAGCTTAATGTTTTTCATATTGTGAGTGTCAAACAAATCAAATGGATCTCTCTTCGGCAAAAAAAAAACTACCTTTAACTCCAGTTGACCCTTAATAGAGAAGTGCTTAACAATCAAATAATCATTCCAAACATTGGTCAAACTCTTGTAGGAAGAAGTATACTCCTCCTTGGTGATCTCTTCAAGCTTGCACAACCAAATAGGCTTCTCCTTGTAATTGAATTGTCACAAATCCTCCCTAATCTTTTTCTTCTTGGATCCACTCTCTTTAATCCTTTTTATTTTACTTCTTTGATTCATCATCCATATAATTCTTAGCTTCTTGCACCTTCACACTAGAACTCTCTAGATTTTCATCAAACTCTTCACTTTTAGAAACTCTAAACAATAATTCACAATAAGCAACATTTTTATTTTTATTAAAAGAATCAAACTTTCCTTCATTTTATTCAAAACTCACTTTTTTCTCTCTCTATAAAACTAATCTCAAATTTAGTTAGAGAAGAGCATTTTACCTCCTTGAAAGTATTTTGATCCATTGTAGTAAGTTCTTGATGTGATGAGAATTGAACATAAACACTCCTTCCTCTTATGGTTAATTGAACGCTTGTATAGTATTGAAGAGCATTAATCGTGGAAATAACATCTTGTATTTGAAGGAAAGCATGATTTTTATCATGAAGTATAACAAGCTTCATTATAATCCTAAATGACTGAAACATCTGAAACAAGTCAATTTCAGAAATGTCACACCTCATGTTACAAACATGGATAACTTTAAAAGGTTCAGATATTTTCCAACAACCCCTCCTTGAAAGAAGTTAGACTTATATTGTCTTGATAATTGACTTTTGTTTGGAATGCTTTTTGTGGGTCAAAAAATCACCAAAGATAATTATTCATTTCTGAATCACAACAATGATTTTTTAAAGTTGGTGGTGAATATTTCACATTCACTTTTTAAATCTCTTGTTGTGTTCTTCCAAAGCTTTCACCATGTTGTTTTCCACCATTATTAATAGTTTCTTGAACATAAGCTACCTTCCTTTACCCTTTGAAAATGGCTTTGACACTAATTATTAAAGATCTCTCCTTAATAAGCAATTGTTTTAGAAGAAAATTGAGGGAGAAGTAGAAATTAGAGAGAAGAGTGAGATAATACAATTCTACATCAAAATCAATTTTTTTATTGCCTAGATTCAACCATTCTCATACATTCTTATTTATATAATGAACTAATCTTATAACTATCTACTAACTTTCATGTAACTAACTCTTAACTAACTAATCTTCACATGCTAAAATACGTTAATCAACACATGCAAAATATGTTAACAACGAGTAAATGTTTTTTTGATATATTTATCACATGTTATTTCTAATATCCTTCCATCAATCTTTGGTTTGTAACACTTCCAAGAATAGAGGTTTAAGAGGATTAAAAGAAATAAGAGGTAAATAGAGCAAGCTTCTGGAAATACAGAAATGAAAATTTTTTATTGTTTACCTTCTAAGTTTCTAACTTATAGTATCTTATCAAGCTAACTAATTGTGTTAACTAACCAACAACTTCAATAAATTGCTTTGCAACTAACTCTAACATTCAACTAACTTACTTACATTATATGGAATTATTAGCAAACACATATTAAACTAACTACTGCCACTACAAACACATGTTGAATTAACCATTGTCATTATTTATGCTATTTTATTACTATTACATATACTCATTTTCCTTATTATCATAACAATACCTTCTCTATTAAGAGATTATTGTCCTCAAGAATCCACATTAAACTCTAGAAATTGCATGCTTAATTCCTTTAAGTTCTCCTATGTAACATCTTTATAAAACAAGTTAGACCATTTGATTGATCATATAACAAAATTTATGTCACATTTTTTCATGATTTTCCTATCTAGAGGTTCCACCAGTAACACCTTGACCCTTCTATACTCATCCAATCTAGGTAAGATAGAAGTGACTACAACGTTACTTCCAACCTTTCTCTTTAATAATGAAACATGAAACACTGGATGTATGGTTGAACATGTTGGCAATTGTAACTTGTATGCCACTTCTTTCACCATTTGTATAACTAAGAATGGTCTATAAAATCTCAGGCTCAACTTGAAATTTTTTCTTAAAGCCATGTTTATTTATCTATAAGGTTGCGGCTTAAGAAATAATTGATCTCTTACTTGAAATTCTTTTTAATTATGATTTTGTTGTATATTATCATCTTATGTCTGACAATCTCTAACTATTTTCTTCAATACATAGTTCATGTTGATTCTCTCCCTTATTATATATTTTACAACAACTAACATAGTTTTTTTCTTATGTAATCAACTCCCAATTAGGATGTGAATAGCTATACAATACTTGAAATAGAGTCATCTTTATAGAAGAATGATAACTTGAATTATACCACTAATGAGTTAAAGATAGCCAATGATCCCACCGTTTATAATTATGCATGGTCACGCATCTTAAATAAATCTCTAGGCACTAGTCAACTCTCTCAAATTGATTATCATTCTCAGGATGGTGAGAAGAACTCATGAGGAGCTTGACTCTTAGAAGTTTAAATAGTTCTTTTCAAAATAGAGTTATGAACTCATTATCTTTGTTAATTACTATAGCAGCTTGTAGGCCACTAAACTTATAAAATTAATCCAAAAATAATTAAGCCACCTTCTAAGCTATGAAAAGGTATAAGAAAGCAATAAAATAATCATACTCGGTGAGTTTATCAATGATCACCAATATAATATCCTTTTCTTTTTAAAGTCAAAGAACCTTCTATAAAATTCATTGTGATATTCCTCTAAGTACATTCAGGAGTTGGTAGAAGTTGTAAAATTCCAGGATAGGCTACTATTTCCACTTTTTCCTCCTTACATATATCACACTCATTCACTATTTTTTTCACTAAAGCTTTCATTAATTGTAGTAAAACATGGACTTCAATCTTTTATAAGAATTTTATGTATCAGCATGTCCTTTAATATATGAATAATGTTTTGCTTATACCAGTATTTCCCTTAAATTTCCCTTCTTACCAATCATTATCTTATGTGTAAACCTTAGTGTTCCATTGATAAATGTATAATTAGTCTAGTTATCAATATTCAATATTTTATCAACCATAATCTCATGTAATTGGTGATCATTATCATAGGAATCCTTAATTTCTTCATACCAAGCTAGCACTACTACTAGAATTGATCCCAAGCTTTCTAAATTCATATTAACATGTTCTGTCATAACTTTTAACTCACTGGTTGCTCTTATGGATCTGGATAATGTATCTGCCACCACATTCTTTTTTCATTTTCTATATTGAATATGGTATCTTAACCTCAACAGCTTTTCCAATCCTCTCTTTTGTAATTGAGTATTTATCTTCTGTTCCAGTCGATATTTTAGACTTTCATGGTCAATTTTGATGACAAGCTAATATTCTCCAAGTAATGCCTACATTTATCCATTACCATTAGAATTGTTAAGTATTCCTTTTTATAGATGGACAGTCCCTAGTGTTCAGGACTTAATGACTTATTAAAGAAGGTTAAAGGTCTTTCTTCATGGCTCAAGACTACTCCTAACCCAGTATAATAAGCATTTGTTTCAAATATAAAGGCACACTAAAATTTTGGTAGAGCTAAAATAAAAGATTGGCATAATGCAGATTTTAGTTGATCAAAAGCTTTCTATGACTTCTGATTCTAGCTGAAATTATCTTTCTGAGTAATTCTGTCAAAAACTTCCTAATCACTCCAAACCCTTTAATAAATCTCATGAAGTATACAACTAACCCCAAGAATTCTCTTAACTCTTTGACTGATTTTGGAACTAGCCACACCCTAATAGCTTTTGTCTTTTAAAAATCTATGGCAACTCATTCAGAAGATATTATATGTCCTAAATATCCAACTTGTTTTTCACAAAATAAACATTTGGACTTCTTAAAAATAACTAGTTGTTCTTAAGTATCTTCAAAACCTCTTTTAGATGTTAAGATGAAGCTCCAATGTAGAACTATATACTAAGATGTCATCAAATAATACTAACATAAATCTCCTCATGAAAGGTTCCAATATATGATTCATTAATGCTTGAAATGTTGTAAGGGTATTAGTTAAACTAAAAGGCACTACTTTGAACTCATAATGCCCATAATGAGTCCTAAAGGTTATCTTTTCAACATTATTGTCGTGTATTATCACTTGATGATATCCAGATCTTAAATCCAGTTTTGAAAAAAAAATTATGAACCATAAAGTTCATTAATTAAAGGAATGAAAAACGTTTTCTTGATAATTAAATCATTAAGCTACATATTATCCACACATAACCTTCAAGCATTGGCCTTTTTATTCACTAACAAAACTTGAGAAGCAAAAGGGTTACAACTGGGTAATATAATTTTATTGAGTAACATATCTTTAACCATTTTTTTTTAATTTCCTCTTTATATATGAATAAGCTCATGGAAGGTCTAAACTTACTAGCTTAGCTCCTAGAATAAGAGGAATTTGATGGTCCAATTACTCTAGGAGGAGAAATATGCTTTGGTTCTTGAAATATTATTTGATATTCTTCTAGTAAAGCTTTCATATTTACAATTTGTATATTTTACTCACTCTTCTATTGAGCATCTAAAGATAAGAATTGGTCAATGTAGTTATAAATTGCCTCCTTAAAACTTCATGTACTTTCAAGGCTGAGATCATTTGTAAACTAGCCTCTTTTACCATTCCCTTTAACTCTATCATTCATCCATCTTTCTTGAAATAAGTCGTCATCTTGTTAAAATCAAATTGGATATATAAATAGATTCTTAACCAATCTACTACTACCACCATATCATACCTTCCAAGCTTTAATATTCTTAAGTTAGCTTGGAATTCATACCCCTACATGAACCACTAGAATTCTAGGTTGTGAGCATCATATTTTATGATGTTGTCATTGGCTACTATCACTACTAAAATAGTAGTCTTAACAATAACAATAGTAATCCTTTTAATCATAGTTTCATCAGTGAAAATGTGAGTGATGTCATTATCAATTAAAATCATAAGATCTCTCATGTGATAACTTCTTTTAATACATATTGTGTTATAAACATAACAACTAGTTAAAGCATTTAATGACATCCTATATTCCTTTTTTTTTTTTCATTTTTCATAGCACCACTATCAATTTCTTCTTCTACTTAAAAAAAAATCCTTCCTCGTCACCCTCTCTTCTCCCAGATAAATGAATGCATTTTGAACTACATTTATGTTCAAGAGAAAATTTATCCTTATATTTAAAGCACAATCCAAGTCTTCTTCTTTGCTCATAAAGATTTTTAAAAAACTATTTTAAACTTAGTTATACTTTAGTTCTATATTGATTAAAAGGCTTATGAGTGAAATTACCTTTTGATTTGTCATTATTAAATGAGTAATGAGGGATTGATCTTTGAAACCAATTTACTCCTTCTAGCTATCGCAATACTTGACTCTTCTTACCACTTTATTTGATTAAAAGCTTACGTTAAAGTAGTAGGCTTGAGGGTCTTTAATATTGGTTTAACATCTTCCTTAAATCTACTAATAAAACTTGACACATAATATGATTTAGGTAACATATTGAATTAAGAATATTCATTAAAGACTTTAACTCTTCAATCTATTTGTGTATTCTTCCATTCCTTTCTCATGTTCTAATTTGTTAAACTTATCTACCACATCATTACAATTGTCAAACCTTACACAAAGAGCTTTATAGAATTCCTCTCAGTTTTTTATGTTATTATTTCTCAACATAAACCCTTCAAGCCATATTTTATAATTAAGCTCTTCCTTCTATGTAGATTGAAGCAATCTCAACCTATTGGTGTATTGGGGTATAATGCATCTTGAAAAGTTTTCTATATTTTTGGATCCACTCTCTTGGGTTCTCACCACCAAAGAATGGTATATCAATTCTTGGTAAAGTTATATATTATATCCTCCTTTAGTGCTCTCTCGTTGCCCAAGAATCTCTCTTCACGATTGCAATTTCTTTAAGGTAGATTAATCCTACCCGGACTAGAGTTTTCCTTTCCATCCCCTATACTTTCTTTAGTAGCTGCAAAAGATTAGAGAGTAGCCAACCCTGTTTCCATATGTTTAGATTAACTTATCAATCCTCTTAGTTTCCTCTTTTCCTTGCTTTTGAAGACCAGCCTTAATCTCATGCAACTCTTGACCTCTTGCATTTCTTCATCAATTCTTCAGTTGTGTTCTTCTAATGCCATTTAACTTGTTATTTTCCATTATTGTCTCTTGTTGGTAACAAAATAATGAACTGATGGTTTCAAGAATGAGACTCTCTGATATCAATTGTTAAAGATCTTCCTTATCAAGAACAAGAATAAAGGTTTGAGAAGATTTGAAGAAATTAATAAGAGGTGAAGAGAGAGCTTCTGCAAATACAAAAACATGGGATTATTAGCAAACACACGCTGAATTAACTACTGCCACTACGAACACATGTTGAATTAACCACTGCTGCTACTTCTGCTATTTTTTTACTGCTAGAGCTACCTTTTTTCTCCTTGCTATCATGACACTATCATAAGACGGACCTTATAAATGATTTCCCTTTCAGTTACGTGTTACAGAATTGTGTATGAATATTGCTCACTACATGACGATTTTGGTTTCTTGGATGTCATTGTGGACGTCTTGATCGGTGGATCGAATCTCTTGATCTTACATATGCACTGATACACTGTTTGATAGAATGCATGCGCGTACCATGGAGCCATCATAATGTAATATGCTCTATTCATAGTTTCTTCTGCATGATTCACACAGCATATGGAAAGTTACTGCAATTATTCTTGTAAATAGAAGCTTGTTCTGTCATTACATGCTTCAAAATGGTTTCTTAAGCAATCGAATCTGCCTGGAAAAGAGCTTCCTAATCTCCTGGAATTACTTAAGACTTCGATTTCTGCTGTGAAGATTGCCCGGACAGGTCTATGGTCAGACAATCTAGATTCACCTCTGCTGTATTGTTTCTGCTTGAGTCCCTTTCCAAACCAAATTATTCGATCGCACCTGCAAAAACACCTCTCTTGGGCATCATCGATCATAGTTAATTATCTTGTTTTAGATGATTCAAGATAAATATCATGAAGAACAACAAGTTACCATGCAGGAGCACGCTTCTTTTCACCCTTCCTCTTCTGATCACAGCCATAGTAGACTTGTGAATTCTGATAGTACTTGTAAGTAGGTGCAAATTCAATTTTTCCTTCATTCCAACCTTGGAATACATGACCTTCCATGAGCTCGGCCTTAAGCTAAATATTTATTTTCAAAAGGAACTTAATTAACTTTATCATCCTCCTCAGGACTGTAATAATCATTTTGAAAGGATATAATAAGATTTTCACCATCAATATTACTTATTCATATATACCTGATCCTTTTCTAACAAGATGTTCCACTCTTTTTTCTGTACTAAATATCTTGTTTTAGTATCAGGCAGGTATATCCTGTAGTTCAAATCTCCAAGCCAGATTACCTGACTGCTTATGGATAGCCAAAATAGGGTTAAACAATAATTAAACATATGCAACTTGTAATAAATTTACTAATCATATGAAAACAAATTGTCTCTCTCAATGACATTATTGGCCTAGTTTGATTAACAAAAACAGAAGAAGAAGAAAACACACAAGAACGGTTGAATCTAATTAAACAAATTCTCTCCAACTAATCAATGGCTGAGGATTCAACCTGCAGACAATCTAGAGGAGCATTATGACCAATAAACGTGGGGGGGTGGGGGGGTGGGGGGGATATTATACATCATGAGTTTTTATAAAAGATTTATTAGTCTATGGTTCATATAAATTTCGAATCACACAGCAATTAATTATGAATGCCGAAATCAATATTCAAATCACTTGAAATGACGAGGCAAATGGCTTTAGTTACTGGGTTAGCTAATCAGCTTCAAAACAACAGAAAACATGACAAATCCATCTAATTAAACATGCATGTAAATTATTATCATGTTGGGTGTTAACCGACTAGATTGTTTTTTGTTATAAAAACTTTCCAAATTGTAAGTGGTCGTCTAAGTTTCTCTTTATTTTATGATGAAAACAAAAGGTTACTCTTAATTAAATCTTATAAACTTTCAATGCTAAGCACACTATAAAAGTTTGTCATGAAACCAGCATCTCACACCCTCATTTTAAAGTAAAACAAAAAAAAAATGGAAGGATATTAGAGCAAGAGAAAGTGATGTTTTGATGTTTCTGATCAATCACCTAAACTGGTTAGATACAGAAAAGGGTTGCATATCATTGTGATATAGAATTTTCACACATAAATATACGTACTCGTGATCAAGAATCTTGCGTGGCAAATTGCGCAAGGGGCCACGAGAAAATCTTGTGCGTGACAAGATTTCAGTAGCGTCGGCATTTCTATTCTTTTCATCTCCTTCTTTCCCTCCAGAAGCCAGATGACTACACACAAAACATAAGCTTGTTTCATGCAAGCAAAACCTAACTGAGACAGATCCCTGCATGGCAAGCCATATTCAAGTTAAAAAAGCACTGATACATATCTATTTGCATGGATTTTTCCTTTTCATTACGTGAGGAATATATGTATATATACCTTGTTGCCTAGGCAGCCCATGATGCCACAGCCTACACATGAGACACTAGCTTGTTGTATGTATGGAAGGAGATCACCTCGAACCCAAATAGTGATAAAAATTCCAACCATTTGCTTACTTATGATATAATCAAAGCAGTGAGGAAAAATATTGCTGCTTTTGCCGAGAGAATTACTACTCCTATTTTTCTTCACGGGGAGCACCTTTTGAAACTCTCCTACCTTATCTTCGTGAACAGGTTTCGAAGTACTATTGTTCAGAGCTTCTCTGATAAGAGAATTCCATTTGGTGCAAATCTTGCTGTTTTCAAAACCTGGAACAACGTTTCCAGCACTGAGAGGCACGACTTCCTGGAACCTGAAATTTATATGTAATATTATAGTTAAATAAAAAGTAAGATATATGGAATGAAATTTTTTTTTTATTCAAGACATCATTGGGCTTGAAGGTCTCAGCTTCGAGTCCCAAATTTTGTCTATTCATCGAATAATTAATACAAGGAAAAGAAACACAAACATAAACGGTCCAATGCATATATATTCAACACGAATCTTTCAACAAATCTCATTGATTATATCTCTTGTGAGATATATATTCTATTAAAAAAGGAAGTTTCAATAGAGTTATTTTTTAAAAGTTTTACAGTTAATTAGCATTAGAATATTAAAAACGCACCCAAGAACATAGATATCAGCAGGTTCAGTCCGTGTGCATAACCAATCTTCCATGTTCAAATCATCAGGTGGTGCAATGCCTCCAACATTCCATGTGCCAACAAAGATCCTGTTAAAATATCTATATTAATGATCATAAAATAGAAGAAATTAAGAAAGAAATAAAATCCCATGAATACCATGATAAATAAAGCGACTCTTATTGTTTTGAAGAGAGAGCTTGTACTTGTGTTTATCCTGATCATCAGTGATGTATTTCTTGGAACTGATGAGCGAAGGTGGAACCGAAGAACTAGAAGTTTCTTCTAGCTCTAACATGGTCTCTGTGGAATTTGGAAGGTCTACAACCAAGTTGTTGCTACCCAACATATTCCTCAGGATCTTGCTAGCCACAAACTCAGGCCACATGACCTTCAAAAATAAATGATATGCTAATTAATAAATAAGAAAAAGAAAAAGAAGAGATCAGCTAGCTAGAATGAGAGAGCCTAGGGGTGCTTGGTTAATCCTTGCATGGTTTAGTTGGCAGTGATGTAATGTTTTGCAGAGGGGATCATAAGAGGTTAATTAAATCATTGATTGGAGCAAACTATAGATTAAAAAAAAAAAGGAAAACGAATTAGAAAGGCCGGGTTGGGCAGGAAATGGAGAGCAATGGACCACAAGTGCACCCACCAAAAATTTTTTTATAAAAAACTCAAATGGGCAACTTGGAAAGGATAGCTACAATATTAGGGTAGTCCTGATGTGAATGATGATGTAAGTCAAACTATATTTTATTAAACTTTTCGTAGAATAAGTTACAGAAGGCAAAAGATATAGAATTAACTAAATCTGAGACAATTGAAAAAGTTAACATGAGTCTCTTTCTCACCCCCTCAGTTTCCATTCATGTTGTCTGGTGGTCATATGGATGCCCACTTTTCCATTAAACAAAATGTAGTTGTTAATGCAAACATATCAGAAGAGCAATCACTCATGGTAACAATCTGCTTTGAGCAACTTGGCTTGGATATACTGTGCCCCGTGGGAAAGTGCTTGCTAGCAAATAGTACATGGTATTCTAGGGCGGGGCCTAGCTATAAAAATAATGAAGGGTTTTTTCTTTAGCATGAGAAGACAATGTTGTTGATCATTGCCATTGCCCAGCCGGCAAAAAAAATAGGTTTTCGATGATAGTTACCCGTGCAAATGGTTCTAATTTGGCACACTAGCAAGATGATGAGCTTTCTTTGGCATACAATCAAATATATTGTTCTTTAACCTGTGATATATTGTGAATATTGCATGAATTACCCCGTGGCCATTAATATCAATATATGACTCCTCTTCAAATTTTTTTTTTTTTTTATTTGGACGACAAGAGGCGTCAATTAGACTAACTTTCCTTTCATAATTATATCTTCAAACATCGCTAGTGTCTGCTGAAATCTACGTGAGATAGTAGAGAACTAGCGAGACAACCTCAAAGCAATAATCAGCGTGGACATAAAGGAAAAGAAACTACGCAAATGAAAACCAAGGAAGAAAAGCTTGTCAAAACCAAGCACAAGGAAGAAAAATGGCACGAAACTGAATGCGGGCCTAATTAGAGAGAGGCATGGAAGAAAACCAAGAGGGAATGCAAATGAACACCCTTCAACCCCAAAGAAAGGACGTAAAAGCATGGAAAGCCCAAGGACAACAATAGAATGCCGGAATAGAAAAATCCAATAAAAAACAAGACCTAAAATGGTAGCATAGCAAGCAGAGGTCCACTAAAATAGTCTAAAAAAGCAACAAAAAAAAAAAAAAAAAGCAAACCTGTCTGCAACTGGATAATTTTATAGGAGAAATGAGAGACTCCATGAACTGGAATGCCCAAACGAACTGCCCCGACCCCAACGAACATCAAATCCTACCCAAAGAAGCAGCAGCAATTAGTATTCTCCCAATGTTGTAGAAGGACCAAGGACCCAGAAAGCGGGCTATGCATTTGATGCATAATCATCATTACGGGCCATCTTTTCTGAGCCATCACCCACAATCGACCAAGAATATGAGCAGCCACCACAAAAACAAAGGCTCCCCTGGAGGCTCAAACCACTACCAAAGCCAACCAAGGCTGTTGCACAGGAGCCTGAACAGACCTACAGCAGACCAAGCCATAGAACACACAGTTTGTCCCAGACGACATAACAAAACTCAGACGAAAAATGCGCAAACGATCTCTATGAGCCAGGTTTAAATAGTTTTTTGTGGTGAAATATATTTCAATGATGTTTTTTTAATTTTTAAAAATTATTTTTAATATTAGTACATTAAAACAATTCAAAAAATATAAACCACACTCAATTTTAACAAAAAAAAAAAATAAAATTTAGTCAAATATAGATTCAATGCAGAGCCAAACAGGCTCTTCGCAAGTCCACGTTCCATTGAGTCTGGATCCACAGTAATTCTTCCACGCATTTAAGATTTTCTATTAATTAATAATTAATTTCTTAAGAGTTAAAAAGTTTGGCAGAAGCTGCATAAGAAAAACGATGTTTTCTCTTTATTATTATTATTATTATTATTATTATTTTGGATACTTTAAAATAGTGGATCATAGCTTGACCTGTTTATGGGTCGGGCTATCCAGTTAATCTATCCAAATCCGAATGACAATGAATGGGTCTGAGCACAAATACTTGGCTTGCAGATCCGGCCCGGTCTCAATACCCGACTCTTTTTTATTCTACCATGAACATATATACAGTGGGGAGTGGGTGGAGGTCCGAATATAAAACCAACAGTTTTGTTTAAGAGGTTAGGGTGTTGCAAGCTAATTTTACAAAAGAACTTTTTAATTTAAAATACATTAAAATAATATTATTTTTAAATTTTTTATTTATTTTTAGCTTTAACATATAAAAATCATTAAAACAAACACTTAAAAAAGCACGAATCACATCAGCTTAATATTTTTTAAAATGAAAAACAGTTTGAAAAACAATTCTAACTATGAAAACAAACACATTATAAATGGCTAAAATTAAAAACCTAGAAAATAGAAACAAATATAAATTAAAACAAAATTCTGATTTTTTTAATATATAAAACATTATCAAATTTAACAGTTTTACCGACGAAACTTTTTATCGGTATTTACACTCACAATCCATTGGTAAGTATTTTACCAACAGGCTCACGGACGAAAATAATCCGTTAGAAAAACTCTTGTCGCTAATTTCTGGTCTGTCAATGAGTTTATTAATAATAAATTTACCAATAAATTTATAAACAGACAAAGCGCACCAAAATTCATTTAGTAATACTGTTTATACTAGTTACATGCCCCGCGCGATGCCGCGGGTCAATTATTTTTTGCATTTCATAAAAAGCTAAGATCTAAAAGTATTAGGTTTTTTTACAAAGTTATACCCAAGAGTCTTAGGTTTAGTTGCACCGCCTAATCCAAGAGTGATATTTATAATATTAATAATAACATTAAACTTGCATGGTCTAAATTTAAGTGGGTTTGACTGCAATACCAGACCCAATAGCATTGGACGTGGGTCTAGCTACAAGGTCGTATCATAAATGTGTGATAATTAAATAAATTAGTTAAAAAGAAAAAAACAAAGAAAAAAAACCAACAGGAAAATAAAAACTAATGAAGAAAAAGAAAAAAAAATATGAATTAACTGGGTTAACCCTTTAAACCAGGTTAACCCGTCATACCTTGAATTCGCATCGTGAAAGTTTGATAATTAAAAAGGGAAAAAAAAAACTAATGGGTTAACCCAGAATTAACTGGGCTAACTCGTCAAACCAGGTTAACCTGTCAAACCCGGAATCCGTGTCATGAAAGT
>Ga0307517_10006352_pt1 | contig 17530 bp, 12 predicted proteins | sample 23_EM_MG_FD_194515 | JGI IMG/M metagenome (GOLD analysis project Ga0307517, IMG submission 194515) | Populus trichocarpa ectomycorrhiza microbial communities from riparian zone in the Pacific Northwest, United States - 23_EM | ecosystem: Host-associated > Plants > Roots > Unclassified | place...
AGCGTAATCCTGCAAGTTGATAGATACGTGCAATTGACTTTATCTTAGTTTTGGGGACAAATTAGTTCCTTGTGTGCAGTCTGTTTTCCCTCGCATCCTTCTTTCGCCATTTCGTTATTTTGTGTTGTAGCAACCATGATCTTGCGTTATTGGTTGGGTGGGGATCGGGGATCATATGTACTACAGGAAGTGCATAATTAGCGTTGATATATTTATTTCCCTTGTCAATGTATTTCCCTTCTGAAAGTTAAAACTGTCCCAATTGTGAGTGTCAAAGAAGCCCGGCACATACCGGTGAAATGATGATTTGGCTGACCGTTTGACCGTTTCTTTCAAGTTCAACCATGTCGCCAATGGATCGATTTGGCTTTTCGACGCTTTTGAGTCTCGCTCTTACAAGACTAGCTAATTCCCCACTTTGCCACCCATTATGTCAACGAAGCCTTCTTGCCTTTCGTGGTCTCAATAAGGAACTAAAGAGGAATTGCATCGACGCCCAGCAGCCCACGATGCCCCTTTCGCCTTGCGACTGACAAGGCTGACTTATATCTGAGGTTTCTCGTACTTCTAGACCCGCTTCTGCTCTGTGTGGACCGACAATATGTGCCTCTCATCGTTCTTCCATATGGCGGGTGCCACTCGCACATTCTCCGTATTTACGTTCATCGTAGTGCTCTTCTTGGGGGTTCTGCAAGTACACGCTATTCCCGCTTCAACTGCGCCGACGATTCTCAGTGATGGCCCCGCATCCAGTTCTCAAGCTCTTACTGTAACTACCTCGCTCTCAGTTCCATCGAATGTAGCTTTCGCGCAACCTACTCTGTCGTCCGATCAAGCACTCCAAGATATCAGGACCATCCAGACTCGAAGGTTAAGCTCCATCATTGGAGCTATTCCACCCCCGCAGTCAATCCCAGCTTGGTACGTCAGTCTCTTCGCCGTTTTTGAGCGCGGCTTAACGAACCATAGGGTATCCTCTCTGGCGGCTGACGGAAAATGGCCTGATGATGAAGTCGATTATACCACAGGATGTGCCGCTCGCCGCGCAAATTGGCCTGCCCAGGAACATTGGCAGCGCATTCGTATGTTCTCGTTTAACCCGTTTTTTTTTTTCCTGCGGTTTAATCTGGCGAATATAGTTGTAATGGCGGGGGCGTGGCATGGCGATGTGGAAGGAGGCGAACAATACGTCAAGGACGCAGCGCTTCAGGAAGCGATTTTTAACGCCATGGGCTACTGGTTCGGTCGCGACATTGGCACCAACGTCGCATGTCTTAATCTCGGAGGAACTTCTGCTTGTCCGTGTAGCAATCCTGAAGATACTCTGTGGTAGGGTTCGATATCTCGATCTACAAATTCTTGCCGGTAAATAACATATTCACAGGAACAACAACTGGTTTTCCAACGCTAGTTTATTTACTTGCTATAACTTTAGGTGGTATACTGACAACTTTTCAGATTATCCTCATCCCGAAGCTCGTAAGCCAAGTCTGCCTGTTGATGAACGAGACCCTCTCAGCGTCGCAACTTACCCACTGTACTATCATAACTGAACGAGCGTACGGCGCCTTCGATGGCAAAATCGGTGGACTGAGCGCCATGACAGGCGCTAATGCCCTCGACGTGGCCAGGATCGGGGTCGACCAGGCGCTCCTAACATACGACGTTTCGCTGATCACTGATGCATATCAGAGGGCGCATTTGGAGCTTCAAGTGAAGAACGGCATTCGAATTGACGGGATTCGAGCGGACGAGTCATTCGGTAGGTCGAGACCATCTAGTACCTCTGTGTAGAAAGGGGCAAACCGACTGATTCTACTCTTAATTGGTTTGTAGCACAACATACTGGTATACTTTACAATGGGAACTATGGTCCGTATTTCGTCTCCTATTGCGCGTGAAACTCGGCTTGAAGAAGGCCTCTTTTTTTAGGAAAGGACTAGTAGGTGGTGATCCCCGAATAAAGACGAGTTAACCTGACAATAATTCTGTTCAGCACAAATGATGCCCTAAACCTCGAGACCGAATCTTTTGACACGATTTTTGAGGCTGGACCCGACTCGCAGCGCGCCTTTGCCGCGCTATTTGAGGGGGACAGATGGATGATCTTTCGAAATTCGATTACTAACGTGCTCCACTGGGATTTCGTACGTGCACTCTAACATGTTTCTTCGATCCTTTGGTTGTTGAATGATAGCCTCAAGTCTGTTCTTGGGCGATTGATTATTTTCCCCACTATCGATGGAGAGTAAGGATTTATGCCTGAAATGCACGGCCCGTATTGACTAGCCCTTTTATCGCAGAGCAACCCACAATATCAACATTAATTTGGCTAAAGTCCTAGAGTTGGGAAAGCTATGGTCGTCTGCCTCCTTGATAGATTTCGCCAACAGCCTTACTCCAACGACCCCGAACGCGAATGCAGGGAATCTGGTCGGTAACCGCATGTTCTATGCGGAAGACTACATGGTGGGAACCTTTTTTGCATCGATCCAATATCTCTTCACGCGAAATTTTTTGAAGGTCCATCGCGGATCGAATTATGTGACATCTGTAAAGATGTTTTCCAACAGAACCAAGAACACGGAGTGTATCAATAGTCAAAACGTTGGTATTTTCATCCTACTCGCAGCTATTTCACTTAACAACTGAACTTGCGCCTCAGCTCAAAGGATTCCATTCATCCGACGGTGTGGTTTACACGTATCTTCTTGGGAACGAATACGAGGATATTGTAGCGGCCTGGGACTGGAACCTTATGCCGGGTATTACCACCGATTACGGCGCCACAGCACTAACTTGTGGGACGACACAACAAATCGGCGTCGAGAGCTTCGTGGGCGGTGTCTCCGATGGAACCACCGGAATTGCAGCGATGCGTTATACCAACCCTCTTACCAAATCTCTCCATTGGCAGAAGGCTTGGTTCTTCCTCGATAACGACGTCCAACATATCATGGTTTCGGGACTGTCATCGACAACCAATGCCTCTGTCCTCACCGTCTTGGACCAGAAACGACACGCCGGACCAGTTTATCTTGACGGAGAAGAATCTACTTCGCTTTACAGGGTCGTAGGCCAGACTTTGTGGCACGACAACGTCGGCTACGCCTTCCAAAACCTCAACGACTCTGCTAGCTTGTCCATCCAGGTTGGGATCCAGACGGGTAATTGGTCGGATATCGGAACGTCAACGCAGCCTCCTATCAGCGTTGATTTGTTTGCGGCTTGGATCGTGCACGAAAACATCTCGATCCCATTGGCATACACCGCGTTCCCCGGAATCAGTCACGATGATTTCTTGCAGAAACAAGACCAGTTACAGCTCCGAACAATACAGAACAACGCCAGCGTCTCCTCTGTCTACGACGAGGTCAACAAACGAGCCATGTTCGTTTTCTGGGACGTTGACGGTGGTTCGGTTACCTTCAATCCTGGGCAGACACTTGCGCCGACCACAGTGACGGTCAATGGAAACCTCGCTGTGATATATACCCTGCAAACGGGAGAGGTTACGATATCCGATCCGTCTCAGACGCTTACCACCGCTCAGGTAACTTTGGAGCTCGGGGAGGGGCAAGCGCCTCCCTACTGGGGATTAAGATTAAGTCGCGTGATAAACCTAGTGTTCCAGCTTCCAAGCGATGGGTTTGCCGGCAATAGTGTTACCCAAACGTTGAGCTGAATTGGCTGCATCCCAATTATTATTTTCGACATTCTTATTCTTGGCGGATTAAATAGCCATCTTGATAAATGAATCTCTTTCGAATCATTCCTCCCAACTTTTTTGATAATATTCAATGAAGAGTTAATGAAGACGAATGGCAACATTTCAAACTGACCGACTAGCAAGCGTTAGGAATACAGCAGCAATCTCGAGGAAAATCATTCTTAAATTAGTTTCGTGTCACATTGAACGCAATGCGAAAACGGACCTAATAAAATATTGCCGCCCATTCTTGGAAACACGAGCGCTGAGCGCTCACGCGTAAGATGACATCGCGAAGATGTCAGAGAGGAAAAAATTGATGGGCGAGGGAAAAAAATTCCCCGCCCAGTTTTGCGGCGCAGGGCCAACTGCCTTTATACCACCAGCAGGAACCACTTCCAGGAGCCCCCAGATATCCAACACACTCTCGAAGCGCAAAGGCTACCCCCGCCGCGGTGCAAGCCCCGAGGACATAATACCTACGTGTTCACCCATCCTTGCTCCATGAGCCATCCCGTGTTCATTACAACTGCGGGAGGACTCGCCATTCCTGCATGACTTCCTATCGTCCACAACTGTCCGCTCTAAGAGCTACAGACGGATATGTCAGGCAGCATTAACCCCCTGGGGTAGGTTTCGGAGTCGCTTCCCAACATCTTGACCTCTCGCCGGAGCGTACAGAAGCCTGCTCGCCTCATATGATCAAGACGAAGAACCTCATCCCGTTTTCCTGTGCGTGCATATGGCCGATATCCAATACCATGCACCCGCAAACCATGACATCCTCATCGACGGTTACCACCAAGCCTCAGATGCCGGAACCGCGATCCGAAGATCCACGCAGCAAGGCGACCTTTCTCGCAGTCGTTCCAAGAATACACCAGCAACTACACGCGAGAACGAATCTCTGTTGCAACAGGCACCTTGTTAGGGTACCCTTTTCCCGCAGGAGTCGCAACTGCAGCTGAAGGCGAAAAGACCAACATACGAAAGAGGACCCTGAAGCGTGTGGCTCAACAAAAGAATCAAGGCGGGATGTTCGCGACTCATTGGATACCATGACCTGCGAGGATGAGAATTGGACGGAAAACAGACCAATGTTTTGGAAAACGAAACAAAGAACACCGATCAAGACCAATACTCGGGTCTTCGCAGACCATCTGCGACAAGGGGATGCTAGGGCTATCCGCCCGTCACACCCAGGAGGTACGGGTCAATCACCACCGACTTCCGCTGAAAAACAGAGTGTCAAGAAAGTCAATTCAAAATGAGGAATAAGTTACTAGTGCAAGCAAGCAATCGCAGTCGACCATCTTGTATAGACGGATCGAGTTGGGGGCGTGCGGAAACCTGAGGAAGAAATGATGGATGAAAGGAGCTGGGCCGGAATCTGCATGCAAAACGTGAGTGTATCGCCGTACCAAAGCGCACCATGGACTCCAGTCTTATATTGACCCCAAGCGACCACTTTCCTGTGTGCGTCCTGAACCAAACGTGCGGTGTCGACGCGTTGATCCCTGGAAAGGCCCACCACGGCGCCCTGAAAATTTCATTGCGTTCGCCGACGCTTTTGGACTTCTCCAACAGCTCTCCCAATATGCCCACAAGAGGCCACGAGTGAAGCTGCAGTAGCCCACGGCGAATGGAATTTTGCGAAAACATCGCCGGGTTTTGAGACTGACGCTTGCCGCCAATAGCAGCCGCTGCTCAGGGAAAGAGCCAGAGGCTCGGACCACCACCGTCCTGTGTGGAAGATCGATACAACGCGAACGATGTCTGGGGGGAATTGCTTTATCCTGCGGAGATGTGAGAAGGTGCGCGATGTTGGAAGACATCGGGGGCGGAATCAGGTGAATGAGTGACAACGGGCGAGGGTGATCTTTGTGAAGACCTGTGTGATACCCGTGTTACGTTTGTGCCAAAGCCGCGTGCCGAGGGTGTGCGAGAGCTCCTCTATATTTTCCCATCCTCCTTTATAAGGCGACGCCTCTCTGGTGCTGTATGCGCAATCCTTGAACGTCGCAGGCCATGGTCCCATGTGTTTCCGGTGTTGCCTTCCCAGTATCAAGCAAGGTGATAGCGACATCATGGAATGCATACAACTTGGTCTCCCGCCACCCTGCGAAGGTGGGAGAGTTTCCGCGAAGCAGCATTCTGTGCGGTTTCGATGTGATAACACTAATGCAAGAATAGGGGTCCCGAGGCAATGCAGACAGGGACCTGTACGGGGCCGTAACATAAAAGAAGAGGTGTTCGAATTCCAACACTTTCCGGAAAGGCGATAAGGAAGGAGGCCGAAATATATCATCGGAGGTGAAAAACCCGCTTTGCGCACGACATAAAGCAAGAACGTGGGACATCAAAATTCCATTCCCTTTGACCAAATCACACTTCCAGCGGCTGTCACTCCAGAGCCGATGGATACGTAATACCCCCCAAAGAGCTGAAGGTGGAAGATGGTGGCCACAAAAACTTTAGGGTTAGATGACACTTCATGGGAGAAGTGGATCATTGTGGCTGAGGTGGTGGTATTCCAGGGCACGACGTGCTGCCACGAGTGGGAGGATGCCCAGAGCGTTGAAGGCGATGGAAAGGCAGAAACCTGAGGTTTGTAAGGAAAGGAGGTTGGTTCATGGTGGTTGACTCTTGAAAGAGCCCCGTCGCGAGTGGAAAGGCATTTGATTGCCAAACAACGCGTACACAATAGCCAAATAGATGTACTTCACTGCCCTCGTGAACAACTATTTTCCCAAAATTGGAACTTCTCAAATTCTCTGGTTCCAAACCCCAGGTTTTCATTGATACTGCAACAAGCCTTGCATACCGTAACCTTATTTGACTCAAAAGGCCTGGATCCCGCAGTGACAACGAGGCAAATCTGGCGATTGCACGACTCTCGGACTCTGCAAGGTTGCGGTCAGGTGTGCCTATTACCCGTCCCCACGTTTCTCGGTCTTTGATTGCCTGCCAGACAGGAATAGAGAGTCGATGTAGGGCGTGTTAACCCTCTTTTATTTTATTAAGAGGTATGCCAGGCTACCCAGTTTTCTCTCAGAGTCTACTTTTGCAAACAGTTGTGATAGAACAGCTTCGTCGAAATTTGGTCCTGCCATATTTATAATGTTCTCCGGGTTTCCCAACCCTGAAGTTTGAACGGTGTCTCGTTGCTCGGAAGCCAGAATTTCTTACACCAAATTGAAGATAACACCCGGCCGAAATATGATGCTCAGATTGATAGGATCATCTAGGCTTCGCCTTCTTTCACTCCTCTTTCTAATTTCTGTTCACGGACATTTAAGATGATAAAAGAACTGCCTGAGGTTTGGCTGAAACGCGATAGAACATTGGCCCGGTACGTTGGTGCTTACTTGGTATGTGACCTCTTTCAAGTTCCCTGTTTCAATTTGAAAATTAAATGCTTTCTGGTGTGGATCAAGTTTCAATTTTTCCTCTACGGTAAACCCTTGCATACTGAACCGTACCGTTGCCATTGTACTCACTATATGCATATCCGTTCTAGGATTATATACCACTCTTTTCGCCATTGGTATATATGGGCTATACATCAACTGTAGCGGCCCAATACGCTGGCCATTCTTGATCGCAACCGTGGTCATGTATTCGCTTGCGACAGCTGACGCCTTGTTCGCTTTATATGTGCTCATGCAATATTATCTATACGGCAAGGAGTTTCCTGTCCTTGTTCCGCTTCCAACGGTGTTACTTTTTGTAACTAGCAGGTGCGTTAGGATGTCTTCTTCCCTTGAACGACCTGAAAAGGTATTTCATTCTTTTAGCACCATCTCCGACTTCGTCATTGTACGCATCTTAGTAGACAACCCTCTTCGCGATGAAGTAACACCCAGCAGTTATTCAGGTGCTACGCGAGTTGGTACCGTCTGCAACGCATTATTATAATTCCATGCATATTCTTGTTGTGTGTATCGAGTAGGTTTCGTCCAATTTTTTCAAATTTTTTTTACTGACAGGATCTTAGTATGTGGCTACACGTTCGCTATTTCGACTTCTCCGCGCATAAGCAAACTCTTTCCCATTTATTCCTGGATGAATTTTGGTTTCAATGCCTGTCTAGCTATCGTTATCTGTGAGTTAGCCAACATAATCAAATAGATTGCGTTGACACGCCTTGGCAGCGGGTAGATTATGGTGGTCAGCTCGCAGAGCAAATCCGAGCCTCAGGCCCGAACTCAGAAGGAGTTACTACTCTATAATGGCGTTGATGTTGGTATTCTTCAGTTGAAGTAGTCGCTTACTTATTTTCGCTTTGTGCAGTGTCGAATCTGGCGCCATATACCCTGCCTATTTACTACTGATGCTGACGGTTAAAGGGGTAGGTTAGGCGAACGCCACGCATTATCCACATGGCAAAAATCTTGACTGTTTCCCCTTTAGCCCGTTCTTCACGCCGGGAGTAATCAAGTTATTGTAAGACATTTTCGCTCGTCACGGATGTGTGCTGATGCCTTTATTCTATTAAGGGCATAACCCCTACCTTAATTATGGTGCAGGCAGGCATCAGAATCTGCAATCAAGACAATACAATTGCCATACAGCGTGGATATGCCCAAAGCTCGAGCACCCCGGTTTTGGATTCGATCTTTAGTACGGTTGGCACTAGCGCCCGGACGGCATCACAGACACCTCTGGAAAGCTACACACCACGGCAAGGAGACGATCAGCACGAGGAGGGGAGTGACAATGTATGAGTTAAGCGACAATGCTTATCATTGGTTCTCTTCTGAAAATGTGTATGGAAATTTCAGAGACAATGCCAAGTGATGGGTCTGGACTCTCATTGTCCAAAGTCAGGTCTGGGTTTGAATGAATTTTTTCATAGGAGAATCTCTCACGAAAGGCTGTGTCAATATCGCCCGTTTTAGGACACATTTAACTCTCATGTTTAGCCTGCAGGCCATTATGGAACGAGTTGATGCCGTTAATCGGATGTCCTAACGTGATTGTTTGTCTGATACTTATGTGAGTAGGTGTTATTAGATTTTCCAGCCCTTCATGATCTCGTTCGGAGGCCATATTCTGGCGTCCGAGCAGTGTTCTCGAAGGACGCCCATGGGGATCGACAATCCGGAAAGGATGCGCGAAAGTGGATCCTTCGATGTGGGGTGTTCCTTTTCCGTTGTTGAGAAGGTGATGGGCGTTTGAAAGAGGGCCTTGAACGTCCTGGAAACTCTGTTATACTTCGGTAACCAATGGCAGCACCTAACTGGAACTTTAGGGACCATACAGGACCCCCGAAAGTACTGCAAGAGGCTAGATACTGATTTTCGCTGATTTTGGAGTTCTTGTCCGAAATTCCCACGCTTTTTGACTTCGTTTTTGTGCGTTTCGTCAAAAAAGAGCTCGACGACCCCTTCAAATTTCAGAAAACCTGTCCGGATTTCGGTATCTAGCCTTGCAGCACTTTCGGGGGTCCTGACCATACTCTTTATTAGGATCCGGTTGAAACTGCAATTGCCTCACTGCATGATGGCATTGGAATTTATCCCCCGCCTGTCGATATCTTGGCGTTCGTCGTTTGTTCATTATTCTAGATGTCTTTCAGCCCTGACATTTCTTCCAGGAGAACAAAAGCCACATAATCCCCAAACGTAAGAGTTCGGACAGGGTACGCCTGTTTTTCTGATGGAGTGGATATCGGGGTGAATTACCTGAGATTGCCAGAGTTAGTGAAATGTTCTTGTCCAGAGTTTTTAGGAGAGTGACTGCAATGAATAACAGCGATAGGGCACCCTGAGGCCATACAGGGCCACCTCGCAGCAGCCTCTCCATTCCCTATCGTCACTGCACTGTTATCCCCAGCTCCAGGAAATATCCCTGATTCCCAACTCAGTTTAATTTTCGTGAGCAATTACATCCTTCGCTTGATTCGGCTTGAGGCGTTCCGACATACCCACATTTTCTTATCCTTCGGCACTCCGAACCTGGAGCACCTAAAATATACACAATCTTCCGGGAAACAGGAATCCGGTTGATAGCCTATAGCTACAGCGTCAGGGCAGTCGTCGACTCCTCGCACCCATCAACGTTCGAACCCCTTCATCGGCTATAGATTTCCCTGGCATCTGCCGATCTGACGACCTCGGTATGGGGATATGAATGCAACACACCAACTGGCAGTTGTCTTCAAATAAGCTCCGGGTACGCAAGACGACCTCTGATTCATTTATAAATAGCCATTTTAGGGTACGATAAGCGTGTATCTTCGTCTGGTCAGTGGCAGCTGTCTCGTGGTTGCCGTTATTTGTTTGGGCCTTTGAACGTTGGCCTCGGTCCACCTTTATTCTTAACCACTCTACCGCTTTCGTAAGTCGGGCAACTTACTCGGGGTTGTTGGAGATCTTGGGCGAGTGCTATTACCATGCATCGCCCATTGATTCCGTTCTTAGCAAGGCCATGGAATTCTAAATTCAAGTACCCGGCGATTCTCGTATGTGTAACATTCTCTTTTTCTATACTAAGGTTCCTGAAGCTGTTTCTCTAGCTCGAAGCCTTTCTATATGGTTTGTGGTGCAAATCGTATTTGACCGCGGTTTGGTGCTAAACGATTGGTGACAGGGGTTTACCTGGTCGTGTTCGGAAGTTGCGTATATTTACTCACTCGACGGAACATCGCTTGGAGGAAGCTGCTGGCCGTTTCATCTGCGCTTTTCCTACTCGCCACGGCAGACATCATCATCACTTTATACTTCTTCTTCCACTTCGTTATTCAACATGATTTAGCAACAACCGGAACAGCGCTCCAGCAGAAGAGCCTCTACAAATCGTGGAATGAGCCTCTCAAGATCAAGTTTGGGTTTTACGTTGTGGCAAAGTATGTCCAAAATCCCGCTGACTTTCTTGAATCTCAAGTTTCTTGCAGTGCCGTCGCCAGTGGCCTTTCGGTAGGCTTAAAGGCTTTGCCATATGGTTCTTTCTCAATCCCCTACCAGGTGCACCGTTGCTATGAGGTTTGGCGGAATAAGCGGGTAGTCATCGCGCCCATCGCCTTGATAGTGGTTGGGACTGGTATTTCAGTTTCAGTTCATGGTCTTTCTGCATCTGATGGATCATAGTTCTCAGCTTCGTTTCGTTTAGCACCAGACATCTGCGCGACAAACTGTTAGCAGCTAGCTTCATTACATCGGCGGCCGCCAACCTTTCCATGACTCTACTGATTGGCAAGCTACTGACATTTCTTGCCTCCAAAAATCTAATTGAGTCTGGATGCAGCAAGTCGAATTTATTGGACCTCAAGAAAAGCTAGGGCAACTGCTTTGTTAGACCTGGCAAGGATAAATGAGTTGGTGATATTACTACTGTGGGTTTCTTTCTCTGCAAATTGTTTCATGAGCGTCATTTGATATGTATTTCTTCCTCATGAAAAAGGATTGATTCTGGGGCCATCTACAGCCTGACTGTATTCTTATATCTCGTGTTCCATACTGTGAGCTTGCTAGAGTTTTTTTTGCTCTTCTGATACAAATATTGGACGGACTTATCCCTTTCTTTTTTGAAAGACTGTGATATCCGCTTCTTTGACACAGATAGCCGTGAGTGGATCCCACCAAAACATCACAAAACATCACAGAACGACACCTCTAGGGAATCTCGGCCACACTCATGATTCTACGAAACGCACCTTCCAATGAACCTCTTGGCGGGAGCACCACAGCTAATGCTGACAGCGCTTCCCAGTTGCAGCCAGACGTTCGTTCTAATGTTCCAGTTGCAATACGGAATACTCCTCAAGATGGGACGCGAACTTCCATCATAAATATTTACAAATCGGGTGCGGAGGAGTAATGGGGGCATTGATAGGAGTGGACGCAAATAATAATGGCGTGAGGATGGTATAAAATACTCATAACTCGCCTTTGAACTGCAAAGTACTTGATAGAAAGAGTGAAACTGGTTTATCCCTTCAAGTTAGTGGTACGTCACTGAGGCTCAGATCAAGAGCTGTCTAGGCACGAGTTGCCAAATTTATTTATGTAAATTTGTCGGTCACGTTCACACAGCTCCCCCTGCGAGGCTGCGAATTCTCAGCGATGCCAAACGTCCTCGCTAGTCACATCAACGCGCATGTCTATCCGGTCTATCGGGATGAGAGTTTTTGTGGCAAATGCTGGGCTGGTCTGACTGATCTCTCACTCACCTTCTCCACCTTCACACCAGGACGATAACAGCCTCTCATTTCTTCCTCTTCCTTGAGGAGAGATTTACGGGCTACTCAGACTACCTTAGGATCCTGGGTTTTGACTATGGCTAGCTACTTCCTGAATCGCTACAACCCGAATCAGCATGGCAGCCCAGCGGTGTCCAACAACCTCGTCATTCCTGATCACGACAGTCGAGTGGATGGAATTCCAACCGATTACTATACGGTAGACAAGTATGCTGCTGCCGTATTGGTAGGTTTTTCAGGTTTCTGTCACATACCGGATGACTCACAAGCTACTTTAGTTTGAAGTGTTTCTCTATGGTAAGTTTCCCTTGGACACGATCAACGGCTCTGACCTAGCACCTGCAGGAATTTACTCAACATTATTCGCCATCTGCTTACGAGTTCTCCTCAAAAACAAAAGGACGAGGCAAAAAATGCTCTTGGGATGCGCCATAATCATGTTCTCACTTGCCACGGTCGACGTTGTACTGGAGTTAGGCTTTTTGTTCTGGTTCGTTGTGAAAAAGAATGAAGTTCCAGAAGACGACCTCCACTTCAAGTTCCTGATCTATATCACAAGCAAGTGAGTATTTACGCTATATTTCTCTGGATTCTCTAACTTGTGTATCTTAGTGTTATCGCCGATAGTCTAGTGGTCCGTCCTCAAGGGATCCCTCTTATGATCAATTCTCTCATCTCCCGGCGCAGATACACCGTTGTTACTCCGTCTGGAATAACAGCAAGCGTGTGATAGTACTGCCTTGTTTCCTTCTTTTCGGTGGATCCGGTGAATATTTCTCTTAATTACTATTATTCTCGGTTTTAAAGTTCCTCTCCATCAGCCTGTGGTTACACATTTATTGGGTTATCAAGGGAAGAATACCACTTTCGCCAGATCCTCGTCGCCTTTCTTTTCGCCACCGTCACACTGAATATTCTAGTTACCGTACTAATGGGTATGTTCTCTCATGTCCGAGCCATGTGCCCCGCTTTGTTTCTCTGTCTGAGATCTCTTTCAGCGGGTCGAATCTGGTGGATAGCACGGAAAGCCCGCTCAATCCTTGGCCCTGGCTTATCATCGAAGTATAACACTATGATTGCGATGATGTAAGTTCCCTTCATTTTGAGGGAGTCGGGTTCATCTATTTTCGGGGCTGTCCTCACGCGAAATCCAATAGAGTGGAATCAGGCATGATCTATTCAATATACGTCGTGTTGGACGTGGTTTTTCCCAACGTGGGTATTGGCCTGTTTCCCTCTCATTTCACGCGCTCTACTTCCTGTTGACATGTTTTTCCTGCGCAGCTGTTATTAGACGCTGGTTTAGCCCAGGTTGTCGTGAGTTTTCTGGCCTTTCAATTCTTTCTGGTTGGCAATTACTGAGCATGCACATGGTGGCAGGGGATTGTGCCAACACTTATTATTGTACAGATCGGTCTGGGCCGAAATACACATGATGTGGACACCAGCAGCATGGTGCAGACGGACGTGAGAGTGTACGACGTCACGGATCACTCTTGCTATGAAGGGCCGCCTTCGACGTCGTGCTCATCCCCCGCTTTACCTCCACTTGCGTTCTCATCCACGAACCCGCGTCTAAGTCGACTATATGACGTACGGCCGCGGACGGACGATTGACGACTGTGGGCATCCATTATGTAAAAGCTTAATGAAATTAAGCAAGGAGAGAAGATCGAAGTCTCGGAGATATTTTCATGGTAACATGAACTTATCCCCCCTCCGTTCGTCCTCAGTCGACTGACTAATTATAGCTAACCATGTCCCATGGACGAATGCATTACCATTATTGTAATTTTTATGTACCATAAGTAGGCACGTGTATTATACATAACCAGCGCATTCCTTTTGCTGGTTATTCTCAACCCCTATCCATTGTTTCCGATCGAGAACAGGACTACAGAAATAAACAGCTGACAACAAGCTGGATGTTCTTGGCCTCAAGAGCGCAATCGCTAGGCCTGCAAGTCGACTGGTTGGATGCTCTCTGGACGCTACATTTGCCGTGGTTGTCAATGGGTAAATAATGGTCATTTGGTCACTCGAGGTCTCAAAAGCCCGCTCTAGGGAGTAGGCGTGGCACATGATACACCTGAAAATCTCCACCAGCCCCAACCCAGCCCCAACCTCCAAGCAGTGCTTCTACACGGGGCACGGTGACTTTGAGGAGCCGTCTCGGCGCCGCAGCGCGGTGAGGCAATGCGGGCATGCGGCCAAATAACGTGAGAACCGATATGATGGGGAATCAAAAAGGTTTGGTCTGAACTATTCTGTGGTCATCGTCGTCGTTGTCCCCGAGCTTCATCGTCTGGAATGTCGGATCCAAGGTGAGTCGTTATATGTGTCACCTATATCCCATTTTCTGATCATCGAGCTCCGACAGGGCTGGTCGAACCAGGACGACAAGTGGCACGAACCGCGACGCGCAGCGCAGAAATAGGATTTTGGAATCGACACCTGCCGATGTTCCAGTAGAAACGTACGAGTCCGAGCTCAAGCCAGCGAACCCTGGTCGTTCGTCGTATGAGAGTGCAAAACGGGGGGTGAAGTCCACTCGAACACCAGCAGGTTTGGCCCATGACACAGACCCTCCGCCGCTCCGCTCGCAAACTGTCCCGTTGCCGGCGTCGAGTTCCAACAAGAGTAACATTGAGCCCCACAGTAGACGAGTACCGACCTCGAACCCCACCATGCCTACCCCAACCACGAGACAGAGAACACGTTCCGGTCCAAGGTCGCATCCGAGTAACGTAACCGAAGCTCCGAAAATGCCTGAACCAAGGAACACACTCGCCGGGACAGGTTATATCGTCGAGCCTCTCGCTGAGTCGCATTCGCAAGAAGAATACTATGACGATACGACGCTGCTTGCGCCACCTAGGATGCCAATACCCGACGTCCGGGAGAGCACGTCCTCGTTCCAGACTGAGCCGAGCTCGTACTACACCGTCGACGAGAACTGGTCAACTGGTGGGCCGGCGCCTCAAATGCCAGATCACTTCGCAACGCAGAAGAAGAACACATATGAAGATCTCTGGTTAGCCGCTCAGACCCCAGAAATACCTGCTCCCAACTCAACAGCCCCACCCATGCCATCTCCTTATGAAAATTTAGACGATTTCCCACATGATGTCCATGCCGATGCTTATGCCGATGAAAGGCGAGCTGCCGGTTCCTATCGAATGCCCGAACACAACCCTCATTCTCAACCCGAACACAATCCTCAACCTCAACCCGAACATAAAGATACAACCTCTTCTCCTGCACCGCTGGATCGTTATGATTCCTCTTGGCTTGCACGACCCTCTCCTGGGATGCCAGTACCAAAGGCCGCTTCGCCCCCGATGCCTTCATCTTCCAATGCACCGTCTGAACAAAAACCCCCGCAATCCTCTCAAACTAGTGATCCTGTGAAAACTGGGTCAAGCAAGATTCCATCGACGGCCCCTTTGCGAGTACATCATCGCCAAAGGCCACCCAGTGCAACACAGGCTTCTGTCGCTACCTCTCCATTTGGCCGTATCCCAGTTTCACAATCTCGACCGGATGGACATCGGGTTGAATATAATCCTCCAGCTGGTGTTGGCAGCACTCCTCTTTCCAAACCACCTCACGAACCGACCCCGACTACATTGCAGCACGTCAGAGATGAACAGCGACCGCCATCTGCAGCAGCCACGACCTACACCCAGCAAAAACCACCTTCCAGCCAGAGTTTTTCGTATGAGCCAAGACCGACAGATTCAGCTTCCATTGTGCTTCCTTCGGCTACTTCACACAAGCCGTATGTACCGATTTATGGGAATCTTCAGAGTACATCAGCAAAACCACAGCACAGCACGTCTCCACTCGGGGGGAAGGCTGAGACGCGACCGACTGCCTTTACACCAATTGCACCCCCAGCAACACCACATAAAGTAACATCGGTCCATACCCAGCCGACTACGCACCGCGTCGACTCGACCCAGCCTACGCGTCCAACGATACCCCCTGCGCCGACGGTGTCTCCACCCAGTGCACCAGTGAAAGACAGCAACACCCATACCCAGCAGTCGATAATTCGCCCTCAGGTGACCACGGAACCTTCTCGGCCGACGATCAGTGCGTCTCATCCGCAACAATATGCCTCCACATCTACTTCCAAAGAAAAGGAGGAGCAACAACAACATGCTGACGCAACGACGACAACTGCAACGCCTACACGGCCCCGTCTACGCGGCGAACCTAGCCAGCTAGACACGCAGTACGTAAATATGCTGCTCGCGCTAGACGACATACCATCTCTACACAATATCCTCGCGGGGTTCTTCAATTGGGTCTTGTTAGCGGGATTCATCTTGTTCCCGGGTACATTCACGAGTCTACAGAATTTAAATGTTGCGAATGGGCAGATTGAGCAGCAGTTGCTGCATGCGGTTACACATTTGCCTTTGTGAGTTCCTATTTCAGTCGGCTATTGGATTTGAGACTGAAGTGCGGTTTTGATGAACAGGTTCATCGTTGCTTGGGTGTGTTGTGGAATTGGTGCGGTTGGGCTGATTTGGCTGTGGTGGAGATGGCGGAAGAACTACCTCTGGGGTCTCAACAAGATATTCTTGTGCGTCATTCATCATTCCCTCTCTAGCGGAGGCATTTCAAAACCTTAACGAATTTCTATTTATAACTTTTGGTTAGGCCTGGCCTCCTGAACTCGCTTGCAGGTCTCATCTCGACTATCGCCAACATCTTTGGTGTACAGCATGGCCAGCTGTCTACGACGAGCAAGTCGACTGTAGTAGTTGTCACAGCGTCGACCGCAATTTTTGCGTTCTTGACATTGTTTTATATGTTTTGGTTAGTTAGGAGAGTGAAGGCGCGACATGACCGTGAGGTTGGCAAACAGAGGGCAGGTAAATATGGTGAAGGTGTTGTAGATCTATCGAAAAGGAGGATTTAGCGAGACAAGGATATTTTGTCTTGATTTGTTGTGTACACGTATTCGGTGGGAGGGGGAATGTTTTGTAAAGAAATATCTATCTGTCATTTCTTGGACACTGTACAATATGCAACTATAAACCGGTCTGAACGGTGTTTAAGGCCATAGTTAGATATCTTTTTGGCGTTTTTTTTCCGATCCTTGGGCGCTTAGTTTGCCCAGAAGATGCTGGTCAACTGAGACAGCTCCTCGGTGTCCTTCCTGTATCATCTAACGCTTCACGCCAGACGTCGACTGCAATCATAACGCTGGGCCCGGAATATCTATCAGTCGAATGAGATGCGTTCCTATAGCCGGCTTGTCCGCATCAAATCATAATGCTTCTTTAACCTGAACATCAATCTCTCTCTCGTTCGCCAAAGCCAGGTGTGACCACAATTCCCCCTCCTCTCAGTCCTCACCCCATAGATAGTACATTGTTCTCCTCCTCATAAATATCAGTTGTCGCGGGAGGTAATTCACCATGAGGGTTAACATCGCCACAAACAAAATCGCGAATATTGTCACTAACATGGAAAGAGAATGCGGATTAAGTGCTCGATTCGAAAAGCGACTAAAAAAGCGAGCACTCACAGACAACGACCTTTTCCCAAGGCTCGTATACAGTAAGTGCGAACGTCGCCTCGATCCAGATCCTCCATCGCCA
>Ga0307517_10006353_pt1 | contig 17527 bp, 19 predicted proteins | sample 23_EM_MG_FD_194515 | JGI IMG/M metagenome (GOLD analysis project Ga0307517, IMG submission 194515) | Populus trichocarpa ectomycorrhiza microbial communities from riparian zone in the Pacific Northwest, United States - 23_EM | ecosystem: Host-associated > Plants > Roots > Unclassified | place...
GCGATATTCAAGCCCACCTCTAACCAACATCCGATCATTGAGTCCGAGCATTACGAGGGAGATCCGGATCTGGAATCCACCCTCGGCATCATCGATCACGTCTTCTGTGATTTCAAACCCATGTACTAGCAGAATTTCTCCCCCGTTCCACCCGGTTAGAGCCTCCCCCCTCCGGTGACAGACGGTCTGTTTATTATCAGCTTGTCGCCTGGAATGAAGTTGTACCTCGATGTCCTGTTGTCGTTGACAGGAGGTGGATTGATCTGACACGCGTTCTCTACGATGTGAGGCTGAATCGTTTTGCTACAGACGCGAGTGCAGCCCTCAGATCGCCGAGATCTGCGAGGAGCCCACCGCAACGTTCGGGAGCTCCACTCCCACCACCGACTAGGTTGATCGCGCCCTAGAGGTCATGGAGCTGATCGTTCCCCTCTGGGGGAAAAGAGTTGCCAGCTGTTCCACGTAGTCATGTGGGACCGTCTCTCTCGTTTGTTCCGGGGGGGGGCTTCTCGTGGCCATCTGGGACAAGTTTCTCCCGTGGCTCGAGGATCCTCAAGATATCCTGAATCATCGCCACCAGGGGTGGTGTAAACCGGGACTAGCCAGTTCAGGATTCTCTGTGTGCGTGGGCCCATGCCTCCGGTCCCGTCATCATCGAGGCTCTCAAGTGGTTCGATGCGACCGAACCTTCGTTTATCCACAGTACCTGTCACATTGTACCGGAACGACAAGTCATTCCGGCTTCTCAAAGTCACGCTCCTCCTTCCTCTCACCAGGGACACTCCAATCACAATTGTGCAACCCGATCAGATGAGGGTCTATGTCGATTGAGCACCAACCGTTGATGGTATCAGGGACACTTGTGGTTCTCTTCAGAGTAGTCAGTTCCTCCCATTGCTGCCCCCACATTGTTACGAAGAAACGGAAACTTGGAGCATTTCACTTCAGTTCCGGAGACTCAGCCTTTGACGAGATGCATCAATTCTCAGTTGATCTCAAGAGGGGTTATTTTGTCATCCCTATTTGTTGCTTTGTGTCCATGTAACCCCCATCTGTTGTCTCCCCAAGGCCTTTCTACTCTAAATACATTACCATGAATCTGAATCTCACCTCTATGTGTGGCCTTATGATCATATACTCTGCTTGTTGTATAGCATAAGTTTGTGTATTGCACTTTTTGAGCAATGGAATATTCAGTACATAGAACTTGAGACATAAGGAAAGAAATACATGTCCTATAGATTTCTACTAGTGAGACATACGGCAAAAGTCAAGAATCACTACCTCTTTTAATGGAAAGGAAATGACAAGATACTGGCCACCCCACTGCACATGAACTGGCTTCTCAAACCTCTCAGGCAGCTGAAAAACCACCTTCCCAGTTACAATATCCTTCATCCTAGATGTGCTAGTCTCCCACAACTTAGCATCATTGAGATGGACCACACTTGGGAGCTCATTGAATACCTGATGAGGGGATGGGCTTGAAACCCCAAAGTCCCACCCTTGAACTTGACTGTGAAAAGGGTATCCTAGGCTCTTATCCAAGATATCAACCCAGACTGTTAAACCATCTATCATAAGGATTTTTTTTATATCCTTTTCAAATTCCACCCAACCCACAACCTCTCTTGTCCAGATATCCCATGCTTGTATGGATTTACAACGCTGGCAGAAAACCTTGGATCCATCTCCTGATATCCAGAGGTTATTGACAGCAAGTCCATAAATATTGATTGTCTGCAGGAGTTCTCCTTTCTCAGCATCCCAGATGTTGATCTCACTGTCTGTGTACCAAACGAAGATCAATTTGTTGTCATTCAGCTGGTTGCTACTCTGATGAGAATCTTCAGCTGGGATTTGGAGGGATCTATTGCATAGGCTGGGTAAGATCCCCCAGGTCTTTCTTGCCCTGACTGGAAAATCACTAGGGATAATCAGACCATTTTTTGCTTTCAGGGCAACAGGCCTGGTTGGAGCTGGGGTGAGGGGTATGGACTTTTTGTGAGTCACAACATGATCTGTTGATGAGGTACCAAGTTGCCAAAACTTGACTGATTTGTCCTGAGATATTGAAATGAGGGTACAGTGGGAGGAAAATACAAGGGAGGTAATGTCATCTCTATGGCCAACAAGGCTCTCAGTATGGTGGCTATATGGTCTAGTGAAGTCCAAAATATTAGCCCCCATACCACAAGCATTAGCAATAAGTCTACCATCAGGGGAGAAGCAGCAGGGACCAGTATTATAAATTGTAGCCACAGGTTCTCCAGAATCGGTGTTTTGAATTTGAATCTCACTATTTATATACAACATCAACTGGGTGCCATCTGGGGAAAGGACAATTTGATGACCATCATATGCAGGCCCAACTTTGTGACCATCAATGTCCCACTGCTGAACAGTTTCACCAGATGCAGATATGAGAATTTGAGGGTCTTTGGGAGAGAAGATGACTTGGTGTATCTGACCCTCTTGCTGTATGGTTTTATGGCATGCTCCTGTCTGAATGTTCCACAAATAGATTGTCCCCCCTTGAGACCCTGAAGCAATTGTGGTATTGTCTGCTGATATTGAAACAGAACAAACTGCATCTTTGTGGATGAAGGTCTCAACAATACCACCAGTTTGCATATCCCAGAGTTTGGCAGTCTTGTCTTCACTGCCAGATACAAGTGATGTCCCATCTAGTGAGAAGGCAACAGACCCCACTCCACTTGTATGTCCATGGAGGACAGCTGTTTGGCTGCCTGTGATTGCATCAAGGATAAGGATATCATTGTTCACAGATCCAATTGCAACAGTGTTGTTTGAGTATGAGAGGGTGGATGGTTTACTGTCCAATAGTACTGTGCGGGAACACACCCCCCATCCTTTTTGGAGTCCTATAACCACTCTAACTTCCTGTGAGAGCTCTGCAATGTAGCACTCACAGAGCCAAGATGAAGAGGGGCAGAATGGGAGAGCAGAATGGTATAGGTAGGAGGGGGAGTTGTGGATTGCGTCAAAGTGTTCCAAGAGGATTCTCTTGCTGTCATTTGTCCACATGCATGAAACACCTGGCTGAACAGGAAGTGTGAACACAGCTCTCAACAAACAATCTACACAGCACTCACCAGAGAATACCACTGTTCAACATCATTCATGGCATAAATACCAATATCAAGGTTCCCTGTGAGAGCAAGGACCTCAATCCAATACAGCAAATGTGTTCTGAAGAACTTGTCAATTGCTTCCTGCACCTCCTCAGCATGGGGGCAATTATGGGGAACCTTCAGGAGGTGCTTTGTCCAAAAACAACATGCATATTCTAGAGCATCTCCAATACACTCCTTCTTGCAAGCAGAGAGATCTTTGACCTCACTGAGAATAGTATAGTCATCCAGGTTACAGATATTCCTCTTCAGCCTTTCCTCCATAAGCCTGAGGCATGAAAGTAGGATTTCTGTGTGATGAACTGTAGGCTCCACAATGAGCTGTTGATCCTTGCACCTGACTGGGTCTGTGAGGAAGTCAGGAAATGACTTGTGGAATGCTCGGATGGGGTCCTCTGTGTTGTCTGGAACAAGGAGGAGAGAATGGAGGGATCGGAGGGTGGTGGGGACATTGGACACTCCCAGTAGGTCTGAGAGTGCTGTTATTGAAAGGGGGTTAAGCACAAGCAATACTGCACCAAGCACAGTCCTGAAGCAGGAGTAGATTTCCTCAGCATCTATACCCACTTCATCTACTGCTTGCCCTAGGACCTGGGTGTAAAGGAGGTCAATCCCAGACCTTCCTTCACGAGTGGTATCTTGTGGGAGAGAGATGATGTGATCCAACTGTTCAGTGGGTGTGCGATTCTTGAATGCAATGATTTTTACAACAGTAGAAGCGTAGATGAAGAGTCCTGCTGCCTTTTTGCACAGAATGTCAATGTCTGATGAGTTTGGCCAATCTTGGACAAAATCACAGTCACTTCGGGTCTTGGCGATATCGGTCAACCGAATCCTGAAGAACAATTTGATGTCACTGTCCACCGAGGTTCGCTTGACGTCATGCAGCCTGAGGACTTCTGTGATGGGTCGGAGTGACCTGAGACGAAACCCCGACCGGATCCGAGGCTCTGGGCGGCCGGTGATGAAGAACTTTACATTTGGGATCTCGTCCGCATACCGGGAGAGCACAGAGAGAATTGCAGAGGCGGGTTCCTCGTCCTTGCATTCGTCGAGAGCGTCAATTATGATGAGCGTCCGGACGCGAGAAGCTTTGAGTGGGCCAACGATGATCCTCTCCATTTGGGAACAGAGGGAGTCCTGTGCGATGCCAGGCTTGGCCCTCAGGACGCGAAGCAGCGCCTCTCGAAACGGGAGGTACCGATAGGCAAGCTGATAGGCGAGGGTGGGTAAGATCACTTGGAGGTTGCTCCTGTTCTCGAAGTCTCGCGAGCAGAAGAAGCTCGCACCAAGGTTTCCGTCGGCGAAGCCAATCTCTGCAAACGTCTGGGTGATGGTCGATTTTCCGGTCCCTGCGAGACCGTTCAGCCAGAACACGCGGTGGTCTCGTTCGTCCTTGAGCCATCGTTCGAGCTGTAGGAGGACATCCGCCCTGGTTCCCTTCAAGCACCCCTGCCTGTTCCCGGAGCTATATCCGGCCGCGTCGGTGGGACGCATGTTTTCCAGAAGGCGGCGATCCGCATCTCCCTATTTCCAGGGGGGTCACTACGAAAGCCGGGCCGTAAGGAGTGGGACTCACGATCTGTTGGCAGCCCTCATCATAGATATCCAACCGTAACGACGTCTGTAACGGATGTTAAATACGACGTGAGAAATATTTTTGGAGCACGAACCTGGTAGTCTATGAGAGCAGAACGAATATCTTCCACCAGACCGTTGACTTCCTGTGCATTCTCGGGGTTCTTGAAGAAATCCGCGAGGTCCTTCTGGGTCGTCACCGATTCCATAGCCTGGCAAATCTCTTTCAATTTCCTGGTAATCCTCGTGCGTCAGACTTGGCGCTTGATCCCGTAGAGTGCGGGCTCACCGTTCTAGCTTGGTCGTCCTCTCCTTCTCATTGACGTCACCCGGAGATATGGGCCCGGAGAGTGATTCAGAAAGGATTTTGATCCTGGGAGCCAGCGATTCTACGGCTGGTTCGTTCAGCGATTGCTAGAAACATTGTAAGCATTGAGGATCAAATGTGCGAAAGAAAGGCCATACCTCGCAATTGTCGAGGATGAAGCAGAGAGATCTTGCGGCAGACTTGAGCGGACCAAAGGCACCTGGGGAGTCTCTCACCCTACGGAGCAATTCTGCCGTGGCGGACGCAGTAGACTTGAGGTTTGGTTTCTTCTTATCTGGGGAGGCGCTCGGTTCGACGTTCTCGTCGGGACGAACAACTTCTGGTCCATAGTCAGGAAGGGGGGCGGTGTCTACATCGTCAGAAGGGACAATTAGAGGCAGCGACAAAAAGAACCATGTTCACGCACTACCGGGTCCCCCACCGTCAAGGCCCAGTGGGGGGGCGAGTACAGAGGGAGAAAGTCGTTCGACCTCTTGACCGGGTCCACTCCCCACCCCAATCTCGCTGTCTGAGGGTAGAGGTGGACGGTTCTGGCTGATTTCCGCTTCTTGGTCGTTTTCGCTTCCGTGCGTTGGCGCGGATTCTGATTCATCTGGCTGAGATCGATCCGTCGAAAAAACTTGCTCTCCAACCGTGTTGACTTGGTCGTGACGTTCGGCTGCTACGACGTGAGGTTCCGCTGGTTGCGGAAGCGAACTCGTCGAGTCAACCCTCTCGCCACCGGTGTTTGCTCCTATGACGTTCGGGTTACGTTTGTTCTTTCCTAGTCGGTGCTTGATTCTCTTTTTCAGGCCAGAGAACGGGTTTTGTAGGTCCATGTCGGCGTTGGATCAACGTAGATGGTGGTGCGATAGTGGACGGTTGGCCTCGTGGCTTTGATCTGATCCCGCAAACTCAGCCGGGCTCCGCCCTGACGACCGCTGCCGGAGCTCAAAATATTGGGCGCCAAAATGATCAGGGCTCGGACAGTCCAAGCAAAAAATTGCAAAAGTTCGTTTATTGATGGACTCTACTGCCATAGGTTGACAAATGTTCATACACGAGAAGTACAGGACTGTGGGAACCAACACCAACCCTATATTTGGTGGGGGGCGTGCTTGAAAACAATAACGAGCAAGGTAATAAGAGAATAGGATCATCGAACATCAGCTGGCGGTGACGAGAGGATCTTCGAGAAAGACGCACATCACGTTGACTCCTCCTAGCTGCGTGTCGTCAGATCCCGGTTCTCGTTCCGCTGTTCGATGGGGTTGTTTTGGGAGGAGGGTCGTCTGAAACGCAGAGATGTGTGCAATCACAACTGCCCCAGACCGCCGAGTATTTGGTTTCGCGAGAGGCCATCCCGTCGGAATCTTCCGGTGGTAGTCTCCCTCCTTGCAGCCACAGTCCGGCGACTTGACTTGGAGGCACCGCGATTATCGGACACCGATTGTATTGGCCCGCCGTGTTTCAGCTGAGCATTCACTTGCCGCGGTGAAAGCCTCCTATTCGGTGGTTGATCACCGCATATAGGAGAGCGCTCTCCACCCACGGCTGGCTCGTTCCCAGATGCACCCACGTTTCCCAGGGGCCACTCGACCAGACTCGTGCGCCCAGTCGCAGATCGCACAGTGCATGCGCCTGCTTTGTCTTTGTTCGAGATTTCAGCGACGAGGACTGACAGGCACTTTGAGCGATCACAAAGTCCGCCTAATGATCGTGCCCGCAAAAGAAATAATCACGATGGCGTTTATTTGTTTTCTCCTGTTCTCCTGATGCGTGCCACGGCTACTTGAGCTGCCCTCCATCCCGCTCCCCTCTTCTCCCATACCCCCCACAGGCCGCAGCGAATCCCCCCCGGAGGCCCGTCCTGACCAAGCGGAATGAACGTCGACGGGTCCGGACCCGGCCCGATTCCCCTCGTCCCCGAATCGGCTGCCAAGGTCTGTCCCGCAACCGTCAAGGAATTGGGATGGAGAGCTGAACCCGCGAGAAGTACCTGGTAATCAGCTCCATCGCTTTGACACTCTACGACTACACGCTCCTGTTTAATGACGAGGTGTGCTGCCGAATTCACAAGACCCTCCACGTTCTGACGCGCGACCTTGGAAGATTCGTTACGTTTGGAAGGGCCGGAAGACCTGGAGTTCGTTCTCTTGTTTGCGCCGAGTGTATCTGAAGCTGACGAGTGGACAGTCTTTTATCTATATATTCTGGTGCGCTCCCTGGGACCTTGCTTCTGATGATCCCTGACCTGACCCCACGTGGTCGATAGAATCGTATGCTTCTCGTGTGGTACCAGGTTTGGCAGATCTATTATATGAGCAGCCCGAACCACTCCGAGGTTAGCCCACGTACTCGATATCTTTCTCCAACACTGACTACCCTCTCCATAGACTTTGTGAGAGTTCCGAATGGCCTCGTAAAAGCTTGGCGGCTCGTACTGATCTCGCACTCTTCAGACAGCTTGCCGCATTCTACAGCCAATTTTTCCTCATCATGTTTTTCCTCTTCTCTTCGGATATCTTCGTTACGCTGAGGTGGATCCCGTTCCTCCACGGTCACCCGAGTCACCCAACTCACGTAATTTACCCCAGAATATATGCTGTCACCCTAGGAAACAAGATCGTTGTCGCATACTTCGGAGTGTTAGCAGTGGCAAGAGTGGCAATGGCGCTCATGACTGCCTTCATTACCTCTCCGGCTGTGGTGGAAAATCTCCAGTTCAAGTTGATTCCGAACACTATCGGCACCGCCTTCGGTATGTCGCTACGCGCGCTCGTTGGCCCGAAACTTCACAAAACCCACGTGCAGAAGCGTCAGCGATCCTCGTCATCATTTGGTATACATACCAAAACAACGGTTCCATAAAGTTGACAGGTCTTATTCGCAAGGTTGTGGCCGCCGCCACCGTGTATTTCTTCGTTATGGTTGCCGCACAGGTGTTTATCCAGCTGTCTTTCAACTTCATAAAGGTATGGCACCCCCCCTCTTCTTCTCTTCCCTCTCCGTCTCGTAATGATCATCCGCGATCGCCACAGGGGCCACAGCTTTCGCTTCTGTAAGTGTGCGATCAACCTGAAAGGTCACCACCTAGCACTGACATCTCTTCCCTTGGACAAGCGCATACGGACTGTACGTTGCCCCATGCTTCAGTTCCTTTCAATGAATGACTGACCTTCGCGTTCATTTCCCAGCTTCAACCCCATCTTGACTCTGCGGTTTGCGCTCTCGCTGAGAAAGTCCGCGGACCCAGAGGGAGCGCAAGAGTGGCAAATGTCTCATTTCAGCAGCCCACAGTTCGCCCGCCCCTTTTCATCTAGTGTGGAGCTATCAAATATTCGCGACACCTTTGAGATGGATCCTATTGGCACCCCGTGTGGGCGGGTACAAACGTGCTAGTTATGACAGGTTGTACCGTCGACCGAGGACTCTTCGTAAGTTATATATATATTCCGTGTATGTACAACAGGTCCTGTGATCCCCCACACACACCACCTCATTCGACGACCGGATCCGACCCCACATGTACGATTTGGACATTACCGAATAGATTGCAGTGCTTGCGCTCATAGCCCACCCCGCTATTGTATCCAGGGCCCAGGAACCCATGCAGTCGAGGGTAGAATGCGAATTCTTGACTGTTCTTTATCGGATGCCCTGTAGACAAGACGAGAGATATCTTTTAGAGATGGCGGCCCGAGGGCTTTGAGGAAATATCAAGGTTCGGAAGAAAGGGTGATATTTAGCCTGATCAGCTGTTCACACGCCCTGTGTTGAGATGGTGCTCGTGCCCTAGAAGGAAAGAAAAGAGGTGGATGCGACAACGAGGAACGCCCATGAGGACGGTCGGATATCCGCCTCCAACGGTCGTTCGACCCACATCCTTCCGATTGACGTTGGGTTCGGACCGAGCGCCCAAATGATCTGTTTCCCTCCGTCTCCTCTCGTCATCGACGCTTTCTGTAAACCAACCACGTTCACGACCGCTGACGACACGGCAGAGGCATACATTTCAACTACCCCCCTGACATACACGTTTGCGTCCGGACAAGCCTGTAGCAGAGGAAGAAGGGATATGGACATGCCGCGCGTCCGGCTCTCTCTTGACTCCCTCGTTTATCTCCCCCTTCATCTTTCCCTTGTGGCACGTCGGATCGCCTTCAAATCGAACGTATGTGCGTGATTCGAGCGAGTTGGAGGTTGGTGAGTGAGTTGTCGTTTCAATCTATCTAATGGCTCAACTTATCTCCAAATACTAGGTATCTAACCACACACCTCGCCCCTCAACCCACCCACCCACTTCGACGATCGTCCTCGGCCTCGTTGAGAACCGAAGCGAGTCCATTCACTCAGTGACCCGCATCAACTACTTCGGTCTCGACCAATCCACTCGTCCAGGAAACGTTCTTTCGAAACCCTGGACCGATATTAACGCACGCGCCCTCGGAGCGTGTTCGCATCTGCTCTGCCGCCGGCCCGACTATCGGCTACCCCTCCTATCGCCTGAGGTTGTCGCGAGGTGGAGATGACAGGTGGGAGTGTTATTGATTTCTTCCGTATGGTGGGTATCTCGGTAGACACGCTTCGCGTGCTTATATTGGTTCCTCCCAATAGCCCCAATCACGTCGCCCCCACCGGGAATATGAACTTGTCACGTATTTTCAAAGCAGATACAACTCGTCATATCCATGCCCATGGGTTCTACACACCTCCCCGGGCCGCCTCCACTCAGATAGTGCTTTCCGCCTCGGCCCAAGTGAAAACAACAAATCCACCAGGCACGGTTCGGTAACTCGTCTCCTGTGCAAGATCACAATGGGGCGACACGTTAGACGCTATGGAACGACTGTGCCCGGGGTACATCAGAGCGCGCATAAAAATATTCTCTTCGATTGGACCCCAGTGGCCCGCACTCACGTCTCGAACCGTTCTCCCAGGGAAGCTTGATCGCCGTCTCACTGGTCACCCTGCGCATGATAGCTGGGTCTCTGGACCGAAACCCGAAATCTGTGTTCTGTGATCCAGTACGACCGCGTTGGACCTCCCGGCAGTTCAGATGAACATATTTGGGAACGAATTTGGGGTTGTAAAAAGGTCTATGGGGCGTACGCTGCGGAGATCTTACGAGAAGGAAAGATTCGGGTACGGTTTTCCCTCCCTTTCCTCTGGATCAAGTGTTTGCTGACCTTGTTCTCGCTCGTGTGATAGGTTCTACTACGGCGGCGCGAGCAAGTCTGATGGATCCCCCGTCGGTGAAGATTGGAGCGGCACTGCTCACGCTCAGGTCTCCTATCGGAACGCCGCCTCGAGAGAAGAGACTCGAGGTGTAACTGAGGTTTGGGGTTCGGTCCCGATGGGAAGTTGTTCCCTCAGCAGACGTGAATAGTCGACTGTACTCGTGTATGCTTGAAGCTCGAAATCTTGATGACCGATGATAAGCTTGCAAACGAAACACCCGAGGTCTCTGGGTTTGGAGGTGGTTCGGCAACGACCGGTCGTCGGATGCTGTAAGATGGTCGGCTCGATCTTTTCCCTTCTTCTCCAACCACCACAGGCCGAATGCCGCGATGCTCGTTCCGCACAGACCAAGGCTCGTCTCCGACGGCCCGAATCTACTTCACGAGCGGGAAGGTCTGAGCATGCCCAAGTCCCTTCGATAGCTCCCAGCAGTTGCAGGTGTCAAACGCACCTCAGTCGACGTATCAGCAAAAGGATGAAGGCCCGGTTTTGATTCCAAAGATGTCAGGAGCATCCTTGACGTAGGATGGGGTCTCTTCTTGAAAGCGCGTCACGGACTTTGGGTGCCTACCCTCTTGGCGTTTGTCGACCACCTCCCACCCTCTCTATCGCAGGGAACGCGTCATTCTGGAGGCGATATTGGATGATGTATCACGATGGCGAGACTGCAAAGTCTCGGCGTGTTTTCCGTTGAACTTGGCATTGGCATGTTTGCCATGTCGAATGATACGCCCTATTCCTGTACGAGGAGGGTTTTGGTGTGTTGGTGTATCCTGACTGCCGGTGAGGATGGCGCCCTTTAGTGCAATTCGCGGCGCGCGGTATTGTTTTGGTCTCGTTCACTTCATATTCCCGCGGCCGAGCGCCGAGTTTATGTTTGGCGAGGTCCCGCGTAACTCAATTCAGACTAATCTTGGTCTGTGGTGGCCTCTCATAATTCACTTATTTTTTCCTCCCCCTCCGACTCTTCGAGAGTTGATTACATTCCAGCGTTGTAGGTAGCTTGGTTGTTTGTACTGGGTGCGTGTGTGGCACGATACTTATCACCATGCAGTTGACCCCTGGGCGCCGTAGGCACAAAACAGACCACACGGATGCGTTAGGGAGATGTCTGTCAGTACTTGTATCTGTCCCATGCTGTTACCAACGAAGACACCTGCCTCCTGCCTATCAGGTAGTTCTGGCAATCAGTACTCGGTGCTTTTCTTAATGACCGCGTCCCACCACGGCGATTAAGCTACTTGCTATGCGAGTCTGGTACCGGAGTCGAGCAATGGCTTTCCGCAGATAGTATAGATGGTGGTGCGATAGTGGATGATTAGCCTTGTAGCTTTGATCTGACCCCGCAAGCCCAGGAGGGCTCTCGGGCTCTGCCCTGGCGACCGCTGCCGGGGCTCGAAATCTTGGGGGCCAAAATGATCAGGACTCGGACAGTCCAAGCAAAAAATAGAAAAAGTTCGTTTATTCGTGTGCCAGACTGCGTGTGTACAATAAATGCTCATACACGAGAGCAATCTCCAAAGTGCCGGACTGTGGGAACTAACACGAGCCCTACGTTTGGTGGGGGCGTGCTTGAAGGCAGAAACGAGCAAAGTAATTGGGGTACAGGGACATCGATCGTCAGCCGGCGGTGACGAGAGGATCTTGGAGAAAGACGCACATCGCGGTCCTGTATCAGCGCGTCAATTCGTCATATATAACCTGAGGGGTGGAAAAGTATCGGACGATTTCTTCGTGACGTCCAGTACTACAACAGGAGAGCAACGGCCGTCAACGAGTAGGGTGTCAAGAAGAAGAAAGGGAAATCCAACGAGGCGAGCCTCCCCGAGGTTCTCCGCGTGTGGAAGCAACTGCTACGAATGCGGATGCGCTTTCCTCCTTCCTCTTTTCTGCTCACCATCACCTGCGCAAACCGTCTACTCAGATTGCAGGTATCTGACATCTCCATCTCCCCGCGCAGGCATTCATCGTCGTTGGACCGCCGCCCTCATAAACGAACCACCCGCTCAACCTTCAGGTGCAACTCGTCTACCTAACTCCCGTGATCACAACAGGTCGACCTCATCTCGTCGTTCTACCGATTCCCTCGTTACCAATCCCGAACTCGAGGGCCAACCTCCCCTCAGCTGCACAACCTCCAATCGTTCCGACGTCTCCACCTACTCCGGCTATGCTCCATCCGTCGCCTCAGTCAACTCTCACGGTTCAACAGCGTCAACGAAACGGATGATCATCCCGCTCTATAACCTACAGGCCCATAATATCATGACCAATGCCGTCTTAGAACGCTGGGCCAGACGCGCGCGTCGCGAGATTTTCGAAGCGCGGTCTCGAGGTCATCGGTCTCACCGTTCTCGGTTCGGTGGAAGTCTGTAAACCATAGAAAAATAGGCGGCGGTGCTCTGCTGTCAACTGAACAAGCTGTCGTGGGAAGTGCCAGAGGTTTCGACCACCGCCGTCTCATCGTACCACCTCCCCAGACATCAGAGTCTTCCACGATTTCCCTCAGTTCCACCGGAGATTACACGCTGGTCACACCTACCAACTTGTCCTAGAACACCCCAACTGGCGCAAGGAAGTTCTTCGGAAAGCTCTTTAAGTGGAGGGAAACACCTACTCCTGGAGATGTTAAAACCTCGGATTCTCCTGCTTCCTCCCCCTTATAAATTAGCTTCAATCTACCCACCCCATCTTCGCCGGCCAAGCGTAACTCGCTATTACTGCCCGAACAGTCGCTGTCCCCATTCCCGTCGAAAGATACAATCTTACAACCTACGGTCCTCGGTGTCCAACCCACACTCGATGCCACATCCTACCCGCCGCACGGCCGGCCGACCACCTACGTGTGGACTGTGACGAAATGGCTCAAAGGCTCCCCGGAAGGCCTGTTGGGTAACGTCAGAGGGATCTGTCAGGGCGACAAGGCGATCCGAGATGAACCCATGGGAGAGCTCGAGCGCCAGGTCGAGGTTAGGTTTGAGTGGACGCGGATGGAGAGGTGGAAAGAAGGAAGCTCGGAGAATGGGGACCGATATGTATCCAAGAACGCGAGTAGGAGGAGCGGCGTCGCTTTGACGAGTTCCAACAATCCTTCCGTCAACCCTCTGCCTGACAAGGACAAGAAGGTCAAACGATCGTCAGCTATTGAGGGCACCTAGTCCGGACTCGGCTTGATCCAGAAGAGGAGCATGGAGTCCGCCGGAATAGATATCTCCGAGGCGACCGGGGAGCATAAGCACGAGCGAGGCGGGTGGGGGGGGACGACGATGTGTCTAGGTTGAGAGATGATGATGGTGAGGAGATTGATCCTGAGGACTCGGGGGTCCCTTCGACGTGTACTCTTCATGTGGCCAGGAAACCTTCGCCCTCATCGACGACGAACACCCCTTCAGACTCAAGGTTTTCCCAGAGGAACCGACAACAACGGGATCCAAACCTCCCAGGATCTCTTATGTCGGGTCCCACGACGGTTCAATAGCAACAACAAGCATCGGGAGTCAAGTCGATTCGATCGCAGACCACTTCTCCTTCACAAGGTCCTCCACCCCCACAGCAGACCGGACTCAAGGTCGCAACGGTTTCTCCGACTCCACATTACTCGAAAGTTGTATCCCTCCTCAATGTTCCCTTTCCGCTCCCAGATATCGACGTGCCCTCTGTGATCGTGCGGAAATGTGTCGTGGCGCCTGTTGGGAACGGGACGGGGAATTTGAGCATACGGTCGTTCAGTTTGGATGGGACCAGGGGGAAGCCAAGAGACTGTATTGGTGCTGATGGCTGAGGAGATTAAGGATGTTGTCGCGAGTACCGTGCTTTGGCTGGTCGTGAGGGAGGCGAGGGGTGGTGTAGGAAAGGACGAGGAATGGAGACGGGTGGAAGCTAAGAGGGTAAATCTCTTGTTCGTGCTCTGCGGTTGATGTTCCGTCAGTGATTGGTGAGCCTCTTCTCGTGTTGTGTGGTTTTCCTCGCCTTGGGCTGATGAGCACCTCCTAGGTCCCTTACACTCGTATGTGTCGAGGCGGACGATGAAGATTTCGGGTTACCCCCTTGTTTGACGCACGTTTGCCGCCGCTTGTTAACGTCTCTCCTAGAGTCTACGACTGATTACACCCCTTTTCATATCATTTCAATCTCTGTGTTGTGATCTCGCGGGCCCTCCCCTCTCGTGCCCCCACCTTCGCTCGCATGGCTAGGCATCCCTCTATTTTATGCTGCTTTCTTGTTCTGCGGTTCTTGTCTGTTTTTTTGTTCCCGCTTGTCGTGCTCTTCTCTGCGTATTCGCTTCGCGATGCCTGACCGCTGGTTGTTTTGCCCTCCCCTCTCCCTCTCCTGTTGAACTTGTTTCTTGTGTCTTCATCTCACGTCTGCCTGTCCGTCCCCTGATGCTTATCAATTATGCGTTTGTGGAAGTATGAGGCTTGCCTCAGTCCTAAGGTTCCCGCCCACTCCGCGATCTAGCGCAAGTACATCGGTCACCAATCCAACAAGGCAATATTCAAGCCCACCTCTGACCAACACTCGATCAGTGGGTCCGGGGATTACGAGGGAGATTCGGATCCGGAATCCGCCTTCGGCATCATCGATCGCGTCTTCGGTGATTTCGAACCCATGTACTGGCAGAATTCTTCTTTCGTTCTCCCCGATTGGAGCCTCCCCCCCCCGGTACCCGTCGTGACAGACAGGCTGTTTAACATTAGCTTGTCGCTTGGAGTGAAGTTGTATGTCGATGACCCGTTGGTTTGACAAGAGGTGAGTTGATCTGACACGCGTTCTCTGTGATGTGAGGCTGAATTGTTTTGCTATAGTCACGAGTGCAGCCCTCAGATCGCCGGGATCTACGAGAAGCCCACCACTGATTAGATCGATCATACTCTGGAGGCCATGGAGTTGATCACTCCCCCTCTGCGAGAAAAAGAGTTGCCAGTTATTCCACGTTGTAATGCGGGACCATCTCTCACGTTTGTTCCGGGGAACAGGTGGGAAGCTTCTCGTGTGACCATCTGGGACAAGTTTCTCTCGTGGCTCGAGGATCCTCAAGATATCCTGGATCATCGCCACCGGGGGTGGTTAGAACCGGGACGAACTAGATTCCCTGCGTGTGTTGGCCCATGCCTCCAGTCCCGTCATCATTGAGGCTCTCAAGTGGTTCGACGTGACCGAACGTTCATTTATTCACAGTATCTGTCACATTGTATCGGAACGACGAGTCGTTCCAGCTCCTCAAAGTCACGCTTTTCCTTCCCTCACCAGGGACACCCCAATTACGGCTGCGCGACCCGATCAGATGAGGAGTTTGTACGTCGATTGGGCACCCACCGTTGGTGATATCAGGCACACTTGTGATGTTCAGAAGAACGCCCTTGCAGTTCTCTTCGGAATAGTCAGTTCCCCTCACTGGTGCCCCCACATTATTACAGAGAAATGGGAACTTGGAGCATTTCACTTCAGTTTTGGAGACTTGGCCTTTGATGAGATGCATCAATTCCCGGCTGATCTCAAGAGGGGTAATTTTTTCATCCCTGTTTGTTGCTTTGTGTCCATGTAATTTCACCTTTTTGTTGTCTCCCCAAGGACTTTCTACTCTAAATACTTTACCATAAATGTGGATCTCACCTCTATGGGTGCTGCTTTATGATCATATGCTCTGCTTGTTGAATAGCATAAGTTTTTGTATTGCACTTTTGAGCAATGGAATATTCAGTACATACAACTTGAGACATAAGGAAAGAAAATACATGTCCTATAGATTTCTACCAGGGAGACATATGACCAAAGTCAAGAATCAATACCTCTTGTGATGGAAAATGAATGACAAGGTACTGGCCACCCAACTGCACATGAACTGGCTTCCCAAATTTCTCAGGCAGTTGAAATACTACCTTCCCAGTGACAATATCCTTCATCCTAGACATGCTGGTTTCCCACAGCTTAGTATCATTGAGGTGGAGCTCATTTGGGAGCTTATTGGATATCTGAATAGGGGATGAGCCCAGAATCCCAAAGTCCCACCCTTGAGTTTTCCTATAAAAATGGCCAAATGTGGGGGTCCTAACCTGAATATCAACCCAGACTTTTGAGCCATCTATTACAAGGATTTTCTTCAGATCCTGCTCAAATTCCACCTTACCCACAGTCTCTCCTGTCCAGATATCCCATGCTTGTATGAATCTCCAATACTGGCAGAAAACCTTGGACCCATCCCCTGATACCCTGAGGTCCTTAATAATAGCATTAGGCACATTTATCTTCTGCAGAGGTTCCCCCTTCTCAGTATCCCAGATGTTGATCTTACTGTCTGCATACCAAATAAAGATTAATTTGTTGTCATTCAGCTGGATGCTACTCTGATAGGAATCTTCAGCTGGGATTTGGGGGGAACCCTTGCATTGGCCAGTTAAGATCCCCCAGGTCTTCATCACCCTATCTGACAAGTCACTAGGGATAATTGGACTAATTTTCACTTTTAGAGCAATAGGCCTAGTTGGGCCTGGAGTGAGGGGTATGGACTTTTGGTCAGTCACAACAGGGTCTGTTGATGAGGTATTGATTTGCCAAAACTTGACTGACTGGTCACGAGATATTGAAATGAGGGTGCAGTGGGAGGAAAATACAAGGGAGGTAATGGAGTCAGTATTGTCAGCGCGTTTGCTGTCATGAAGAAAACCCCGTTTAAAAATTTATAAATCAACAAAAACACAAGACATTCACCACGCTCGACGACCAACTCGAACATCACACTCCTTTCATTTTCCTTTCTCCTCCCCTCTTACGACACACGATGCATAAAGACAAAACAATGAAGACATCATATTGGTTCACTAGGGTCAATTGCCCTCCACAACCGATACACGAGTACACTAGTCATCATGAAGATTTCCTTCGAAGTCATGGACCTCTCCCTGGTCCTCGGCAAGAACACTCTCGGCCATCTCCTCAGCCAAGGTCCCGTCTTCCGAAACTCCAGCTCCATCCGATACCTCGACCGTCTCCATGAGACTTGAGCGTGCAAGCAGCAAGAGTTGTTGGATCTGGATCTGATCCATCACCTGACTCAACGACTCGAGAACTTGCCGGATCATCAAGCCCCTCTGGCTCGAGTGAAGAACGACTGCTCTCAACTCCTGAGCGTTCATCGTCTGCCTCTCTTCCACAACTACTTCTTGCAACACGCCCAGTTCTTCTTGCTCGAAGATAGTTGGAACGGAATGCCTCTGATGAGGGAAGACCGCGGAGTTGCCCTTTGAAG
>Ga0307517_10006354_pt1 | contig 17522 bp, 19 predicted proteins | sample 23_EM_MG_FD_194515 | JGI IMG/M metagenome (GOLD analysis project Ga0307517, IMG submission 194515) | Populus trichocarpa ectomycorrhiza microbial communities from riparian zone in the Pacific Northwest, United States - 23_EM | ecosystem: Host-associated > Plants > Roots > Unclassified | place...
AGGGGAGTGTTAGATATTAGGGTAGCAGTAGGTACGGGTAGCTATCCTCATATGTGTTGGGGTTGAGCAGTAGGGTTAGTAGAACCGGTTGTTGGCTCTTGGCGGTCATGTATCTCTATATATACCTACGGTCATAGATAGGAAATACACTAAGTCATTCTTCCACCACCACCACGTTCCTACAGCGAGGATCATGAACGGCCGCCTTTCCTGTGTGGCTCGTGTGATGGGCCTGATCAACCCCCATCAGTGTGGCTCACTGGCAGGTTTGTCGGTGGCGGATGCATGGATTACGCTCTCCCACGAAGTCAGAACCCTTCAAATGGAGAAGGGGAAAGTCTCCACTCTTATCCTGGACATAAAGGGTGGTTTCGACAACGTCAACCCCTCCGCCCTCTTGGGCATCCTGAGTGCCAAAGGAGTGAACCCATACCTGGCATCCTGGACCTGCTTCTTCCTCACGGGCAGGTCCTGCTACCTCCTCTTCCAGGGGTCTTCCAAAGTCTTTTCCCCAGTGTCTGTGGGCACGCCCCAGGACTCACCAGTCTCCCCCCTTTTGTTTGTTATTGACGTTTCTCGCCTTCACATTGAAATCCCCTACGGCCTCACCCTCTCCTACGTGGACGACTTCGCCCTAACAGCCTTGTCGGCATCCTATCTCCGCAACATTCAAATCCTACAGAGACACTATGATCTAGTGAATGCTAGGGGCGCCCGGCTGGGTGTCAGTTTCTCCATCCCCAAAACAGAACTGAGTGACTGGCGCACGAACAGGGACAGGAATCCCCCCTCTCACGCCCTCATTCATGTTGACGGGTCAATCTTCAGACCACAAAACGAGCTAAGATGCTTGGGATACTGGTTTACGCCCTCACTGTTAGGCGCACGGACTCTCGTAAGGATTTACAGGGCAGAGTTACCCTACCTTGACACGCACCAACTTCGAAGGAAAACGATAACACCCCCCTCCAGCCCCTGCGTTGGGACGGCGCGTCATCACTGGCCGCCGGGTAGTTGCGTCCCAACACCAAGGACCACTGTCAATGGAACACATGTTATAACACCGTATACGTCGCGGCCATCTGTCCGACCGGATCCTGTTCGAAGGATATATGGGGAGAGACCTTCAAAGACCCTTTGCAAGTGGAAGCAGGTGAATCGGATGACGGCGCATAGAGTTACTGACACTCGAAGACAGACAGTCGGAAGAGTGGGTCGAAAGTAACGCGACATTTTGCACGATAGTTAGTCCCCTTGTACCTACAAAGAGGTGTAGAGTATGAAGGAGGTAACTATGCCCAGTAAGTGGATCGGGTGCATCCACAAAGGACAGGTTGGTAATAAATGGAGTCTGAGAGAAAAGGCCCAAAGGTACGATCCCGAGGACAAGTCGTGTAATGCCAGAAGACCTGAATACAACATGAAGTTGCATGTCGAATTCTCCACAGAACCAACCAAAGAAGACTGGCCATCTTCTGTCCAGTGAGTTAGACTACCCTCCGTGAGCACGGGGGCAAGATAATTCGTAACAATCGTTGTCAATGGATAAACGGAGGAGCTGACACCTGAAGTGCTCTCCACGCTATCAGGAATAACGGAAGCGCAGACCGATAAGTTGGCCATGGGAGCAAAAAGGTATGGTAGAGAGTTTTCAGGGTCTACGAGTGGCTGCACTCAGGCGAGGTTCGCAGAATTGTGAGCAAGATACTTAGTTAGTATAGAGTTAGCATGTATAGCGTGATTGCTTAGACATGGAATATAAATATCGAAGCATCTTCACTGCTATTAGAAACAACAAGCACAGAGAAGAGATCTTATCAATATAATAAGTTTTTATCTTATCGTTACCAATACTTCGACTATCTACCCTGAAGTATATTATTATATCTAGCCTACATTACTTGCGTCTTCTTAGCGAGTTCTCTGATATAAAGCAATTCAGGTCCTAGCTGTTGGAATACCGCACGCCGAAGCTACCATCAGACACTCACTCACCACAACCCCTCACTTCACCAAACGTCTGGCGACAGCCCAGGCACCATTTGTCGCCATCAAACCGCTGTCCCCACCGGGGATGGGCCTCCCCACCTTCCTCTGCCACCGTCTATCATCATCTTTGCTCTTCCTCATACTTGGTTACGGCGGGACGTCTTCACGCCTACTCTCCACATGATGAGGAAACTGTCCGCTTTCTGGCACAAGGCCCAGAGATAGTGCACAAACCGCTTCACATGCACCCTGACCGACATTCTGGCTATCGAGGCCTGCCTCCCTCCACTTGATCTGCTCTTTCCCAACAACAAAGGGCTGCCATACTTGAGGATACTCTGCTCGCCTCCGGAGATCAAGCTGGCAACGGCGTGACTCCCCCCTTCAGTATAAACTCCTTCTCTCCACCGACATGCCCTTGACCATAGGGTCCTCCGTAGGAAGAATGCAGGCAGTCGTCTCCCCCTACCCTGGATTCAGCCAAGACCCCCCTCGAAGAACAGAGCACACCTGCCTCTATATGCTATCCCCCACTCCCTTCTCTTCTTGCTGGGCCAGAATAGGCCTGCCTGCCTCCCAGTTACCTACCAGCACCTGCTGTATGAGTCCTACCCCGCACCAGCACCCGGGCGCTCCTACCCTCAGCTCAAACGGCTCTGCCGTGACCTCCTCATGAAGGAATGGGAAGCCAGGTCCCGGACTCGGCTAGGTACTCATACAAACCCTCGCTTAAGCCTCACCCCTTGAAGGGTCTCAACAAATTCGACGCTAGGAGGCTACACCAGGCTAGGTCTGGGAAGAGCTACCTCCGCGCCCACCTTGCATGGGACCACGATCTCCCCCTAACCTGCCCACGATGCCATGAGGCCCCGGAGACCCTCCACCACGCTGTTCTCTCCTACCCCGCGAAGGAACCTGCCAGAACCTGCCACCTTCAAGGGGTTTCTGACTTGGGCCCAGCGCCCCCATCCCGGTCCTCTCCCTGCCTTTTTGCAGCCTTTGCTCGTTTCATGAGGTCAACTCTGACTGCCTTCCCCCCGGGAATGTTCTCAACCCCGACGTCAGCAGGGAGCTTAGTTTCTTCCCGCTCTTCCGCTATAGTTTCCTTTGGTTATTTTATGTCGTCTCAGGAAAGTTAGTAGACTTTCATAATTGTTTTTTCACAGGTTGCCTGTTGTGTCGGCTGGTTTGAAGGAGGGTTTCCTTGATATACTTGTTATGAATTTCCTGCTCGTATGTGGGCCAGGGACCGGTACAGACCCTTATGAAGAGGATTGGCGATGGAAGCTTCCGTTGTTGGTTTGTTTTGGATTTTGGGTTTTGTTTTGACCATAGGTAGCACTCCATGCAATTTCTTGTACCTTAACAACGAATATATGATATAAAAAAATGAACAATAAAAATAAAATGAAAAAAAGCAAAAGCCCCCTATTTCCTTCACGCTCCGGGCCCTCTACCGCTCCAGTCATTGAAATTAAAATACCACGTTGTTCAGTGCACGATCCCCCCTTTGCTCCCTTTCTTGCTACCTCTTCAGGTTTTGCATCCCTGATGCCACGTCCTTACGATGGACAATCTTCCGGACATCCCCATGCTGTTCCCTTGTCTTCCATCCTCAGGCTCCCTCTCTAGAGAGCCCTCAGTCGCTTCCTCCAAGGCAGAACCATCACAAATCCTTCTTCTTCTTCGTTAGTTCCTTCAGGAAACACGTGACAGACTCAACTTCTCCCCGGTACAAATTCCCATCCCTGACGACAGGCAGCTCTGCGACCTGTCGGAGTGTGAAACAGTCCTCATCCCCTTCCTTTGCTCCGCCCTCAATGGGCTCAAGTCGATGACACGTCTGCTGGACGTGCTTACCACCCATATGGGCAATACTCTGTCCACGGTTGCAACCCTCTCAACTTTTGCTGCCAGGGAAAGCGCTCTTTCCCAGATCAACGCATCCGTTCGTGTCCTGTCACATAGGACAACCACTGCGCCCACTCCAGCACCACCCAAGCTCCGCCTGTTGTTCCCCCGACTGGTACTACCATAAGGGCTGCCCGCCCACCACCTCCCCCGAGGCCTTGCGCTCTAACCCCCAAACCCACTGGCTTGGGCTTTGACCTGGACATCCCCCGTTGCGACACTGTTGCACAAATCTTCTATGGAAACCCCCACGCCTATGCCATTAATTCCCTGACTTGTGGGAGGCTGGCGCCTTTCGCGAAGGCAAATGCCCAGGTGCCTCCTCTTTCATCTCCGGCCATCTCGACCCTGATTGCCCCAAGCCCCAACCCTCGTTAGGCCAGGCTGCCTTATCCAGTGCCCCCAAAGCAAGAAAGAAGAATATGAACTGCACCACAGACGCAAAAGTCACCGCAGTCGTCAACTCGGCCCCTGCTCTGCAAAAGCCGAAACCACTCCCTGCGGCTGAGAGAAGGTTCTAAGCTCCTGGTTCCCCCCCCACTGAACACCCTCAGTCTCCCCTGATCGCTGCCACCTTCCCCGACATTGCCGCCCGAGTCCTCAGGGATGCAAACTGCAGTCACCCCCTCGCCGTGACAGCCAAGGTCAACGACAGGGGGTCGGTCACTCGCGTTGGCTCCGACCCAACCAGTCCCGCCGCTGCCTTCGCACGATATTTCGACGCGCTTACCGCTCAACTCAGCCGTTCCTTCCTGGTGGGAAACTCTCCCTGGCTGCCCTTTCGCCTCGTCCCCAACGATGTCCAGTTGGCAATCCACTCCGTCCCGCTCACTCTCCTCTCCCGAGACCCTGAGGAGCTGTTCCCCAGCCTTGCGGACTCAATGCTCAACTCGAAAAACGTGCAGATTCTCTTAGCGAGATTCCTCAACCCGATCCCCAAAGACAGAGCTGGCAAGTCAGCTAACTCGGTTATCGGCTTAGTCAAACCCCGTAACGTTCCCACCATGCAAGCCCCCATCAGGGTCTTCTCCCTTTCAAGGACCATCGAGCGTGCCTACTCTTCGAACCACTACACTCAATGCAGGAACTGCTGGGGCTTCAGACATGTCGCACCCAACTGCCCCTCTGCCGACCCAGTATGCCCACTCTGCTCCCTCAACCATTTCCGCTCAAACCAGCTGTGCCCAAACCCCACCTGCCCTAGCAGTGGCAACCTTAAGGCTACTCCTAGCTGTTGTTCTTCATCACCATCCTGCCGCGTCAATGGCGGCGGGGAACACACCGCCCCTTTCAGGGACTGTCCTAGCCGGCCGGCTCCTCCCACTCTCACGCGTTTTGCTTCTCCCCCCAAGAACTTACGTCCGCTGCCAGCTGGCGACGAGATAGACACGGCCACCGATGATGACAATCCGTCGATCCCCCTTCCCTCATCTGTTCACTCCAATCAGCTTTCGAGGCAGAGACGCCACGCGCCAGAAGGACCACAATGATTCCGGCCCCCCCCCAAGGCCTCCCCACAGTGCTGGTACTCCTCCTCCCGCAGAGGCCACTAGTCCCGCACCCAACCCCTGAGAGAACCTGGGCCTGGCCCGATTATGCATTACAACCAACTACCACGGGAGGATGAGCAGGTCTCTACGCCCTGCCCAGACCCTTTGCACTCGTTCAACACAACTACCTCGCGAGCTGGGATGTATTTCTTTCCTTGTTTGACTTGTTTTCCCAACTGGCCATCACCCCCGCGATTGTTGCCCTTCAGGACCTGCCGGTTTACAGGGGCAAACTACTGTCTTTCCAGCTATACACGTGCTTCTCGCCACCAAGGGAGAATACTGCAAAATCCCACGTTACTTTTCATGTTTTTAGTACTTTTCTTTCAACTGTTACATTGTTGCCTAAGTTCTTCGGAAGGAATGACATAATGCCTCTCGAACCTTTTACACCTAAAGGATTCTTTGACCCCTCCATGATTGGTTTTACAAGTGTCAACTCCTACAGCACCAAAGGCCGGCCTAACAACCCGCGTTCAGTCCTGGCTGACCTTATCTTCCATGACCTATCCGCGCCCATCCTCACCTTGGGCCACCTAAATATCCACAACCCAACCGCTGACCCCCTGACAACATTCAAAGAAGATGAGCTGGCCACCTCGGTCCCCTACTTCAACAGAGCCACTGATCTTGGCTACTGCTTCCTCAACACCCCTGGGGTTTATACCGGCTTTTCCATATCCCTGGTGGGCACACCAGGCGTTATTGACCTAGACTTTGCTTGTCCCCTTCTCGCATCCTACTTTTCAGAATGGTCTGACCCCCTACCCTCTACGGGCTCCGACCACATTCCAATTTTACTTCGTTTCGACACTTGTTTCTTTCAAACCCCCCCCCCCACGGCTCACTGGGCCCTGACCGACTGGGGCCCTGTCGATAGCCCTCAAGTCTCTAGCTATTCCTCCTCCGCCCCTCCTACCGACCTCTATCTCTCTTGGGACATGGTTTGACACCAACCTCAGTAGAGTCTCCGCTCTGTTGGCTCTCCACACCCCTCTCCAATGCATAACTTACGTGTCTAAGCCCCTGTAGTCGGTGTGCCTGTCTGTGCTTAGAAAAGCCTACAACTCCGCCCTGAGATCCTCCAACCAGGACCGGTTTGATGCTTCCCTGTTGGCGTCAGCCAGAGCTGCCCGTTCCTCGTACTGTAAGGCCATGAAAAAGGCGAAGAGGGACCATTGGAGCTCTCTCCTGGCAACAGCGACCCTACAAACAGTATGGACGGCCAACAAATTCGCTATTGGCGGCCGACCCCCCCTGCTTCCCCGAGTTCCCGGGGCCTCCACCCCACTTGAGCTGAACAAAGCCCTCCTGGATCACTTCTTTCCTGGGGCTCCTCTCGCACCTACAGCCTCCATTCTCCTTCCATTTAAAGAATGCCCTGAGCTGGTGGCCTTGGAGATTGAAAGGGCCCTTGCCGGCTCTTCCCCGTTGTCGGCCCCTGGACCAGACACCATCCCAAACTCGGTATGGAAAAGGATCAACAGGACCGCCTGACACCTAATTATCGAGCTACTTTCTCCAGTGGTCTCCTATGGTTTCCACCCTCCCTTTCTGAAAAAGGCTGACGGCATAGTGTTAGACAAGCCTGGCAAGCCGACTTACGACTCCCCCTCCTCCTTCCGTGTTATTGTACTGATTCAGACCTTCTTCAAGATACTTTAGAGGATCATGAACAACCACCTTTCCTGTGTGACTCAGATGACAGTCCTGCTTAACCCTCATCAGTGGCTCCCTGGCAGGCTTGTTGGTGGCGGACACGTGCACTCCCCTCTCACACGAAGTCAGGACCCTACAGATGGACAAGAGGAAAGTCTCCAGCCTTTTCCTTGACATCAAAGGTTGTTTCCACAACGTCAACCCCTCTACCCTCTGTGGCATGGTAAGTTCCAAGGAAGTGAACCCATACCTGGTGTCCTGGACTCGCTCTTTCCTCAAAGGCAGGTCCTGTCACCTCCTTTTCGAAGGGCCTCCTAAAGCCTTTTCCCCGGTGTTGGTGGGCACCCCCCAAGACTCACCAGTCTTCCCCCGATTATTTGTTATTTATGTTTCTCACCTTCATGTTGAGATCCCCTACGGCCTCAGCCTGTCCTACGTAGACGACTTTGCCCTAACTGCCTCGTCGGCGTCATGTTGCCGCAATATTCAACTCCTAGAGAGACTCTACGCAATAGTTAAAGCCAGGGGCTCCAGTCTGGGTGTCGGCTTTTCAATCCCCAAAACAGAACTGATCCACTGGCACAGGAACAGGGACAGAGATCCCCCCTCTCAGGCCCCCATCCACCTTGACGGGTCAATCTTTAGACCGAAAGACGAGCTAAGGTGGTTGGGATACTGGTTTACACCCTCCTTTTCCACAACCCCTCACTTCACCAAGCGTCTGGCAAAGGCCCAGGCTGCCTTTGTGGCCATCAAACGACTGTTCCCACCAGGGATGGGCCACCCCCCCTGCCTGTGCCACTGACTGGCGTCATCTTTGCTCTTCCCCATTCTTGGGTACGGTGGGGACGTGTTAACCCCTACCATCCATATGATGAGAAATCTCTCCGCCTTCTGCACACGACTCAGAGATGGTCCACGAACTGCTTTACCTGCACCCCGACCGACATCCTGGCCAGTGAGTCCTGCCTCCCACCGCTTGACCTGCTCTTTGCCTACAAGAAACGCCTGGCAAGCTTGAGAATACTCTGCCCCCCACGGGAGATCAACCCGCCAATGGCTCGACTCCCCTCTTCAGTACAAACTCCCTCCCTCCACCGACATGTCCCCAGTGTTCCCAACGGGCCAGGCCGATGGTAGGCCGGCCTATAGGCCGTAGGCCGGGCTAAGGCAGGCCGCTCCGGAAGACAGCCTAGGCCCATATAGGCCGAATTCGATCGGCCTACGAAAGCCTATCAGGCCTGATAGGCGCCTATAGGCCCGGAGATTAGCGTTGAGAACAGATTGCGTTAAGGGTATTCAACCCCCCTACCCCACCCCTCTTCCAAGTTTATCGCCTGTGATTTTTTTTCCTCCTTTACCTTCGCCTATTATGATACTTCTTAATTAATCACAAAACGAGTTAATTAATTCACTACCTCTAGTATTTTTTTGTATTTTTTTTGCTGACACAGAGCAGCCGCTCATTATGAGTGGGTCGGCCGAAGCCGTATAGGCCGGCCTAGGCTATATAGGCCAGGCCGGCATATCAGGCAGCCGGGAAAAAGCCTATATGGCCTATAGGCGGGCCCGGCCAGGCCAGGCTCAGGCTTAACCAGGCCTGCAGGCTCGGGCCAGGCTAGATCCGAGAGAATTTCGACAGGCCGGGCCCAGCTTTACCGAAGCCTGGCCGGCCTGGCCCGTTGGGAACACTGCATGTCCCTGACCATAAGGTCCTCCTCAGGAAGAAAGCAGGCAGCCATCTCCCCCTACCATGGCTCCAGCCGTGACCCCCCTCTAAGGACAGAGCGCACCTGCCACTGGATGCTATCTCCCACTCCCTCATCTTTTTGCTAGGTCCAGACGGGCTTGCCCCCCTCTCCGTCACCTCCCAGCATCTCCTCTCTGGGGCCTACCCCACACCAGCGCCCGGGCAATCCTACCCGCAGCTCAAACAGCTCTGCCGCGACCTCCTTATGAAAGAATAAGAAGCCAGGTCTCCGGACTCGAATAGGTACCCATACTGACCCTCACTTAAACCCCTCCAGTTCAGGGGTCTCAACAAGTTTGACGCTGGGAGACTATACCAGACGAGGTCTGGGAAGAGCTACCTCCGCGCACACCCAGCATAGGACGATGATCGCCCCACTAGATGCCCGAGAAGCAATGAGGCCCCCGAAGCCATCAACCACCCCGTCCTCTCCTGCCCCATGAGGAAGCCCACCAGAACTCACCACCTTCAGCGGATCTCTGACTTGTGCCCCGACGCCCCAGTCTGGTCCGCCGCCTCCCTGTTGGCTGCCCTAGCTCTTTTCATGAGGTCCACCCTGACCGCCTTCCCCCCAGATATCTTCTCACCCTCCTCGTCAGCCGTTAGCTCAATTTCCTCCCGCTTCTCCGCTGTAGTTTCCTTTGGCTATTTTATGTCATCGCAGGAATCTTAGTTGGTTTTAGCTGAGTTGTTTTTCAGGTTGCCTGTTGTTCCCGCTAGTTTATAGGAGGGTTTCCTTGATGTACCTGTTATGATTTTCGCGCCGTCATGTGGGTCAGGAACCGGTACGGACCCTTATGAAGATGATTGCTAATGGAACTTTCCTTTGTTTGTTTGTTTTGGACTTTGGGTTTTGTTTTCGCCATGGCTAGCGCTCCATGCAATTTCTTGTACCGTAACAACGAATATATGATATAAAAAAATAAAATATAAAAAAAGCTCCCTATTACCTTCGTTCTTTACAGTACCTGGTATTTCTTTCACGACTTGTGTACTTCAGAAAATAATGTCTTCTATTCTGATATCCAAGATCCACGCCAAGAACCCACGAACCGTAACCCTAATCTGCCATTACGCGATCAGCCTTGACCTGAGATTGTTATCTCCGAACCCTCATGCTAAACGACGGTCCTCGTTTAGGACCTTCCTGTCATGGGGTGCCTTGGACTAACCTCAAGTGCCAAGACCCTGTTACAGCAGATACATCTTAACAAAGTTGAAATGGGATTCCATATGGATTATGTCCATACAAAGTTCGTTCTCCTCACTGCAATTGTCTTTGAGGCACTGGGGCCGCTTGAACAGTCCGACTCGCTGGTTGCTCTGGGCGTGCTCATGTCGTAGCTCCTTTTGCTGCTTGTCAACCTTGGCCTGTGTTTGTTTAGAAACTTGAAACTCCAAGAAGATATCTTTCATCCTGTGAAACCGGTCCAAATATTCCTCCATATAGGCTATGGTATCGAGGGCATGGCTTTGGTATTGCCCCATCATATTCTAGTCGACAAGTGCCCAGTCACTATTCAGAGCATGTTTGAAAGGTATTACTTGCCACCTGTCGGGCTGGTGCAGTGCTATAGCTAGTGTTCATTACGGGGCAGGGCAGGGCGGGTTTTCACTCGCCCGACCCGGCCCTTACACGGGGTCGGGGGGGTATTCTTGGCGTAATGCCTGCCCCACCCCGTCTGGGGCCCACCTGCGCTCATTCCCTGGACAGGGCCCCATTTCTTACCACCGATTTTTAACGTGGACCCGTCTGGGGTATGAGTAGGGTAGGGGCCTGAGCGGGAACAAGGGCAGGGAATGCCGAAAAAGAGACCCCGCCCTAGGCCCTTGAGTGGGGCGGGGCGGGGAAAATGGCCGAGGGCCCAAGTTTTTCAAGGCCCAGTCCGCCCCGTAACAAAGTCTAGCTATGGCGAGAACCCCCAAAAGACACCAGCCAAGGTTTCTCATCTCTTTTAATTGCCACTGCGTGACCTCGTGACAGGCCTTTTTGGGCACAAAAAACCTCAGGTAGGGTGGTAGCACCTTCCAGATGTCGTCAAAGGCCTGGAGCCGGGCATGTGTCTTGACAGGGCCCACGATCAAGTCCATCAAGTGCTTTAACAACCCAAGATAAACTGAAGGAAGCAAATCTGCCTGTTGCAGACCCGGCGCTGAAACCCGGTGAATCCTGTGAAACATCTTTTTCTCAAGATCGATACCAAGATTTTCAAACAGGTTGCGGGAGTCGTCAGATTCACACTCACAACGTTTATATCTTGCATAATCTCGGGCCCGGTGGCTGTTGGCATCGGTTCCTCCTTCTCCTGGAAGCACCTTCCATTTACGGCAAATATTCAATTTTATCCCTTGATGGGCAACATTTTCCATATTATCAGCAATCCACGTGGACAATATTGGAAAGCATCTCCACACTTTGCCGTCCACATAGTCATTATGGACGCCCTCTAGCCCTGCCTTCTGCAAGGGTTCAAAAATGTGTTCGAAGATGTCTCGGAGTGTGTCCTCATTAATTTGCCGCTGCAAGTGGTCTGCGAAGTACTTTGTAAGTTTGGGGGAAACCAGCAACAGCATCAGAAGGAGAACGGCAAAGGATCCACCTCTATTACACCAGGTTGCTGGAAGATTTCCGAGAGTCAAATAGACCGGCCATGCCTTCTTGTCACCCGAAAGATTGCTCAGAGCGGGTCTGATCTGATATCCCAATGACTGGAACAACGGTTGCAACAGACGGAAGTGTCTCTTATAATCAGTTAGTCAGCGCTCCCAGGAAAGAGATCGTGAAGCCCTACTTGAATGTCCCACTACTAGTTTGCTATATGCATCTCTTTATATACCCTTTGTCCTGTATAATCGTATTCACGCCGTGGCAGGTAAACAAAGTCATCCCAGTAGGCTATCTGGCGAAGGACATATCTGACACAAACTAGGACATTGTGATAGAAAAATGATAAAGTTCTCTTTCCATCTTCTGCCTGTGCTTCAAACCATTGTAGATATCGACTGTATGGATCCAATTCCCGGAGGTGCTTCTTGAGCCTGTGCATAGAGCCATAGCCGACAGACTCAAAATTGCCTAGGCTACTTGCAAAGTATTTGTTAATTCGTGACTTCGGTACTTTACTCTCAAGGAGCCAGGAGGCGAGCCTGAACCCTTGCCCGCTGGGAAATGGTGCCCATGGGTCATCGCACAGATTACTGATTTCTTGCTCGAACCTGTTCACCTCCTCAATTGCTTCTCCAGCACACGGAAAAAGCCTTTGTGGACCGCCAGAAAAAGAGGCAACGTTGTTAAGCACTTCAGTATCAGACTCGTACACAACATCACCACTCAATAGGTCGTGCTCGCGTCCACTAGGCGCAGGATCAGATTCCTGGTCGGAATCCGGGCGTTCCCCCATAACGTTGCTTTGCGTGTCACGAACATGGCTGGCCAATGATGGATATCATATAGTAGTCGAGGCAAGGATAATGTTCACATTGGCGTGAGTAGTTCGTAAATATTTCTCATATGCTGCTGATTGGGTGCATTCTTGCCGACAGAAAGGACATTTTCTAGGCATCGTAGGAGTGGTTAGTGTTGATCCAAACGTGTGTAGATCGCACATAGGTACACGAGGTGTGCACGCTTTGAACATTAAACTATAAATAGAGGTCCATCCGGTTTGGCGCCATAGATGTAGCGGTCACGTGGTATCCGCTATGGTTTCTCTCATGAAGAGGCTCAGCGAAGTTCATATTTTACGATAGTCATGTTCCAGAGGGGATGTTTCATTTCTAACATAAACATGAATCAATCAAGCCCTAGCTATGCTAGTGTCTGAACTCCAAATTCTTGAAAACAATCAAGTGGCTTTCAAAGCGTCAAATGACTGAGAGTTGTCTATATAATCAGCATTGATCATGATGGAAGGAATTCATACCCGGAATCAACTCACATTCACAACTTCCACGAAATCCACCCAATTCATACCCAGAACTAACTCACATTCACAACCTCTACAATATCCACCTAATTGACACCGCAGGCTATTTTCACCCCGGCGACAATCTATACACCCAAAGGTCTAGCGATATGGCACATCATATTGTAGAGTATGTCTATATGCCAAATGCGGAAAACCTGTAGGCTCTGGCAGGCCAAATCTATGATCTTCCGCCAGTATCTCGGAGAGGATATATAAGCACAAGACCCACCAATTATCGTAATATTAGCGATCACAAGGTATCAATGGGTATACCTGACGACAACCACTTGTATGGCGAATGGCGGGAGGCGGTGATGCATCAGATGCTTGCAAGGGGCTTTAGGAAAATCACTACATTCCCTGACTACCATTTCCAGCAAATCGTCACTGGTATGAGGGCACTGCGCCCTGCCAGCTGCGAATAGCATGGCTCATATGCGCCCGATCGATGAGGCTGTAGTTCAACTTGTTATGGACTGTGTGGTGAAGTTGAGAACCATGGTAAAGAATGGTGCTACACCTCTAGCACAACTGGGCCAGCATGGAATCTTCTATGATCAGATCATGCTCAGAGATTGGTTACTACCCCCCTACACCTCTGACTAGTGGGCTCCCACAACAACTGTACCAAACCTAGGTCCAGTTTCCTAAAACGTTCCACCGCCTTACCCCCCGCAGGCGCAAAACCTACCTGCTCATCTGGGAATTACCTCCCTCTGGCACACGGTATACCGGCGCAAGGGGTCCCAGCACAAAATGTCCCTGAATATCACTGGAATTACCCCCCCTAGGCGCAAAACATACTTGCTTATAATAGGAATTTAGTCTCTCCGGCGCAAGGTGTACAGGCGCAAGGTGTCCACGCTCAAAACATCCCTGGTCATCACAGGAATTACCCCCCTCCTAGGCAAAACATACCTTCTTATCCTGTGATTTACCCTCCTGCTAGTCAAAACATACCAGGCCTTCCTGGGAATTACACTCTGCTGTGTCAAAACGCAGCTGCCCTTCCCACCGATAACGCTCTTGCTAATCCATTAGCATATGCTCCTTCTCTAAACTATTAGGCTCAGAAGGCCGCATACGCAACACATGTGCCTACAATTTATGACATGCGCACGCCAAACCCTTGAACAGCATATCGACTCCGTCTCTGGTGAGGAGCCATGCCCCGACTCCAAGGGTTCTTGCAGGGGGTGGGAATTACGCGGCTCGAGACCCTATGCCAACAGGTTAGTTTCATTCATAACTATTAGGGCCTGTTGTATTTTTTACTTGCTGACTGATAATTATTAAATGGGAGTACTCGGCATGAGAGGCCCCGTGGTGTGCGTATTGTTTGGACCAGGCATTCCAGCTGCGGCAAGGGTGAGACACCAGAACGGATGGCAAAATTAAATTTTTGTCCTAACTATAAAATGCTATATTGGCGTCCGCGCAATGTAAATTGAGTCCAGTTCGTCAAATTAGATTCCTACAACATCCGGGCTCTGTCAGCCATAATTTCGAGAAATGTACCAAACAACACAATTCACTATACACTTGGTGCCACTGGAGAAGGCCGCCGAAGGCTCGGCAGGGTTGCTTCCCAATGGTTATCTTGCATTAATTATGTTTTCATCAATAGCGATGAAACGGTAAGAGCCTGGCTCCTCTCGAATCCAGTTCTTGATGATCCACTCGATCTCATGATGTATTGTTACCGCCACAAGCGCGACACACAACCAGCGAGACAATCATTAAGGGCACACCATTATCTCCATGAGGATCCCATCGCCGATTGGGCCGATTCTGCAGCCGCACATATGGGGAACATCTATTACCGGGCTCTATATGTACCGCGCAGATTTGATTATGAGAACCCCAATCAATCAGGGGATCACCAAGATGGAGGCGTCCTAAGTGTTTCCCTTCTAGGATCATGGAGCTCATCATCTGATGTCCCGGGCACCAGGGGTTAAGGTTAGGGGAGCACCGGGATGCTGCCACCCCCTGTCAGTGACACTGTTGCATCCACCATGGCTCGCAGCCTGCTCCCGTCACATTATTGAGCCGACTAAATGTCCCAATGTCTTCTGACCTACTTGGGCATCTAACACGTGGCAGCGAGCCCCTCAAGCGCCATCCTCCGGCCAGATGATGAAAGTTTGGACGTTCCTGAATTGAAGAAAACACGGTTAGGTGCATCGGAGCGTGAGTCTATGAAAGGCGGAGAGGCACACCTTGGTGGGAATCCGAAGGGCGACAATTGTAAGAAGCTGATCTCCAAGAGACTTCGCGGGGGTTCAATGGCCGAGGGGGGTTTACAAAACGTGACGGATGAGAGGGTGGGGCGATTGCTTGTAGTATCAAAAATAGATTCATGGTTGTATTAGTTTTGTTTAGTCTTTCATGTATTCAGGATTCTAATTTTAAACTTATAGATTAGATAGATCAACTGTTCAGGGATATAGGGTATTGGTGTCAGGCCTCCTCAAGGTCGAAGTGTCGCTGAGTGTTGCTGAGTGTCGCTGAGTGTTGCTGAGTGTCGGTGAGTGTCGCTGAGTCAAGGAGTATTGATGAGGGTTGATGTCAGCCTTACGCAAAAACAAGTGCGCTTGAGCTTCGCGGATGATCGCATCTTATCTTTTAAGCCGCATGATACTGGGGTGGCCTTCCCCCCAAGATATTGATATCAATGTCTTATAGTAAGGGCAACGATGTCTCTTAGCATCTACAGAAACAACCCCCTGGCATCGTCCCGACCCTCGAGAGGCTTAAAAGCTTATTTCATGTATCAATGAAAACACAGGATAAGCATCGATTTGAATTATTTATAGAGCTAAATTGAGGGGTTACAAACATAGGTCTTCATTTGAAGGGTGGGTGCAAGATCGTCGGAGTCGTGCAAACCCTAACAGGTTATCTCATTGTAGGGTTCAATGTTTCAAAGTTGGTACACAACTGACGTGTGGGGGGTTTTTTTGCGACGCACAAAGAGTGTTCCTGACGTCTATAAAGATCATCATCTGCCCTCCTTCACTTTCTTCATACCTCCTTCACATCATTCACCCCCACCCCTCTTCATCACTTCTCATAGTTGAAATGCCGCGTGACAGCGCCCCAAGAGCCCAGGGCAAAAGGGCAGCGTATATATACTTCGTCCAACCCTGTAATCGTGGACAATACTAAGATTGCATTGCTTCAGGCAGCCTGGCGTACCAGCCCCAAAGAACAACCAAGCAAGCTCCGTGAGCCTGGGAAAGTAAGTTCGGGTCGTGACACGATTGACCGGTGCACGATATTAATATTACGATTGGTTGTTGACATCCGGCAGTCCCATCCGACGAAAGTGAAGTCAGGGGCGGTAATCGCTGGGCTCCCCCGTGTGCTGCCGCCCACAGACAGAGTGCAGAGAGAAGGTAACCAATGATCTATTGACACCTTTGTTCTTCAAAATGTCTCCGACGTGTGGCTTACAGTTGCCATTCAAATCACAGTGGGCTGTTGGGATCCCGTGAGAATCCCTATTTCATTCCGGCTTTCGAGGATTCTGGGTACGTCAACAACAACTTACCCATATATCACAGAACCCTTTAAACTAACAAATGAATCAGCGGGCCCTATGGCGACATAGCATATGCAAATAGCTGGTGTGGATTCAAGAATGCGCGAAGAAAAACCATAGCCTACGAAGTATGGCGTCGAGATATTACGGGCTATATCAAGTCCCACTCGTTGGATCCATGACGGCTAACCGACGATCAATTGACGGTGATTCACGACTTTGCCAGTTCTCTTCCACCTGTCAAATCGCAGATCCAAGTAGTAAAAGAAAACCATCCTGCTGACGACGTCAGGGACGTCAGTCGTCAACTGAGGATTTTAGTCAAGGACACAGCTAAGAAACTACGGACGGCAATACAGCATGACTACGCAGGGCGAGCTGGTGATGAGATTGATGGACATCTGAGTAACTGATCAATCCACGGTAAGTTCTGCGGTCCCTGTAGTAATAGATATCTTTAGTGGCATCGCCGAATTCAACCTCCGCATATTCCCCACTGGCAATGAGGATCCACATTGTTCGCCGAATGGGTGCCCCTCCAGGTGAGCAGGCATTTCTTGGCTATCGCTGGTGGCAGAATGACTCAGATCGGGGAATAACCAGTGGAGTCCTTGAATCACAAAGTATAAAAAACCTGGTAGGATAAAGGCGCAACTCGCTCAGGAGGTGATTCGGTACCCTCCATATCTCAACGGCACAAGTCGTGAGAGAAGCAACGCACTTAGTCTGGATTCTACAACCCCACTCCCCCTTCGAGACCTCATTTTTCTCAACAAAGATGATGACCTTCGGGCGAGGCTCCTTGCTAACGATGGCAAACATCCTCTGGATCTCATGATTCAGGAGTCACGCCTCGAGAAAGCAGGGGATGACAGATCAACGCCGGAGCCTGTTGGGGGCAGACACCCATTTTTTGACCGCAACGTCTAGGATCATTCCGGGCAGGCAGAAGATATAGTGGGAGGCACCCAATGGGATAACAATGACGACAAGGACGACCAGGAAGACAAGGAAGACAAGGACCACAAGGACCACAAGGACCACAAGGACCACAAGGACCACAAGGACCACAAGGACCACAAGGACCACAAGGACCACAAGGACCACAAGGACCACAAGGACCACAAGGACCACAAGGACCACAAGGA
>Ga0307517_10006355_pt1 | contig 17522 bp, 6 predicted proteins | sample 23_EM_MG_FD_194515 | JGI IMG/M metagenome (GOLD analysis project Ga0307517, IMG submission 194515) | Populus trichocarpa ectomycorrhiza microbial communities from riparian zone in the Pacific Northwest, United States - 23_EM | ecosystem: Host-associated > Plants > Roots > Unclassified | place...
ACGGCTCGTCTTAAGGTGGGGGGATTGTGATATCCTACATCGGAAGTGAGCGTCCAGAGCCAGGGCCTTATTAGTGGTGTTGGTTGCTAACATGTTGTACGCGTTTTGGGGCCATGCGTGGCTGCCAAGAACAAAACCGTGAGGGGGGCCTGGGTAGAAGCCCTAGAAATGGGTGGACTGGAAGGCCCAAAGCGGACAATATACAGCATGTTGAGCCAGGCCGTTACAGGGATAACTCTATAGAAGCAATTTGAAATAAATTATAAAGTTCAATACCTAGTAAACCCAATGTAGGAGGATGTAATTGAAAAATAAACTAAATTTGAAATTAAAACAAAAAATTCCTCGAAATTTTAAGGATCGAGATAACTCCATCTAAGAAAATTTGAAATAAACTATAATTCCAATACCCGGTAAAGTGTAAACCTAGTGTTGAATAATGAAATAAAACAAAAAACTAAGTTTGGAATTAAAAAAAAAATCCTTAAAAATTTTGAGGATCAAAATGAAAAAAACCTTGATATTTCATTGTTCATTGCTATAGTGGAATGCAAGTCATTTCCCAATATGTTAATGTTCCTAGCAACTTTTTAGCTTCATGCTCCTGTAAATCAGTATTTGTTCCCATCTTGGTGTGGATGGTTTGCAGGAGTGGATAGGGTGTGGGGAGCTAATATGAAAGTAAGGGTGCCATTAAATATTTCTAAGTGAAACGTAAGAAACTCAAGTAAAAAAATATTTTTTTTTCAAGTGTAATCAAAATACTTCTTTAAAAAACAAACCCTTAAGTTAACATTTCTATAACTTTACCCCCTCCTCCCAAATGTCCAAATATACTTGTGATGTTTCCTTGTAGATTGATATCAGTGTGGGGTCATCAAGAACAAAAGCTTGTGATTTCCTATTATGCATTTTGGGGGGGAAAGCTATCTCATGTTCATGTCTCTAGTTGAACTTTGGCGTCACAACAATGCTTGCAAAAAGGCCAATCGAACATGAACCTGAAAGGAACTAAGAAAAAGGAACAGAAGCTCTGATATGTGCCAACTCCACACGTGGAGAATAAAAGGCGTCTCATTCACCAAGCCACGGATTGTACTAGTTGTGTACCCGGCATAAGAAATGCCCATGATACGAGAATGAGAGGCGCGAAATGATATATGCCCAATCACAAGTCAACAGTCTATCTTGGTTACGTGCGCCGCACACGCCATAATATCATAAAAAAACACTCTCCAGGTGAATATGCAATCTATAGTAGTCTTATGTCATGTCCTTTCTACAGTGAGCAAATATCCCACAAGACCACAACAATCCCTATCATAGATTCTCAGTGGCTTGTCGTTATCCATTATAACTAGCAAAAGCTAAAAGGAGAATCAAGTCATTGAGCCTACCAATGAAGGCGCAGCATTCACAGCACGATGCAAACCAACACAAAGTTTAAAGCAGCAGTAAATGCATCATTCACAAAACTGACAAAACATAAGCTCTATGATAAGATGGCTTTTTTTTCACTAGCATAATAATTCAAGCAAGTATGAGGATAATTAAAGCCTAAACGATGTTCAAAAAAGAACAAAAAAACAACAAAAAGCTACCGAACCTATTTTGTTTTAATACAAGCATGAAGCATTCCTCCCAGGGCCATTAGCAATAGGGCGATGATAGGCTGTACTATTTTCACAAAACAAAGGTGAAAATCTACAAATGCTAAGTGAAAGAATAAATGACAGGGTTACAGATCAGCAGCTCTTCAAACTCCCAACTCACATGCTCCGAGGAGCATCGCTTCCGGCAGCGGGCTTGCGATTCAAATATCGAATTACAGCATCTTCAACCCTGTTCAATGACCAAATAAGTACAGATGAGTGGATGTTTCTTTTTAATTTTGTCATGTGCAGGCTTTCATAAATTGAATTAGATGCCCAAATTTGTCTCTTTTTGACTAAGCATTAGAATCCTCAAAACATTTCCCCTTGTTAATCTTCATAATTTTGTCTAGGCATCCTCATGATGATATTGCAAATTCTGTGACTAAATAACAAAAACAAGCCCGATCATGTGATCAATTAACAGTTCTTGACATCAGAACTAAAAAGAAAAAAGTGAATAACAATTTGGCAAGTTGCAGGTTAAGCAATTGCATAATAGAACCCATATTTATCATCTTTCAAGTGACATTGTTTTGAGCAGGCAACAACATATTTGATATACATCTACAAGTCAAATTCTAAGATTATTCATCAAGTCAACCGTGGCATTCATATAATGTGTACATGGACAGTGGACCTAAAATAGAATCTACGGATCAAATAGATGAAATGAAAGAGGTTCAAACAAGGAGAGATAGAAAATTAAACTCACCATGGCTGGTTAAAGAAATCTGAGCGGCGCTCTTTCTCGGCATTTCTACTAGCTTCTCCAGCTACCAGCTTCAAATCCTTGCTTTGAGATTCAATGAGAGCATTGACAAATTCGACAGGTGATTGACTAAATCCAAGGAAGAATGCGCGTCTCCGACGATGTTCATGAATTTTCCTTATAGCAGTACATATCGCCTCATCACAAGTATCAATCTCTTTATTCTTCTCAGCATTTGCCAACAAAGCAGACAACTCCCTCTGTATTGGGAATGGCACGTCAACCACCACATCATAGCAGACAGTTCCAGCTGGACTATTCCCCGATAGCTTAATTTTATGCTCCAAATGTATCGGCTGTGGAGGAGATAAATGCTGAGATATCCTCTGTGAAACCATCGTGAACTTCATCTTTGATTCCCCAAATACTTTCTGAAGAGGTGCGTCGCAATTGAAAAATGAAGGGTCCTCAGGGTTCTGCAGTTTCCTAGCCTTCACATAATGCCAAATTGCAGCTATTATTCTAGGACGGGTTTCAACCTCTATACCAAGAACTTCCATCAAAGCTGGAGAGAGCTTAAATTTCTCAGGCACATAATTCATTTCCAATCGTATATTCACAGAGAACTCTTTGTCCCCTTTTCTCTTGACTTCAAAACCCTCGTGAGGTGCAGGTGATCGAGCATGCTCCCATATAATGATATGATTATCAGGATATAGTCTCTGATCCAACTGAATTGACACTCTCTTGAAAAAAGATGAGAACTTTGGGTACAATGGGTTTGATTTCTGGACTGCTCCAGGCTGGTCAGGGTCTACCCCATCTTCCAAGATTCTCCCGATAACTTTAAGAGTCCAAGTCGGAGGGTCAGCATTTGGCTTCTTGGGGATTGTTCTTATCTGATTGGCAAATGTATTGAAGACATAAATTCGAAGGGTTTTCTGAACACAAGGAGGGCTTTTAAGCGCCTCCTGGATGTCGACCTTCTTTCTAGCTAAAGCAGCATCAACACGGGTTTCAAACTCAAGAAGCTGGGTGTACAGAGCAGACTCTGGCAGAATTGCTGCTACTCTATCTTGTAGCTGCTTCTCTGGTAGCTTCTGCTTCTTCCTACGTGCAGCGGAAGAAAGATCCATGGGTTTCAATGGTGAAACCATGCTCGACATGGGAACACCAGGAGGTCTACCCAGAGGTTTCTGAGGGAGCCGTTTTGCACTAGCATTGCCAGGAGTCGAGAATGACGGTGAAGATGAACCCAAATTGCCTATTCCAGCACTCTGATTTTGGTTAAGAGAAACCCCTTGCGCTTGTAATTGCGCTTGGAATTGTGCATGAGCTGCTTGAACTTGAGCAGCGTGAGCTGCTTGTGCCTGAGCATGAGCCTGCTGCGCTTTCAAATGGGCTTGCAAAGTAGCCTGTGCTTGGGACAGCTGGAACTGACCACCCTGAAAGCCAGCACCCATCTGCGCTTGCGCTTGTGGGAATGTTGGGTTCGCGCCCATCGATGGATTGACCATCCCTGAATTACCAAATGGTGACGAAGATTGCCCCAAACTCTTTGGCGGGTTATTATTGTTGTTGTTGTTGTTGTTCATAGACATAGCTAATCACTATATAAATTACCCACTAAATTAGCCTAAAAACAAGCTAAAACTACCAATCCCCAATTAGCTTCGAACACCCAAAGCATCTAAAACTCTGCCATAATTAAAACCTTAAAGAAACAAAAACCCACCAAAAATATGCAAATCTAAACAAATTTCCCCCCTTAGAAATCAAGAATCAAACTTGAATGGAAATAAAGAGCTATAAGCCCTAGAGAAGCCCCAATATTTAGCAGGAACGAACAGCGACTGAGCTTCAAGAGGCAGAAATGAAAAACCCTAATTTCACAAAAGATGTTAATTCAACCCCACTTTAACACAAATCATTTTGTTCTAGATAAGGAAGATAAAGACAGGAAATAAAAATCATGAGTATCTATCTAAAAGGGAACCTTAAAAAAAAACATGAAGAAAAGGTTTTGAGTTTGGATTTGTCAAAAGGAATTCAAATGAAAAAACCAGATGAGATGAAATCTTACAGAAGTGCCGTTAAGGTAAAAGTCTACTGCTTCTGGTTTTTTTTGGTAGTTGTTCTCTTCTGCTTCTTAGTGAGCTAAGGCTAAAGAGTTTGCAAATAGAGGAGAGAGAAGACTGGCTTTCCTTTCCTTTGCTTCGCTTTGTTTCTCTCTCTCTCTTTCTGTATGCCTTTGTTTTCTTTTCCGTACGGAAAAGGGAAAAGAGAGTGAGAGATAGAGTTTAACGTAGAGGACGACTTGTAGTTTAGGGGTGAGCGACGTGTCGTTCTTAGAGAGAGTTGTTTTAGAGAAGGTTCGTGTGAAGGGATAATGGGCTGAACCCCATGAGTATAGAAAGGCCTAAGACTTCCAAGCAAGCTTAGATTACAAGTCCGAAAACCTAAATCCAGCCTACCAATCAGAAAAATTCTAGATGAGAAATGAGGGATTTAAGTTTACATGAAATAAATGGTGAAAATCTTACATTCATTTATGGATTATGGTCATGACGTTGTGTTTTTTATCCAAAAAAAAAAAAAGTTGAAAAGGTCACTAAAGAGAAAACTATAATATGTAAAATCAGTTACGAAATAAAAACCAAGATTTGAAAAGACAATACATTTGGTTCGTCTCGTAGTAGGATTTCATTACTATATTTAACTCAATAAAGCCAAATCTTGTAATGTAACGGACCAGCTATAACAACTAGCATTAAAATATATTTACGAGGTTTATTAGTTATTAATATTACCTAGTGAAATGATCAAAATATTTGTAGAAGCAAAAGAATTTAAAACTAACGTGAAAAAATATTTTTATATCTTTACAATGATTTTTTCATTATTATAATATTATTTGAAGGGTAATTTGATCAATTCACGGAATTTGTAATCCAAATTATAAGATCAAGATAATAAAATATAAATTAAAATAAATTATAAAACTAATTTTTAATTAACATAACATTAAAAACGATGAAATAGTTTTACATTATTTTTTTTCCCACGCAACATCTAGAGAAGGTGAGAGAGTTCAAGGCAGAGGAGCTTGGAAGATATTGGAGGTAATTAAGGAATCTACAATTATAATTAGTTGTGAGATACCGTATAAGTAATGTATTGGAGGGATTCCGAAGCTTCCGAGAGAAGATTAATGGTTAATGATGCTTTGATAAATTTATCAGGACGCGTCATCATGCTCGAGCAACACAAGGCAACCATTGCAATCAATGGGGTCATGGATATCTTTTTAAATATCCGTGATGACAAGAAATAATTATAGGTAAAATACATCTCTTCGTGGAGACATTTCAACTAGTTATTTGAGTGAAAGATGACAAACTTTGCCCTAGCTTTAGTTTACTGTGTCGATTTATGAATTTTTATAGACCTTTTCATTATAATTAGTTCTGAGATATAGTATAAGTAATGTTTCAAATCATTTTGAATACCAAGAAAAGAAATTAATGTTAAAATTTGCTTTTTAAAATGCTTATTTACCCTCTTTTTTATTTCCAGAAATCTTTGATGGAATAAGATAAAAGTAATGATAGTAATATAAAAAATAAAACAAATTGAATTATGTGATTTTTTATGTTGGCGTATATATTCTGTAACCAATCAATTGGTTATACGAGATGTTGACTTTGTTGATATATATATTAATAAAAACTTATTTATCTTTAATATTTATCAAATATTTTACTAATAAATTTAAAGTGAAGATAGAGTCATTAAAACAAAAATGCTTTGCAAATAAAATTATAAAGTTGTTATAATTATGAATTCCTATTACATCAAAGTATTATTTCTAAATTTCATGCTCAATACTCTATTAAGACTAGGGGTGATTATTTTCGGTTCGATTTGGTTTTTATAAAAAAAAATAACCAAAACGAATTTTTTTTCTTAAAAAAAACTGAAACCGAACTGAAACTGGTTCAAACCGACCGGTTTTAGTTTTTTAGGACAAAAACCGGTTCAAACCGGTTTGGCTCAGTTTTTTTCGTTTTGGCTCGGTTTTTCCGGTTTTTTTTTCTGGTTTTTTTCGGTTTGGGTTCGGTTTGGTTTTTTCGGTTTCAGGCTTATAAAACCAAAACCGAACCGAACCGGTCGGTGTTTTTTTAATTTTAATCGGTTCTTTTTTCACGGTTTGGTTTTTTTGATTATTTTTTATTTTTTTTTCAGTTTTCTCGGTTTAATCGGTTTTTTGTTTTTTTTTTCTCACCCCTAATTAATACTGGACATTACTTAGAGTTGTTGACATTGATATATATTATGTTCTTTTATTTATGGAAGGAAATAGTTGTTCTTATAAATTGAGAAATGAAGGACACTTAGAACTAATATGTAAGTGCTTGTCAGATGACACATGATAGTTATGTAAGTGATCTTTAGACTTGAGATCACTAAGTTAGCTTACATAAAGAGTGTTATGTTTTTATCCTGTTACACGTTGTCCTAATCAAGGGTAACAAATGGACAAATATTGGGTATAATATGAATTATATAAAGATATTTAAGTAATTAAGAGAAGATTCATCATCTTAAGTAAATTAAAGAAAATATTTTATTTGTTCTCAAATAATATTGATTGTAAATCTCTGCGCAAGGTGGAATGAGATTTGAAAAGAGTTTCAAGTCTTATTCAAATAATCAATGACCATGGTATTAAGAACAAACATGATTTAACATAGTAGACACACTCTATGCTATAATGTCTAAATGGAACATTGTTGATGAAGGGATAATAATTACATTAATATACTAGTCACTAAAAGATTAAGTTAAATAACTTATGACTTTCTTAATATTTAAAAGATCATGACAGGTTGCTAAACATTGCACTTGATCTTCAAATATAAGTTAATCAATTGTTGAATTGATAATAAATGAATTTATTTAAATTTAATCCTATTTATTTAGGATTGTGATTTATATTTGGGACAACTTATTAGGGAATCTAATGGGTCAAAAACATAAGAATCATTAATCAAAAATTAAAATGGGATGATTAATCAATTATGACTTGATTGTAAATAAATATTATAAATTGAGGATAAAAATGTAATTAATAGAGGGATTACAATTCTAAACTTAGAAACAATTAAGGGAGGACTTGATTGAAAAACTTCTAAAATTAGCTTAAAATAATATATATGATGTTATTTAAAGGGAAAATTGATATTTTACTATTTATAGAATTTTTATATTTCTTTGTAAATAGAATGCTATGCTTCTTATTTCCTATGATGAAAAAGGTGAGTAAAGTACAATACTTCAAAATCTAAAACACAAAAGAAAATAGTTAGTACTCTATGGCATTACAATCTCTCATTCTTAAAAGGATTTAGGAGATTTCTCACTAATAGTTTATGTAGTTTATCGTTAGAGACTGAACAATTAAACGGTTTGTGGTTTGTGACAACCCAACCTTGAAGCAAACATTCAAAGTCGAAAAGAAAATCTGATCTTTAAATTTTTAAATTTATCATTTCCGATGCATCTATGTGTTTCAGGAAACCCAACATTTTAAACATGTAAACTTAACTTATTTATTAATTGAATTCAAATTAAACAATATAATTGAATATAGAATTGATTGAATTCAAATTAAACAATATAATTGAATATAGAATTGATTGAATTCAAATTAAACAATATAATTGAATATAGAATTGATTCTAATGAGCCTGTTAAAGTTTAAACCTTGGAAATCAAAGAAGTGAGCAAAATCTCTTTAATCACTAGGTAAATCCTTTGGATTTATAGCTAATCTTCAATGCTATGTAATACATCCACTTTTATTGGACAATAGTTATTAGAGTAGAATTTCTTATCATTTTGAGAAAATAGAGACTTTTTATATTTTAGTTATAGGTATTTTAAAATTCTTTAACAATGTATTTTTTTTCAAGAAAATCATTTTATTTGTTTTGAGATACACTTAAAAAACAATCCTTAACAAAGTTATATTTATGTCAAAAAAATAAACATAAAATAAACATTTCCAATCAAATAAATTAAACATTTTTTCCATTATATTACGATATTTAAGGGTTGAAATAAAAAATAATAATAATGTAAGGGTGTCAATCAAAATATTCTATAATTTCAGACAGTGTTTGTAGCATGACTGTTGCATGTGTTTAGTACGCTTAACAGGACATGATTAATAAGACCAAACAAGTTGTTTAATGTTTGATGCACCACATTAGATAAAACAAAGACAAGGATCTGTTCTATCTGAAATGGTTACAAAAAATATTATTTTTCAAGATTATTCATTATCTACTTATCACTCATTTATTTTTTTAATTTGGTGGGACTAAAGCTTGACCAAGTTTACTTATATTTTACTAAAATGAAATTTGGCAAAAGTGGGCAGTGGCACTGAAAACCTCTGATCCTGGTCCTGGTCCTGGTTGATGCGTTTTGCATTTACAAACTCACTTGATGCATTTTGAATTTACAAAGTTGAAGTTTGCCTGCTGTCAAGTAATAAGGTGCTTGATTTTGTCTTGTTTTGAAACCTGATGAAAAAAAGCAGGGGCTTGTTGCCTTGTGAACAAGTCTCGTAAACTTCAGGGAATAGGATACATCAAAATTTAACGAACACAAAATGTAGATGAAAAGAAATATCCCTTTTCATTTTATGCTATTTAGCAGTTTTTAGTGTTGTATTTGTATATACCATGTAAGATGGATCTATTTGCCCCCGAAAGTCATGGGAAAGTCAGTTCAGTTGTCTTAGGGTTGCCTTGAAAGGAAATGGCAATAAGATGACTACTATAAACGGATCCTGATATTACAAAGATTTTTATCATTGTATAAAGTTGAAATTTGAATGTTATGAAGTAATGGGGTGCTTAATTTTGTGTTCCATTGATGTTAAAACCTGATAAAAATGTAGGGGCTTGTTGCCTATGTGAACAAGTCTCTCGTGAATGCCAGGGGAACTAATTGCATTGTTATTGGGTGAGTCTTTAAAGGCAGTGCCAATGACTAAAGGTTCAGTGAATGATGCTACATGGCAATCTTGCTATTGTTTTGTTTGCACATGCTATGTGAGAGGGGCTTGCTTTTTGTAGGAATTTATATGGTTGGATCTGTGTAACTATAGATTGCAAAAGGTTGGATATCCTATTCTTAGTGATTCTATGTATATACTTGAAAGTACTGTGGAAAATCACATTTGTTTCCGTTTTTTTTTAAGATTAATTGTGTGGTTTACTATGATATGTCGATCCGATGGCACTTGACTTGAATTTTTTCAATGGGTTATTTACAGTTGCATTTGTCTTGGTGATTCTCAAAACAAGAGAGACTGCCTGTGCATTCAGGAAATCTAAGGCTAAAAGGTATTTGGAAGATGTCCTGGCCTACATACAAGCCCCTCCCTTCATGCAAATCTGTGGTGGTGTTGGCCGAACTGCTCAAGCAAAGAATCAGCATTCAAATGGCCTCTTAAATCTGCCAGATTTATCCTTGATTTGCTTTTACTTGGTTACTCTTAAGTATGATCTTCAATTCATAACGATGTGCAGTCCTTGTTGATCGACCTACGTGCCGTGAAGGGTCTGGATATGGATTCTATGTGCATATCTCATATTTGAGCATAGAAACAGAGGCAACTAGCCCACAGTGCTTTTGGCAGAATTAACTGTAAGTTTGATCTTTCTTTTCCTTTTCCTTTCTCCTCTCCAAGCTACAGCCCAGTGCATTTTCCTAACAGCATGTTATTGTTCCTTCTGCAGCATATTTGTCATAGCAAGTCCGTATTGAGTTCGATTTTGTCCAAAAAGGGAGGACCAATCAAGGAGGAGGTAACTTGCTAAACCATTGGTGGCATCTTAAAGCAGTGTCAATCAAGTTTCAGATGATTGCAAGCACAACATTTATTCAATGGATACACAACAGGAAGGAGATTCTTTGTAATTTAGAATAGCATTTTGAATTTATATAGCAAAGAGGCTTCAAGAGAAATCAAGTCAAGTTTCTACACCGCATTTGAACTCAGATGTGGACTTTGTATGATCCACAATATATGGTAATGGATTTTTTTGCGTAATTAAACTCTATGGGAATATTGAACCACAATCTAAGTGTACAACATAAAAGACTGCTTGAAGTTCTTGTTGACATCTGGGTGCCTTTGAAACATTACACTCATACACTGGAAAAAAGAACAGAAGATGCAAAGGATGGTCTCAATTTTACTTCACGTGCTATGTGGACCTCAGAAAAGCAACGACTTGCTTCGCGGTGACGGATCCTGTTAATGCAGCTGAAGGTTGTACTCCCAGATTATGCTAAACGACTGAAATTTGCTTTATAAGATCCCTTATATGATTTTTCCCTCAACATCTTTGTTTATGGAAATTACAAATTGGGGTAGAGATATTGTGGTATAATTTGTTGGATTTGCAGCCTGAAACTCAGCTGGCGTCGAGAAAAATCAAGATAGCACAAGCTATATAATATGATATATTACATCTCAATATTGACATAAAATATATGTGTGTGTGTGTGTATTATTTATCATTTTATCATTTAATATGCATATATATACTTCAAATATATATATTAACTATTTTATTTTTTATTGAATAATAAATAATAGTAAATAATGGATACCCAAAACCCTCTAGATAATTTATAAGAATCTAAATTTTTTCCTCAATAAATAATGAATGAATAGAGTAGAGGAACAGATATAAAAAAATCCAAGCCGTGCCATTTCCATCCCTACCTGGAAGCAAATTTGTCTTGATTTCATTTTGTTCATCTCACTTCTCAGAAGCTTTTCTTCCTGCAAGACATGTATTTGCATCAAGAACCCTATTGTGGGGGGATGCGTTTACGAAACTTGAAATGCATATCATCTCATGGTGGTAGATCATCTGTCAGTATCTTCTATCACGTAAAATCTAATGCAGAAAAAGTTGAAAAGACAAAACAATATAGTTGCTCTTAGAAATGATGGTTGACTGTATCTAGGGTTATATCAGCAGTCAGCAACTACGAAGCAATCTTTATTGCTGATTTTGAAGAATTTATGTTCACTTTGCATTCCTGCAGCAACTTTGCAAGAACCTTCAAAGCTATCCAGGCTACATTCTCGTGGTTAGTGGAAAATTCATTTTCACGAATTAACTGTGGAGTCGAACCAGCAGAGTGCTCCAAATTAAGAATCAGTGACGGCAGTGGAATATGACAATTCTCCATGGGATTTGCTTGGGCGACAACTCAGCTTATTTGGGCGTGGCATTGCTTTATACGCTCCCCACTTCTTTTCTTCTTTTCTGGACAATTTTGGTGACAATACCCTATTGGAACGTGATAAACTGCACTTCATGATGGTAATAAAAAGCAAGTAGATGGAACAGGAAAAAGGAATAATAAAAATGTTTTGACAAACAGAGTTAAGAGTATCAAATATCCCAATTCAGTAACAGGCAATGCTCCTTTGCTGTACCGATCTTTCAAGAGTTCCAACAAATCTAACCTAGACTCGTTGGTATCAAGGTCATAATTATTGCCATATGTTCCTTGATCTGAATATGACATCAAACAAAATGACAAGCTGTGTTATCAGAAGATAACATCAATGCCAGAACACAGTTCAACATGCCAAGATCCGAAGTCATTGAGAATAAAAGTACATACAAGACACTCGACCGCTATAATTCAGCTAGGTTTCTTAAATACCCACATCCACCACACAATCTGGAGAGATACCTAACGAAATACCTGAGGATGTATTGAAAATATATATTGAAGCATCTAGTGTGCCAAATCCTAATTTCAAATGTAGCTATTATTCGATACTCATATAACAACTCTATAGAGTTACTGCCTAGGAGTGTCAAAATTCAAGCTACCATAACAGAGCAGTTCAATATAAAGTTACTCAGCCTGTTTTTGCCACACTCAAGAGGCCTCCATTGCAATTCTTCAGCTTCAGAATCAGGTCTGCAGGTGTATATAGCCATGCCATCCCCGGAATAAGAAACTGTGGATGTAGATGCACCTATTACAAGTAGTTCATTGCCCAGAGACTTGAAGGCTACACCCCATCCTTTGTTAGAATCTGCTCTTACCGGCACTGCTCCTAATTTCTTCCATGTTCTGCTCTTTTTCAAGTATACCTTCAACTGGTTTGATGAAGGCTCAAGGGCGTAAAGCTCATTGTTCACAACAGCAATGAGGGGTGGAGATTGGAAAGTAGCGATTGGTGTATCCTCCAACATGTCTGGGATCAGGTCCCATGCCTTTTTATCCTCATCATAGGCTTCAGCACAAGTCAGAACATTTCCCTCCTCGTTCCGTCCTCCAATCACATAAAATTTGTTATCCATGAAACAACCAGAGCAAAGCTTTCTTCTTTGCCGCATCCTTGGAAGGTCTTCCCATGATTTAGTATCTGGATTATATTTCTCTGCAGAATTTAGAACATCAACACCAGTGCCGGTCACTCCACCAGCTACAAAAGCAAAGGCACCACAGGATGCAGACGCAAACAAACACCTAGGATTGATCATGGAAGGACCCTTATTCCAGCTGTTTGTTTCCAATTCATATCTCCAAACAACAACCCCCTCTATCTCCCTGCCTGAAATAATCAGATGGGTCCCTGCACAAAGGGATTCCTTATCTCCAAAAGAGAAACAACAGTCTGCTGGTAGATCTGGAAGTTTCCTGCGAGAACAGAATTGTCTATCAAATGCCCACCAACTTTTGTCCCCGGTTGCAAAAATAAAAACAGATGATTCTCTAACACCAATTTCCCTCCTAATCTTAAAGAGCTCACCACTCTTTACAAGAGAGAGTATCCGCTTGTTCACGTTTGGAAACTTCCAGTACTCTGATCTTGGAACTCTTGCCAAAATCAGATTCTCTAACTCATCACTTAGTTGGGGAGCATAGGAGTAATCTGTATCCTGAGGTTTTACATTTGACGAATCACCAACTCTACCATTGCTGCAAAAGAAATTATAACACCCCGATCCTCCTCTACTAATTTCACAAACACCAATCTTTTTCATCGGGGGGCTATTAGAAGCAATCCAAGAGCTATTGCCAGAGTCCTCTGCCAGCATCCTTTTCTTACTAGGATCAGGATCATTTCTGCTCACATCCCCTCTTCCATCTTCACTCCCCAACTCTTTTCCTTTGGACATGGATCAAAGACCTTTTCAAAGCCTGAAATTCTCTGTCATCGAAAGAACAGAACAAATAAAAAAATGCCAGATTATCATCAACAATCAAAATACCAATATGCAGAATTCATAATATTTGAAAAACATAAAGCAAACAATTTTGTTTTCAACAGCTAAACAGATGAGTGAATATGGATACACCTTGCTAAAAAACTAATCCCCTGAGAGTCAGAACCCACCAACAAATATTTTCATACTATAGGAAATGATTAGATATACGTTAAAGATCTAGAAGCAGCAGTTTCTACCCAGATGATAAATTAAATCAATTAACCATTTGGGAGACACGAAACTAATCAAAACTAACAAAAAGAAAATCTCCGGACCCAAGAGATTAAAGAGGATATGAACCCAGAAACATGGCTTGGATTTAGATTCCAAAAATGGGTTAACGAGAAAACCAACTACATAGACAAAGCAAACCCAGATGAAAACTTAGCAGCTCTATGCCATGAATCAAACTTGATCAAGATTCCATTAATGAATTAATAAGAACATGATTCAAATCCAAGCAAGAAACAGTGTACATATCCACCAACCTCAAACGATATATTGAAGTTCGAAATCAAAGAACACTTCTGTATCACCAGTTGATCAAAACAACAGAGTGAATCAACCCCAACAACAAAAAAACAATTTAACAAGATGAGAGCTTTAACCAAATTAGCCAAAAGGAAGGAGAAAGTACAGTGACATGGATTAGATTGGTAAGTAATCCAAAAGTCAAAAGAACACAAAATGGATACACACCCAACAAAGCAAGGCCAAAAAAGTACCAAGAAATGTTCTTCAGACAAAACATATATACACACAAACAGAGAGAGGGAGGCGTACCAGTTAAGGTAATTCCCAGTCAAGTCAAGTCAAAGGAAGTGAAGTAAATGAAGGGACGGTTATAAAGAGAGATAGAGAAAAGAAATCATCAAAGAAACGAGGGTTTTAAGGGTTAGAATTAAGAGAAAAAAGATGAGAGAAAATATTTAAAAATCAAGAAGGGAAGAGAGAGGAAGAGCAGAAGGAGGAGATAGAGAGAGGTTTATAATAAGTGTATGGATGATGGTGAAAGAGTTCAATTTGAAGACAACCCATTTGTTAGAGAGGATTTCTTTTCTTTTCTTTTTTTCTATAAAAAATGCTTAATTAATTTAGCTTGAGTTATTGTTTGTGGGATCATAATACAATTAATTTAATTATTCATTTTCAGTTGTTGTTGTTGTTCTTGGCTGTTACTGCCATCATCACCTCCAACAACACAACAAAGCATTAACTATCTATCCTTTTTCTTTTTCTTTTTCTTTTTGTATGGTAATTTATAATTTCCTTTTCAAGAATAGAGGATTCATTATGCAATATTGTTTTTCTTTTTTTATTTGATTTGATAGATTCAAAGTAAATTTATTTCTCCAATCGTTTAAATTTTTAAAAATTCATTTAAGAATTTGTTTTCCAACTATCAATAATTTGAAAAATGATTCATAGAGTTTAAATCCAAAACCGAAAATTCATGGATTAATTATTCTTAAACAAGTTATGAAATAAGTGTTGATTATAAACATTCACCAAGTGTAGGCTCACAATATTTATAAAAACAAAAAAAATAAACATTTTAATTATTCTAAAAATAATATTTTACACGCGAGGAAAAAGAATTAAGAAAAGCTTGGTCTAGTATATGAATGATCTCGTAAACAATTGATTATGTTAAGAAAGTATATTCTTTCATGGTTTGATCAATTGATTATGTTAAGAAAGTATATCCTTTGATGGTTTGATCAATCAACTTCCTTGCATGTTTGAAATTCCATCCAATGGTTTGAAGCACATGTGGGTCAAAACGATGAACATGTCTTAATCCCTTAATCCTAGTCCTTGAAATTTTGATTTTTGGTTATTAAATGAATTTAATATATATATATAATTGGTTTTAAGGCCAAGAACACTTGAAAGATTCGGTAAAACATGGTTTTTCTCATCTCTTTCTTGTGTTGTGTAAAGCAAGAAAAAAACGATATGCTGAGGAGAACCATAATGAGATGTTTTTTGTTTGATTAGGAAAGTGTCAAAAGTCCATTTTGATGGGTGAGCTTATAGCTAGCGTGGAAGAAATCAAGGCTTTTGAAAACGATTTTATGCTGTTTCGTTGAGTCCGGTGTCATGGGCATAATTATCACATCCCATCTAAGTTTTGGTTAGGGAATGGATGAGTAAACGTAAATCTATTTTAAAATAATACATTTTAAAATATAAAAATAAAAATCACTTTGAATCAAAATAATAAAAGGTATATTTGAAGTTGTTACATTTTATCCAAGTTTAATCAAGTAAATTAAATAACATGTGATTGAATCAATTTTCAGGTACCGTTTGGGAACGCGATGCAAACTGTGTTTCACAAAAATTCAATTTTTTTTACATGTTTCAGATCGTTTTGACGCGCTGATCTCAAAAATAATTTTTTTTAAAAAAAAAAAACATCATTTTGATGCATTTCAACACGAAAAATACTTTGAAAAACAACCACAACCACACTCCCAAATAGAATCTTAAACAAGTGAAAAGCAAATCTAATCCAATTTAAACTTCAACTTCAAATCAAGGGATCACAAAATTTATCCATAGAGCTAGAACAAATTTGATAACTATGATGGTGAGTAGTTACTAATTTGGATTCTAATTTTTAATTTTTCTATGTTATTGATATAGGTAAATATTTTTATATATTTATAAAAAATTAAATTAAGAATTTTGAAATCACCTTAATTTATGTAATTTTCATCTAATGAGAATTAGCTTGTCTTTTTGTAAGCAATATAGGGTATGAATTCATATTTTCTTTTTGTAGTTTTTTTGTCGGTAAACTAAATTCGTTTATGCAGCTTACCTTAATTTCTGTAATTTTCTTTCAATGAGAATTAACTTGTCTTTTTGAAAGCAATATAGGGTGTGAATTCACATTTATTTTTTTCTAGTCTTTTTTGTCGCAAAGTAAATTCGTTTATGCAGTTCAATTCCTTTTTAAAAGTGTTTTTTAAATTATTTTTATATGAAAATACATTAAATTAATACACGAATGAAATGTTTTTCATATTTTTATTTTTCAAACTGATATTTTTAGGTATTATTAATAGTTTTGATGTTTTAATATAAAAAATATAAAAAAATTATAAAAAACTTATTTTAATATATTTTTAATTAAAAAAATATTAGGGTAAGAGCACCCTACACGATTACACTAATTTAGACCGTACTTTGGGATGCAGAGAGGAACAAAACTATTGTTTCTAAAAGAAAAGGTTGTGTCGACTAATTTGAACCTCTTCTTTTATCAGATCTTGTAAGATGAGCTTTGCGGAAGCAATTCGAATCACGTTGTTGTATAATTTTGACCTAAACAAATCCTTTGATTTTGTAGTGGAAACGATGCTAGAAATTAAAAACTTTTTCATGTAGCACTTGTACTTAGTTTTAGTTAATCAAATTACTTATTTGTCAGTGTTTCGAGAAGACTGGTAATCATAATTAAAGAGATAGCGTGTGGTTGTGGTTATTTTTTAAAATGTTTTTTTATTTAAAAATATATTAAATAATATTTTTTTATTTTTTTTAAAAATTATTTTTGACATTAGTACATTAAAATGATTTGAAAACACCAAAAAATATTAATTTGAAGCAAAAAAAATTTATATTTTTTTTAAAACACTTTTAAAGTGTGAAATTAAACGGGCTGAGTGAACCATTCTTAATGTTCTCATGTGTAATGCCACGCATATAAAGGAAACATAAAAAAAAAAAAAAAGAATGGCCAAATATTTATTAAAAAAACGAGATCATTTGAATTAAAAAAAATTAAAAAAAAAAAAAGATGAAAATAGGGTTTAA
>Ga0307517_10006356_pt1 | contig 17514 bp, 17 predicted proteins | sample 23_EM_MG_FD_194515 | JGI IMG/M metagenome (GOLD analysis project Ga0307517, IMG submission 194515) | Populus trichocarpa ectomycorrhiza microbial communities from riparian zone in the Pacific Northwest, United States - 23_EM | ecosystem: Host-associated > Plants > Roots > Unclassified | place...
CCCCTGCGGGCAGCAGCTCCCGGGCCGCTGCCCCGCCCACCAGGTCGGAGGCCATCCCCTCCATCGTCAGCGGCCGGTACGCCAGGAGCCCGGCCGCGGCCTCGGCGGCGGCGGTCTCGTCCGCGTACCCGAGCACCACGAGCACGCGCTCACGTGGTACCTCCACGAGCCGCACCACCGCCTCGGTCACCACGGCCAGCGTGCCCTCGCTGCCGGTCAGTGCCCGCGCCAGGTCCCGCCCGCGCTCCGGCAGCAGCGAGTCGAGCGCGTATCCCGAGATCCGGCGCGGCAGTTCGGGAAAGCCGGTGCGAAGCAGCGCCAGATTCGCGTCCGCCAGATCGCGCAGGTCCGCGCGCAGCGGCTGGTCGGTACGCAGCCGCTCCCCGCCGTATGCGAGCGCGTCGAGCGCGACCACATTGTCGGCGGTCGTCCCCCAGGCAACGGAGTGCGAGCCGCACGCGTTGTTGCCGATCATCCCGCCGAGCGTGCACCTGCTGTGCGTCGAGGGATCCGGCCCGAAGGTCAGCCCGTACGCCCCCGCCTCGCGCCGGAGATCGTCCAACACGACGCCGGGCTGCACGCGGGCCGTACGGGCCTGCGCGTCCAGCTCCAGGATCCCGGTCATGTGCCGCGTGAAGTCGAGGACGACACCCGTCCCCGTAGCCTGCCCGGCGATCGAGGTCCCGCCGCCGCGCGGCACGACGGGCACGCCGTGCTCCCGGCACACCGCCAGGGCGGCCGCCACGTCGTCGGCGTCGCGCGGAGCGACGATTCCGTCGGGCACGCGGCGGTAGTTGGACGCGTCCATCGTCATCAGCGCCCGGCTCTGCGCGTCGAACGCGACGTCGCCACTTACGGCGGCGCGCAGCGCCCGCTCCAGCTCCTCGCGATCACTCATGACCCCAGACTGCCCCCCTGAAACATGTCTCATCGGCTGGACCAGCATCCGAAACGACTCCGTAACGGATTAGGCTGCGCCCGTGGTCGACATCCAGATCCCCGCTGACATCAAGCCCGCCGACGGTCGTTTCGGCTCGGGTCCCTCCAAGGTGCGGCCGGAGGCGCTGAGCGCGCTCGCGGCCACTGGTACATCCCTGCTCGGCACGTCCCACCGCCAGGCCCCGGTGAAGAACCTGGTGGGCCAGGTACGTGAGGGCATCCGGCAGCTCTTCTCCCTCCCCGAGGGCTACGAGGTGGTGCTCGGCAACGGCGGCTCCACCGCCTTCTGGGACATCGCCACCCACGGGCTGATCCGGCAGAAGTCGCAGCACCTCAACTTCGGTGAGTTCTCCTCGAAGTTCGCGACCGCCGCCAAGCTCGCGCCCTGGCTCGACGCCCCGACCGTCATCGCCTCCGACCCCGGCACCCACCCCGAGGCGGTCGCCGAGGCCGGTGTCGACGTCTACGGCCTCACGCACAACGAGACCTCCACCGGCGTCGCCCTCCCCATCAAGCGGATCGCCGGCGCCGACGAGGGCTCCCTCGTCCTGGTCGACGCCACCTCCGGCGCCGGCGGCCTGCCCGTCGACATCGCCGAGACCGACGTCTACTACTTCGCCCCCCAGAAGTCCTTCGCGGCCGACGGCGGCCTCTGGCTCGCCGCCTTCTCCCCCGCCGCGCTGGACCGCGCCGCCGAGATCGCCGCCTCCGGGCGCCACATCCCGGCCTTCTTCGACCTGCCGACCGCCATCGACAACTCGAAGAAGAACCAGACCTACAACACCCCGGCGCTGGCCACCGTCTTCCTCCTCAACGACCAGCTTGAGTGGATCAACGGCCAGGGCGGCCTCGACTGGGCCGTCGCGCGCACCGCCGACTCCTCCTCCCGCCTCTACACCTGGGCCGAGAAGTCCTCGTACGCCACGCCGTTCGTCACCGACCCGGCCAAGCGCTCCCAGGTCGTCGGCACCATCGACTTCGCCGACGGCATCGACGCCGCCGCCATCGCCAAGGTGCTGCGCGCCAACGGCATCGTCGACACCGAGCCCTACCGCAAGCTCGGCCGCAACCAGCTGCGCGTCGCGATGTTCCCGGCCGTCGACCCGGCCGACGTCGAGGCGCTGACTGCGTCGATCGACTACGTCATCGAGCGCCTCTGATCACGTGATCACGGTCCCGGACAGGGCCTAGTCGGGGCGGCGCCGGAACACGCGCCGCCCCGCAAGGATCACTGCCGCCGCCCCCGCGAGGGTGATCAGCCCGAGCGTGATGTTGCCGGTCGACTTCCCACCGTCCTGCGTCGGCTCCTTCGACGAGGACGCCGGAGCCGACGCACCCGCCGACGCCGAGCCGACCGACTCCGGCAGGTCCTTCCCGCTCAGTTCCTCCCGCGTCACGTCGCTCTGCTCGCCCTCCGAGCCGTACATCAGCGCCCGCCCGTCCGGCGTGAACGTCACCGACTCCCCCTGCCGCTGCAACGGCACGTCGAGATCGCCGATGTCATGCGGCGCACCCCCGGACCAGCGGTACATCTCCGCGTTGAAATACCCGCGCACCACCAGCCGCGTCCCGTCCGGCGAGAACGCGGCGTCCGTCGCCCACAGCGGGATGTCGGCGATCCGGCGGAAGATGTTGACCCCGGACGCGCTCAGCGTCTTCGGGCCTTCATAGAGCCCGCCGCCGTCCTCGTTCTTGCTCACGATGTACGCCCGCCCCGTCTTCGGGTGGATCACCAGCGACTCCGCGTTGCGGGCTCCGTCCTGGTAGCGGACCACGTACTGGGTCGCCGTCACCGTCATGTCCTTGAGCTGCTTCGGCTCCGGAAAGCGGTAGATCCACACGTGGTCCCAGCTGCCGCCCAGGTTGTCGCCGATGTCTCCGACATAGATCTGGTCGTCCGGGCCGATCGAGATCGCCTCGACGTCGCGCGGGCTGCCGACGCCGCGCATCGTGACGGTCGCCACGGTCTTGCCCGTGGCGGAGTCGACCGCGTAGACGTACGGTCCGTCGTCGCTGTCGTTGTGCGTCCAGTAGATGCCCTTGTGGAGGCTGCTGGCGGCCAGCCCGCTCGACTCCGTGATCCGTGAGTCCGTGATCGTGAAAGAGCTCGGCGATCCGTCGTCGGCGAAGGCGGGGCCCGCGGCGAGGCATGCCATGAACAGGCCGACGGCGGCAACTACGAGGGAGCGCATGCGCCAAGCCTGCCATCCCGGCCCATCGGCGCCCCGGCAACGGGCCGCACCCCGGCGGCGCCGTGGCAGAGGTCACGCCACCCCGCGTGGCCCGGGGCCGATCACATCCGCGATGATGCAACGTGCTCCGGGCACCGGTCCGGCAGAGTGCCGGACCCGGAGGGAACACCGTGCGTTTCATGTTCGTCGGGGACTCTATGACGATCGGCGCGGCGGGCGACTACACATGGCGCTACCGCATGTGGCAGCACCTGCGCACCCATCTCGACGAGCCGTTCGCGATCGTCGGCCCGCGCAGCACCCTGCATGAGAAGGCGACGGACACCCCGACCTCGTACGACTACGCCGACCCGTCCTTCCCGGAGCGCGCCCGGCGCCACCTCGCCGGCTGGGGCGAGGGCTGGCTGCACATGGCGCCCATGATCGCGGACGAGGTCAGGAAGAACCGCCCCGACGTGCTGCTCATCTCACTCGGCCTGATCGACCTCGGCTTCTATACGAACGCCGAGCAGACCGAGGCGAATCTGCGCGACTTCATCGCCAACGCCCGGACCGCGAACCCGGACATCGCCGCGGTCCTCCTCCCCGTCATCCCCAACACCCGGGCCGACCTGGACCCGGATTTCGCGGGGCAGTGCGACGAGCTCAACACCCGCATGGCGAAGGCGGTCGCCGACCTCGACACCCCCGCCTCGCCGCTGCTCCTGGCCTCCCGCCCGGCGGCGTACGACATCCTGCTGGACACCTACGACGGCACCCACCCCAACGCCTCCGGCGAACACCGCCTGGCCGCCGCCTTCGCCGACGCGATGCACCAGGCGTGGGGAATCGGCGCGCCCTACGCAACGGCCCCTTGATTCGAGTGCGCTCCAAGCGATTGGCTTGCGGCCATGGAGTACACACAGCTTGGACGTACCGGTCTCAAGGTCAGCCGACTGGTGCTCGGCACCATGAATTTCGGCCCGCAGACGGATGAGGCCGACAGCCACTCGATCATGGACTCGGCGCTCGCCGCGGGCGTGAACTTCTTCGACACCGCCAATGTGTACGGCTGGGGTGAGAACAAGGGCCGGACCGAGGAGATCATCGGCAGCTGGTTCGCCAAGGGCGACGGCCGCCGCGAGAAGACGGTTCTGGCGACCAAGGTCTACGGCAACATGTCCGCGACCGACAGCCCCTGGCCCAACGAGGACAAGCTGTCCGCGCTCAACATCCGCCGGGCGTGCGACGCGTCGCTGAAGCGCCTCGGCACGGACTACATCGACCTCTACCAGTTCCACCACATCGACCGGGACACCCCCTGGGAGGAGATCTGGCAGGCGATCGACGTCCTGGTCCAGCAGGGCAAGATCCTCTACGCCGGGTCGTCCAACTTCAGCGGCTGGGGCATCGCCCGCGCCAACGAGGCGGCCGCGCGCCGGAATTCGTACGGCCTGGTCAGCGAGCAGTGCCTCTACAACCTCGCCGAGCGCCGCGCCGAGATGGAGGTCATCCCGGCCGCCGAGGTCTACGGCCTCGGTGTGATCCCCTGGTCCCCGCTGCACGGCGGGCTGCTGGGCGGCGCGCTGCGCAAGGAGCGCGAGGGCGGTGCGGCCCGCTCGGCGAGCGGCCGCAGCGCCGACGCGCTGAAGAACACCGCTCTGCGCGAGCAGGTCCAGGCATACGAGGACCTGGTCGACAAGCACGGCCACCAGCCCGGCGACGTGGCCCTGGCCTGGCTGCTGACCCGCCCCGGCGTGACCGGGCCGATCGTCGGCCCGCGTACGCAGGAGCAGCTGGACTCGGCGCTGCGGGCGATCGAGCTGAAGCTTCCGGAGGAGTTCCTGGCCTCGCTGGACGAGATCTTCCCGGGCACCGGCCCCGCACCGGAGGCATTCGCCTGGTGAGCGACATCATCATCCGCCAGGGTGGCGAGGAGGACGTCCCCGCCGTCCTGGCGCTGCTCGACGGCGCCGTGGAGTGGCTGGTCGCCAACGGCCGCGAGGGCCAGTGGGGCACCGAGCCCTGGTCCGCCCGGCCGAAGGCGGTCGAGCGGGTCCGTGAGCTCGCGCGGACCGGCACGCCGTGGATCGCCGAGATCGACGGCGTGCCGGCCGGCACGATCACCCTCAGGCAGCAGAGCCAGGACTACGTGCCTCCGGCCGACGAGCCCGAGGTCTTCATCCACCTGCTGGTGACCGACCGCCGCCATGCCGGGCGGGGCGTCGGCGCCGCGCTCCTCGCGCATGCCGTCGCCGAAACCCGCCGCCTGGGCATCGGGCTGCTGCGGGTCGACTGCTACGCCGGGAGCGACGGCCGGCTCGTCGACTACTACCGGCGCAACGGCTTCGAGCCCGTCCAGCCCTTCACTGTCGGCGACTGGCCGGGCCAGCTGCTCGCGCAGCGGGTCCAGGCCCTGTCCTAACGGACGGCCGCCGCGATCACGACCACGGCCAGCATCAGCACCAGCGCGGCGGTCATCACTCGGGTACGGGTCTTCGGGTCCACGTACCGAGACTAACCGCCGGGGGAATCCCCGGGGTCACCGCCCCAGCGGGCTGGTCCGCAGCGTCTCGTAGCGCGGCTGCGCCCCCGGCACTCCCGGTGCCGGGGCGTGGCTGCGTACGAGAGCGATTCCGTCCGCCGTCCATGGGGTGCCCGTGAAGCCGCCGAGGGCGTCGGCGAAGGGCCGCAGGGGCACTGTGCCCAGGTGGCGCTGCCGGGCCAGTGTGAGGTGCGGGCGGAAGCCGTGCTCGGCGGCCACGGTCACGCCCGCCCTGCGCGCGGCGGCTTGCGCGGACTCGGCCAGCCTGCGCATGTCGGCCCCGGCCACCCCCGCCCAGAGCGCGCGGTCGCCGAACCGTCCGCCGCCGGCCAGCCCGAGGTCGTGCGGCTCGTGCCGGCGGGCGGCGCGGTCCAGCCGCTCGGCCAGCTCGGGGAGCAGTTCCTCCGCCACCTCCCCGAGGAAGGCGAGGGTGAGGTGCCACCCGGCGCGCTCGGTCCACCGCAGCCCGTCGGTGCCCGGCAGTGCGCGCAGCCGCACCCGGACGGCGTCGTCCAGCTCCCCCAGCGGGCCTTCGGGCGGCAGCACGGCCACGAACAGCCTCATCTCAGCCGCCCAGCTCAAGGCTGTGCCCGGGGTGCATCGCCTGCCGTTGCACCCGCCGGCCGAATTCCGACAGCAGCGGCGCCACCTGCGCTCTCGGCACGGTCACCTCCTGGCGTCCGGCCGCCGTCACGGCCACCTCACCCGGGTCGAAGATCGCCACCAGGGACCCGTTCTCCGCGAACGCCAGATTGTCCAGCGTCATCTCCCGGAAGATCGGATCCTCCAGTGATGCCTTGGCCGTCGCCGCGTCCGCGCCCGCCCGCGCCCTGAGCGCCTTCTCCACGAGCCTCACATACCGGGCCACCGACCCGCGCTTGATCATCCCCAGCGCCGGTACGACCTTGCGGGCGCGGCCGTCGTACCAGTACGTGGCGAACGCGAGCGCGCTCCCCACCGCCGTCGGGTACTGGCTGGTGGTCTGCACGCCCACCACGTCACCGGACGCGACCAGGAAGTCGAAGCTGACATCCTGCCCGCAGAAACCGAACGTCGTCACCTGCTCCCGCAGCGTCCGCGTCAGCGCTTCCGCCCCGGGCACCAGGGGGATTTTGATCGACCCCCCGCAGCTGCCGATGTCCTTCTTGTCGTCGATGACCCGCAGTCCGCTGATCCAGGTCGGCAGCACGGTCCGGACCTCGCCGGACGCGGTGCGGTCCGTGACGGGCGCCTGTTCGGAAGCCGAGTCGCAGGCGCCCGCGAACAGCGCGCCGGCGGCGGCGAGCACGACGGCGAGGCGGCACTTCATGGCAGAACACTAAGCGCGCCCCGCAGCCGTCCTCCGAACCTGGAACACCACCGGGACATCCGTTACACAACGACGACTCAGTCGAGTCGCAGCTCCGCGAGGACCACGTCGAACTCCTCCAGCGCGTACACGCTGACATGCGCCTTCGCGGCGCCCTCGTGCCGTACGGCCGCGTGCGCGGACCGCGACGCCGCCAGCGCCGCGCGGTCCTCGAAGATCGCGTTCACGATGCCCCGGCCCCGCGCACGGTCGAGGAACAGGGAGGATGCGACCAGCCCCGGCAGCAGCTCCAGCCGGTGCTGCACCGTCGCGGTGAACGTCTCGGCGAACAGATCCGCGTCCGCCGGGTCGAACTCCACCCTGCTCAGCCGCAGCGCGGCGCGCCCGGCCTCCGGCTGCCGCAGCCGGTGCACGGCCACCGCCTCGTAGTTCGCGATCAGCAGCGTCGCGGCGAAGGGCTCGAAGATCGCCGCCCGGAGCTGCCGCAGCTGCTCGTCACTGTCCTGCCTGGCCTTCTCGCTGTCCCACCAGGAGCCCATCACCAGCTTCCCGATCGCCCGGTCGGTGAACACCCCCACACCCCGGAATCCGGGCTGCTGTGCCAGCATCTTCCGGCCCTCGCCGGTCACTCCGTCGACCGCCGTACCGATCTTCTCCGGGTCGCCGGTCGCGTAGATCGTGCGTACGAACATAGCGCCTCCTTTGACACCGACCAGTCTTCTCCTGGTGGCAGACCGGGGCAAACGGCCGCCATCGCCACCCGGCGCCGGACGGAGCGACACCGGGTTATCCCTACAACGCCCGATTTTCGTGGCGGTACGCCCGGTATGCGCTTGACGGGCACACAGAGAGACCACAGGATCATGCACACGTCAAAACTTGGCGTGTGTTCGTAAAAGTTCCCCCCACACCTTCCCGGAGTCCACCGTGTCGTCAGCACTGCAAGCCCGCTTACTCACGGCCGCCCTGAGCGCCGCCGCTCTCGCCGCCGTCGCCCTGGCCGTGCCCACAGGCCAGGCCACCGCCGCCCAGACCCTCGCCGCGCCCGACATCTCCGTCACCAACGTCAAGGCCCACCTCACGCAGCTCCAGTCGATCGCCACCGCCAACAGCGGCAACCGGGCCCACGGCAGGGCCGGTTACAAGGCGTCCGTCGACTACGTGAAGGCGAAACTGGACGCGGCCGGCTTCACGACCACGCTGCAGACGTTCACCTCCAGCGGTTCCACCGGCTACAACGTCATCGCGGACTGGCCGGGCGGGGACACCGACAACGTGATCATGGCCGGCGCCCACCTGGACTCCGTGACCGCGGGGCCGGGCATCAACGACAACGGCTCGGGCTCGGCGGCCATCCTGGAGACGGCGCTGACCGTCGCGAGCAGTGGGTACCAGCCGACCAAGCATCTGCGGTTCGCCTGGTGGGGCGCCGAAGAGCTGGGCATGATCGGCTCGACGTACTACGTGAACAGCCTGTCGACGGCCAACAAGGCGAAGATAGACGGGTATCTGAACTTCGACATGATCGGGTCGCCGAACCCCGGCTACTTCGTCTATGACGACGACGCCACGATCGAAGCGGTGTTCAAGGACTGGTTCACCGCGAAGGGCATCGCGACCGAGATCGAGACCGAGGGCGACGGCCGCTCGGACCACGCGCCGTTCGACGACGCGGGGATACCGATCGGCGGGCTGTTCAGCGGCGCCGACTACATCAAGACGACCGCTCAGGCGGCGAAGTGGGGCGGCACGTCCGGCAAGGCCTTCGACGCCTGCTACCACGCGTCCTGCGACACCTCGTCGAACATCAACGACACCGCGCTGGACAACAACAGCGACGCCATCGCCAACGCGATCTGGACCCTGAGCGGCACCGCCACGACCCCGCCGACCGGCACGAGCTTCGAGAACACCACCGACGTCACGATCGGCGACAACAGCACGGCCGTCGAATCGCCGATCACGGTCACCGGCGTCACCGGCAACGCGCCCACGGCGCTCGCGGTCGCCGTCGACATCAAGCACACCTGGAGGGGCGATCTGGTGATCGACCTCGTCGCGCCGGACAGCAGCACATACCGCCTGAAGAGCTCCAGCAGCAGCGACTCGGCCGACAACGTCATCACGACCTACACGGTCAACGCGTCGACCGAGACGGCCAACGGCACCTGGAAGCTGCGCGTACAGGACGTCGCGGCCCAGGACACCGGCTACATCGACAGCTGGAAGCTCACCTTCTGATCACCCCGGATCACGCGGCCGCGGCGAGCTCCGGCTCACGAGGCACCAGGGCGATCAGCTGACGGTCTTTTCCCGGGTGGAGGTCGATCTTCACCTTCAGGCCGCCCACCCGGGCAAGGACCAGGCCGACGCAGGCAGCAGCGGCTGCGGCGATGAGGCCGCCGCTCAGGAAGCCGACCCGGGCGCCGTAGGTCTCGGTGACCCAGCCCATGACGGGGCCGCCGATCGGCGTGCCGCCGACGAAGACCATCATGAACAGGGCCATGACGCGGCCGCGCATCGCCGGGTCGGTGGCGAGCTGGATGCTGGCGTTGGCGGTGGTGTTGAAGGTGAGGCCGAAGATCCCGATCGGGGCCAGCAGCAGGACGAAGACCCAGTACGCGGGTGCCAGCGCGGCCACGGCCTCCAGCATCCCGAAGCCGAAGGCGGCGGCGACCAGGAGCCGCATGCGCGTCTTGCCGCGTCGGGCGGCCAGCAGCGCGCCGATCACCGAGCCGACGGCCATGAGGGTGTTGAAGAGGCCGTACATGCCCGCGTCGCCGTGGTAGACGTCGTGGACGAAGGCCGTGAGCCAGATGGGGAAGTTGAAGGCGAAGGTGCCGATGAACCCCGTCAGGACGATCGGCCAGATCAGCTCCGGGCGCCCGGCGACATAGCGCAGGCCTTCGCGCAGCTGGCCCTTGCCGCGCGGAGCGCGCTGGACGACGTGCAGTTCGCTGGTGCGCATGAGCAGCAGGCCGGTCAGGGGCGCCAGGAACGACAGCCCGTTGAAGAGGAAGGCCCAGCCGCTGCCGACGGCGGTGATCAGGGCGCCGGCCACGGCGGGGCCGATCAGCCGGGCGCTCTGGAAGTTGGCGGAGTTCAGCGAGACGGCGTTGCGGACGTCGGCGGGGCCGACCATCTCGACGACGAAGGCCTGGCGGCTGGGGTTGTCGACGACGGTGACCATGCCGAGGCCGAAGGCGATCGCGTAGACGTGCCAGACCTGGACGTGACCGCTCAGAGTGAGCGCGGCCAGCGTGAGGCCGAGGATGCCCATGGCGGCCTGGGTGCCGAGCAGGATCTGCCGCTTGGGGTAGCGGTCGGCGATGACGCCGCCGTAGAGCCCGAAGAGCAGCATGGGCAGGAACTGCAGAGCGGTCGTGATGCCGACGGCGAACGAGGAGCCGGTGAGGCTCAGGACCAGCCAGTCCTGGGCGATCCGGGACATCCAGGTGCCGGTGTTGGAGACGAGGCCGCCTGCGGCGAAGAGCCGGTAGTTACGGTTTCTCAGTGAGCTGAAGGTCGTCTTCGTGGCGGTCTTCGGTTCGGGTGCGGCGTCTGATGCGGCTGCCGAACTCAATCGGTGTTCGCCTCCTCGTTAGTGGTCTTCCTTATAGCTGTGCGAGCTTCTCCAGGACGGGCGCGGCCTCGCGCAGCACCGCGCGCTCCTCGTCGGTGAGGCGCTCGGTGAGCTGCGCCAGCCAGGCGTTCCGCTTGCGGCGGCTCTCGACCAGCATCGCCTCGGCCTGTTCGGTCTGCCTGACGACGACCTGGCGGCGATCGTCCGGATGGGGGTCCCGGCGAACCAGGCCCTTGGCTTCGAGCATGGCCACGATGCGGGTCATCGAGGGCGGCTGGACGTGCTCCTTGCGCGCGAGCTCCCCTGGCGTGGCGGTGCCGCAGCGGGTGAGGGTGGCGAGCACCGACATCTCTGTCGCGCTGAGCGATTCGTCCACCCGCTGATGGCGCAGCCGCCGCGACAGCCGCATAACGGCGGATCGCAGCGAGTTGACCGCTGCACGGTCGTCCTCGGAGAGTTCGGTCACGCTATTTAGGCTAGCTCATTACTTACGCTAAGGAAACTCCGCGGCGCCCCGGCAAACACATCTGTGCCCGATGTCACCCGTCCGAGTGAGTTCGTCCCGGAAAGGGCCGCGCGATGAGGTATGGGGACCGGACCCTGACTGCATGGCCGCTACGAGAGTGCTCAGCATGCGCATAGACGGGGACCTGCTGGACCGCCTTCATGCGCACGCCGCAAAACGCGGAATGAGCGTCCAGGACTACATAGTCCGGACGCTCATCCGCGATGACTTCGACGAGCGGCTCAAGGCCTCCGTCGACGAGACCGAGAGGTTCTACGAGGCGGCGGCGGGCTACGAGGCCAGCCCCAGCGCCGGCATCAGGTAGTAGAAGGCGAAGACGCCCGCCACCACGTACAGCGCCGGCGGCACCTCGCGGCCCCGCCCGACGGCCAGCCGCAGCACGCAGAAGACGATGAAGCCGATGCCGATGCCATTGGTGATGGAGTACGTGAACGGCATCAGCAGCATGGTCAGGAACGCCGGGACGGCGATCGTGAAGTCGCTCCAGTCGATGTCCCGGATGCCGCCCGCGAGGATCAGGAAGCCCACCGCGACCAGCGCGGGAGTGGCCGCCTGGGCCGGGACCATGGTGGCGACCGGCGTGAGGAACAGCGCGACCACGAACAGCAGGCCGGTGACGACCGAGGCCAGCCCGGTGCGCGCGCCCTCGCCCGCACCGGCGGTGGACTCCGCGAAGCAGGTGTTGGCGGAGCTGGAGCTGAAGCCGCCGGCGGCGGTGGCGATGCCGTCGACCATGAGGACCTTGTTCATGCCGGGCAGGTCGCCCTTGTCGTCCAGCAGGTGCGCCTCGTCGCTGACGCCGAGGATCGTGCCCATCGCGTCGAAGAAGCAGCTCAGCAGCACGGTGAAGACGAAGAGCACACCGGTCAGCACGCCGACCTGGCCGAAGCCGCCGAAGAGGCTGACCTTGCCCAGGAGCCCGAAGTCCGGGGACGAGACCGGGTTGCCCGGCCACTGCGGGACGGTGAGGCCCCAGGCGGCGGGCTTGATGTCCACGACCGCGTCGATGATGACCGCGAGCCCGGTCATGGCGACGATGCTGATGAGGATCGCGCCGGGCGTCCTGCGGATGATCAGGGTGAGGGTCAGCAGGGTGCCGAGGATGAAGATCAGCACCGGCCACCCGGTCAGGTGACCGTCCGCGCCGAGTTGCAGCGGCACGGTGGTGTGCGCGGCGTCCGGGACGCGTGTGACGAAGCCGCCGTCCACCAGGCCGATCAGCATGATGAACAGGCCGATGCCGATGGCGATCGCCTTGCGCAGGCCGAGCGGGACCGCGTTCATGACGCGCTCGCGCAGGCCGGTCGCCACCAGGATCATGATCGCGAAGCCTGCCAGCACCACCATGCCCATCGCGTCCGGCCAGCTCATCTTCGGCGCGAGCTGCAGCGCGACCACGCTGTTCACGCCGAGCCCGGCGGCGAGCGCGATCGGGACGTTGCCGACGACGCCCATGAGCAGCGTGGTGAAGGCGGCGGTCACGACAGTGGCGGTGACGAGCTGGCCGCCGCTGAGGTGGTGACCGAACTTGTCGGTGCCCGAGCTGAGGATGATCGGGTTCAGCACGATGATGTAGGCCATCGCGAAGAAGGTGGCCAGGCCGCCCCGGATCTCGCGGGGGATCGAGGAGCCCCGCTCGGAGATCCTGAAGAAGCGGTCAAGGCCACTGGTCGGCGGCTCGGGGCGCAGCGGGGCTGCTTCGACCGAGGTGGGGGCCGAGGAGGACATGCGGGGTCCTTGCGTGTGGGTTTTTGGAGAATGCTACGAAAGAATCCAGCCGGAACCAGACCGTTTCAGTATGAACATATAGCTGCCGCGAACGCTATCTCCGCGCGTAGATGTCCGCCCGGAGCGCATACGCTGTGCGCATGCGACTGAGCGAGTGGACGACGCCGGAGCGCGAGGCGCCCGAGGCCTTGGAGGCGAACGACGTCGCGACGGTCACGATCGGGACGATCGTGTGGTTCGCGCTCTTCGTCGTCCAGCTGCCCTTCTACGGCTGGTACGCCGACCACGGCCACACCTGGTGGATCTGGACCTGCCTGGCCGGCACGGGCCTCGGCCTCATCGGGCTCTGGTACGTGCGGGCCCGGCGGGACGCACTGCGCCGGGCTGCGGCAGAGGTATCAGCGGAGGGCGGTACGGGTCAGCCTCAGGAATGAGGCCGACCCCGAGATACCCCTGGATGTCCCGGAAGGGACGGATCTCCAGGGGTGCCGGAGCCGATCGGCACGTACCGTCGAACTCATGACGGATCGCGTGCGCACCGAAGTGGCCCCGAAAGCCGGGCTGACCACAGCGCAGGTCGCCGAACGGGTCGCGCGCGGGGAGGTCAACGACGTACCCGTACGGTCGTCGCGCTCGATGGCCGAAATCGTACGGGCGAATGTCTTCACGCGGTTCAACGCGATCATCGGTGGGCTGTTCCTGGTCATCCTGGTCGTGGGGCCGATCCAGGACGGCCTGTTCGGCTTCGTCATCGTCGCGAACACCGCGATCGGCGTCATCCAGGAATGGCGCGCCAAGAAGACCCTGGACAGCCTGGCCGTCATCGGCGAGGCCAGGCCCACGGTCCGGCGGGACGGGGCCGCCGTCCCGGTGTCCACCTCGCAGATCGTGCTCGACGACGTCATCGAACTGGGCCCCGGCGACAAGGTGGTGGTCGACGGCGAGGTCGTGGAGGCCGACAGCCTGGAAATCGACGAGTCCCTGCTCACCGGCGAGGCCGACCCGGTCGTCAAGCGCCCCGGGGACACCGTCATGTCCGGCAGCTTCGTGGTCGCCGGCGGCGGGGCCTTCGCCGCGACGAAGGTCGGCCGGGAGGCGTACGCCGCGCAACTCGCCGAGGAGGCCAGCCGCTTCACCCTCGTCCACTCCGAACTGCGCAGCGGCATCAGCCAGATTCTGAAGTACGTCACCTGGATGATGATCCCCACCGCGATCGGCCTGATCATCAGCCAGCTCGTCGTCGAACGCCACGACTGGCGCGAGGCGGTCCGCCGCATGGTCGGCGGCATCGTCCCCATGGTCCCCGAGGGGCTGGTCCTGCTCACCTCGATGGCCTTCGCGATCGGCGTGATCCGGCTCGGCCGCAAGCAGTGCCTGGTCCAGGAGCTGCCGGCCATCGAGGGGCTCGCCCGGGTCGATGTCGTCTGCCTCGACAAGACCGGCACCCTCACCGAGGGCGGCATGGACATCGCCGAACTGCGGCCCCTCGCGGGCCACGACAACGCCTACGTGCGCAAAGTCCTCGGCGCCCTCGGGGCCGCCGACCCGCGCCCCAACGCCAGCCTGGAAGCGATCATCAACGCCTACGCCGACGACGCCGACCCCGGCTGGCGCTGCACCGAGTCGCTCCCCTTCTCCTCGGCCCGCAAGTACAGCGGCGCCGCCTTCAACGAGCCCGACGGCGACAGCGGTACGTGGCTCCTCGGCGCCCCCGATGTCCTCCTCCCGGCCACGGATCCCGCCCTCGCCGAGGTCGACGGCCTCAATGACCAGGGCCTGCGCGTCCTCCTCCTCGCCCGGGCCCGCAAGGACCTCAACGATCCGGCCGTGGCAAGCGCCGTCACCCCCGCCGCCCTCGTCGTCCTGGAGCAGCGGCTGCGCCCCGACGCCGCCGACACACTGCGCTACTTCGCCGAGCAGGACGTCCACGCCAAGGTCATCTCCGGCGACAACGCCATCTCCGTCGGCGCCGTCGCCGGCAAGCTCGGCCTGCCCGGCGCCGAACGCACCGTGGACGCCCGCCACCTGCCCGCCGACCGGCACGCCATGGGGGCCGAGCTGGACCGCGCCGCCGTCTTCGGCCGCGTCAGCCCGCAGCAGAAGCGGGACATGGTCGGCGCGCTGCAGTCGCGCGGCCACAACGTCGCGATGACCGGCGACGGGGTCAATGACGTGCTCGCCCTGAAGGACGCCGACATCGGGGTGTCCATGGGCTCCGGCAGCGAGGCGACCCGGGCCGTCGCCCAGATCGTCCTGCTCAACAACAGCTTCGCCACCCTGCCCTCGGTCGTCGCCGAGGGGCGTCGCGTGATCGGCAACATCACGCGCGTGGCCACCCTCTTCCTCACCAAGACCGTCTACTCGGTGCTGCTCGCGGTCCTGGTCGCCATCTGGCAGGTCCCCTATCCCTTCCTGCCCCGGCATCTCACCCTGCTGTCCACCCTCAGCATCGGCATCCCCGCCTTCTTCCTGGCGCTGGCCCCCAACAAGGAGCGCGCCAAGCCGCATTTCGTACGGCGGGTGATGCGGTACTCGCTCCCGGCCGGGCTCATCGCGGGCGCCGCCACCTTCGTGACCTATCTGCTGGCCCGCCACCACTACCGGGGCGCGGGCGCGCTGGACGCCGAGACCAGCGCCGCCACCCTCACCCTCTTCCTGATCTCGATGTGGGTGCTGGCGATCGTCGCCCGCCCCTACACCTGGTGGCGCATCCTGCTCGTGCTCTCGATGGGCGCCGGCTTCCTGATCGTGCTGGTCACGCCCTCGCTGCAGGAGTTCTTCGCGCTCAAGCTGGTCGGCACGCAGGGGCCGTGGACGGCCGTCGCGGTGGCGGCGGCGGCCGGCGTGGTGCTGGAGTTCGCATGGCGCCGGGCCGCCGTCACGGACGGCGACCCGGCGCCACGGACCGGGGCCCAGCGCTCAGGGCTTACCTGACATCGACGAAGTCACCGGTGGCCTTCGCGGTGCCGGTGGTGCCGGTGCCCGCGAAGACGAAGCGGTAGTAGCCGTCGACCGTGGCCTTGGTGGTGGTCTTCAGCGTGCCGGTGCTGCTGGTCTTCACCGTCTTCACGTCGGTGTAGGTGTCGCTGCCCTTCTTGCGGAACTGCAGCTTCACCGACTGGGTGCTGTAGCCCTTGTACGAGTGGGTCTCCCAGTTCGCGCGGCTCAGCTTGCCGGTGACGGTGATCGTTTTGCCCTTCTTCACCGGCTCGGGAGCGGCGTCGTCCGCCTGGACGATCACCTTCCAGGTGCCGGCCAGGGCGTTCTTGTAGAGAGAGACCCGCGGGTCGATGGTGATGGTGAGCTTGCAGGTCGAGGTGGTGGGATCGGCCGCCGAGGCGGTGCAGGTGCCGTGGTCCTCGTTCGGGAGGAGACCACCGTCGAGGTCCTCGATGTCCGGCCCGTGCCACAGCGCGAGAAGGCCGTCGCTGATGCCGGAGTCGTCGGTCGCGGTCACTGTGACCGTGATCTTCTTCTTGGCGGTGGTGCCGAGCACGATGTCCTGGCCGCCGTTGACGGAGACCTTCGTGATCGTCGTGTCGCCCTGACCCTCGGCGGCCTGCGCGACGGCCGGAAGAGCGAGAGCGGAAAGAGCCAGGGCGCCGGACATGGCTGCGCCCAGTATGCGAATACGCATGAAGAAACCCCCCACAGGTTTGGCTGAACAGGAGGCCCTGACAAAGTGTCAGCGGCTGCTCCTCCCGCGGAGGCTAATCAAAGAAGCACGGCAGGGCCGCCGGTCCGAGACCGACGGCCCTGCCGCGAACGTGATGACGCGTGACTACTGGACGTCGACCGAGTCACCGGTCGCACTCGTGCCATGGGTGGTGTTGATGCCCGCGTAGCTGTAGCGGTAGGCACCGTCCACGGTCGCCGTGGTCGTGGTGGACAGGGCGCCCGTGGAGGACGAGGTGACCGTCTTCAGCGTGGTGTAGGAGCTGGCGCCGGCCGCCTTGAACTGCAGGGAGACCGTCTGGTTGGCCATGGCGACGTACTTGCCGCCGGTCCAGCTCGCGCGGGTCAGGGTGCCCTTGACCGTGATGGTCTTGCCCTTCTTCACCGGCTCGGGGGCGGCATCGGTGGTCAGCTTGGACGCGCGCTGCACCTTGGTGGGGGCCAGGCCGCCCTTGCCGATGAGGTTCTCGTCGCTGTCCTGGCCCATGACCATCAGGGACCAGGTGGTGGCGTCGTACTTGTCGGTGAGGTAGGCCGGGTCGGCGACGATCTTCTGGACGCAGGTCGCGGTGGTCGCGTCCACGGTGGTGCAGGTCGCCGCGGCGTCGCCGACCATGACGTTCGCCGGGCTGACCGACGAGCCGCGGTAGAGGTCGGCCTCCGCATAGGACAGCTTGTTGGTGTGCGTGACGGTGAAGGTCACCGTGACCGTCTTCGTGGCGGTGGTGCCGAGATAGATCGGCTGGCCGCCGTTGACCACCACGTTGGAGTACGTGATGGGGGTCTCCGCGGCGTGGGCGGCGGGCACCGCGAAGGCGGAGAGGGCCAGAGCGCCGGAAGCGGCAACTGCGGCAGTACGTATGCGCATGAATCCCCACAAGAGTAAGGAACGTCCCGCGGCGCCCGACGGACGGGGCGCAGCACGCGGCGACGTCAACTGGCCGAAACTCTATGCGTAATCCTCAGACCTTCACAACGCGCAAACGATCTGCACACCGCTCCGATACGAAGTCTTTAATTTTCGACAGCGGGCTCAGT
>Ga0307517_10006357_pt1 | contig 17512 bp, 19 predicted proteins | sample 23_EM_MG_FD_194515 | JGI IMG/M metagenome (GOLD analysis project Ga0307517, IMG submission 194515) | Populus trichocarpa ectomycorrhiza microbial communities from riparian zone in the Pacific Northwest, United States - 23_EM | ecosystem: Host-associated > Plants > Roots > Unclassified | place...
TTTCGAGATTGAGCGAAGTTCTGTCTAATTGTGAATGTGGTCTTGATGTGGTCACTGATCAGAAATCTGGACAAAATAAAACTGTAAGAGGAATCGGAACACCTTTCTGCAATTCTCGGGAGAATTTATTCTTGACCTCAGTGAGGAAGTTTCGTTTAGGGATCACTGCAACCTTGAATGGCTAAAGGCCGCCGGATTGTAGCCATAAACTTTAGGACGAAGGGAACCACACACCAGTATTCCTAGTGACCTAGTCTTTTTCTAGATTCCCCAAACCGCATTCCAATTCAGGTCCAAGAAGGAAGCAATATGCCTGTACGGCGCATCTAATTCCGCAAACCGGCGGCCTCGTCAGAACTTGTCTCCAATAGTACTAAATACACATACAAATGTCGACCCGCTCCATAGGAATGTCATCCCATTGCGGAAATCTGAGGATACAGGAGTGTGCCCTCACGATCTCGTGGAACCCACAGGAATTGTATGTGACGGAAATACATATCTTTAGCGACACCCAGTTGAGATGTTCAACTCGAACTGCTGTACGGACTCCGAGTCGGATGAGGGGCAAGAAAAGAAGACAGCAAGTGACGAACGAGGTGGGCCCGGGAACATCGAGCATTTTACGTTGAGCGCCTTCTCCAGAGCACTCGACGAGTACAAGTGGAACGCTCTGCCGTACTCGCAGCTCTGTAGGCCTTGCTGAAAGGTTCCAGAATGAGTTCGTCCCGCTGAACTAGGAGGTCTTTTTGAAAGATGATCGGGTCTGCCTCAGGCCGATGGTACCAGTTGGTCTGATAGTGTAACGATGAAGCGTTCCTCAAACTGGCAAGGGGATATCGGTTGGGAGGGAATCCGGAAGGGTCTTGGCTATGACGGATTACCCCAGGCCTGCCATTCCAGCGGCAGGTCCATAGAGCCAGTAAACTCGAATGGGATATCTGGTTCAATCCATTTGGTGATATCCCTCAGGATGGCTTCTCGAGCCCCTGGATGACACTTTGGAAGTTCAAGTCCGGTGTTGTTAGTGTCGTTGAGCTTTTGCAACTCTGGACTGCCAGGATCATTCATCTGTACTCAACTAAACCGTTTACTCACTGTCCACTTGGTTTATTACCACAAATTTGCCACCACCGATATCTATGGTGCCCAATGGACCACTGATTATCGAGGGATTACTACGAAAGGGATATCTGAATTGACTTCAAGTTCGTCAGATGATTGCGCAACATAACATTCCACAGCTTCGTCATAATTCTATCCACTACCGCGACAGTGTGCTATGAAGGCCCTTTAATAAACTCATGATTCCAAACTATGCACTACCCATACCGTTTGCGCATGCGTGACTTCGACGCCGGGGAATAGTGATCCGAAGCACCCTCTCTACACTGGCAGGACCACTAAGCCATGAAATACGGACGGGTTGACCCAGAACAATAGACGGCGAAGGAATCAAGCGAGTCTCAGGATGAAACTTTTGGGAATAGATCACTGTGAGTGGCATTTGGGCTTCTTCGAGTCAGATGCATTCTTGATCATCAGAGGACACCGTGACGGCGCCTTCGAAGGAGAGTAACGAGATAGACGTTTGTGGATTTGCATATCGTCCATACTAGGTGCTAGGTCGGGCTAAATGGTTCACTATTCATCAGAGGGTGTCAGTCAGACTCACCACAGACATTTGGGTGCCCCACTTACGTTCATAATCCTTTTTCTCTGCGACAAGGCATCAACCCTTGGTGCATCGATCCTTCTAACTGTATGGATTGTAAGTCAAAATGACATAAGGTTTCGGGTCGATGAGAAATAATTTACATAACATAACAAAGTTTTTGCTCACTGGGAAGCGCAAGCGTAGCTATGTGATTGATGACAGCTGGGCTCATGTCAAAAAGGACACACCGATGACATTTGCCTTTTCTAGGTAAGATTCCGAGTCCACAGTCCAATTTATGGGGGTGGTCAAGCCAGGTAGCACGGGGACTGACCCTAATTTTTCATTGGAGCCTTGGAGCCTTGGAGCCTTCAGATTTGCAACCCTCTACTTGTTCATGGCTACAGAATCTGTATGGAGTGGTAACGCTTGGCATCTCGAAGTACTTAAAGTCTGGGGGAGCTGAAGAGCGCCAATCGCCTTGAAGAGGGAGAGGAGAAGAGTTCTGTATCAGTATAGCCGTGGCCAAGGTTGCGGAAAGCAAGGGTTTTTCACAACAAGATCAAGCGGCTGGATTTATGACTGTAGGCTGTAAGCTCACAACTTCGAAGCCGATCTTGAAATAAAGGTTGCAGCAACTCCGTTTTTACATTAATAAGGTAGGAATATAGGTTTAAATGATACCTCATCCAGGGTACGACATAGATTGGATGGGAGCCTATGGGAGCTGGCGACCTGATCATCGGAAAATTCCGAGGGTCCAGAATCCGGGTTCTTGAATTTCGGAGACCACCTAGGGGATACAAAAAAGCCAGGTTTCCCATCCAACATGCTCTTGCATTTCCTCGCCTATTTCACTCGCAAATATGCTCATCAGGGTTCAGAATGCGAAACTTAGGTGGACGCTCCCAACCCAGGGAATTGGCGGAACAGGTCAGGTCCAACTGTGGGTCCGGGTCAAGCCCTGATAGTGACAGAACATAGAATGGCAGGAGCGCAGTTTACACTCGGTCATGAAGTTGGCTTCGGTTAGTGTTTTGACGAGAATGCTGGGAAGGTTCAAAAGGTTGTTGGAAATCGAGAACTTGGTCTGCAATGCGGTGAATGTAGTTTAGAGGTAAGTGAACTCGTGCGAGGACGATAGGCTTTGCGAATTGCTGAGATATTCTAGCCAACAGAAGAAACTTCGTGTTAATTAGGAGAAAGGATTATGACAATCGTAATTCATGACAACTCACGCTTATTGAACTCTGGTTCAGCCCCGACCCAGACGTATGAAAGAATTTGCAGCTAGGTTCCACCGTGACAGCCAGCCGCTCCGTAACATATGGCCAATTGCTAGTGTTTGCCCCTCATTGGTTTTCTGGACAGAACCATCATCGCTCCTTGGACCTCTTACCGACCTTCCGAAGCCCAACCAAGCACCTAGGACACCAATGGAACGGCATTAAATTTGTATGAATCCACTTCCTTCTGAAATCATTTCGACATTGAAGCCACTTCTAGCAAATTGCAATGCTATTGACCGCATCTACAACACATGCAAGTCTGTCCAACTCTCATGTTGCATATTTCGGGTTGGCGGAGATGCCTAAACGCACAACCCAGTGTAGCGCAACCAGCTCCACAGCTCCAACGCTCTTGCAGGCAGGCCTCATCGACGAGCATCCAGCCTTATCTAGAGACAGGTTAGTCAATCCTTAATCATAGGATGTGCCGATGAAGAGCTCATACTGACCCAGACCCATAGCAATACTACTAAAACTCTTTCAAACCCTGCAAAGGGAGATGGGCAAATTTTACGCCAGCTAGGCCTTAGCCGCACAATTTGCGCCTTATCCATCTGTCATGGTTTCGTCAAAGGTCAAAGGTCAAAGGTCAATATCACTTTCGACAGGAAAAAATAAATGAAAAGGTACGTCTGTTTTGTCGTTCCTGTAAGGGCGACAAGTTTGTCAGCCGACCGTTACGGTTGTTGACTATCCAAAGCCCTTGGTTGTCACCGATCCAGCTGGCCGTTTAGTGCTCCAGCAGATTGAACGACCATGGGAAGGGAATATGTCATTTGCTTATCGGTCGACATAAGAACCAACCCACATTGATGCATCAGGGAGTGGGCTGAGCGGTCCTCTGTTAAAGCTGTCTCTTTCGATCGAGGTGCGGGGACAGGCTCGGGAAGCTTGGTGAGGCCTTGCCCTGGCAGGCATTCGCGTCACGAAAACTTTGTCCCCTTTGTGTCGTCCTCCAATCCACAGCAAGATCGGTGCCATTGATTGCTGAGGTGTCTCATGGTACGTGAGAGAGGTCACGAATTCCTCGTGTAGGCCACATCTCACAACAGCTAAGCAGTGCCTCTTGTTTTGTGCGTCCAGAAGTCCATGGCGACGCGGGGCGGGACACCACAAGCCCAAGTATCGGTCGTCAATGTGGACAATGTTTTGGGTTTAAAAGACGGGACGTAGCGAACAGTCCATCTTCTCGTGCCAGCACGGCACACCCTACTCGTCATCGGGTGGAAGGAGACGTGTCAAAATGCTTGAGGCAATTCAGAACCTGCCCAGGTTCTCTGTTCTCTGGATCCAAGTCCCAAAGTTCTCATTTGACCGGCACCTAGGTGTGAGGATGATGCTGAAGAGTGGTGGGAGTGACCCCATGTAACATTTGTGATCAACGCCGCAGGATCACAGCGATTTCTTTCTGCAATATTAAGGATTTCAATTAAAAAAATGAAGTTGGTTGCCCACTGCTGCGAAGTGAACGGCTAGACTATCAAGTTGGTGGTTTCAAACATGATTGTCGATCTTTTCGAGGTGGTGGTGTTCAGGAATCACCCAAATTGGACCGAAAGATTTAAAAATCCTCAATGAATGGGGAACCCACTACAGTAAGTGACTATACACTATCACAGTACCGTGCACTTGGCATATATCAGATTCTCTCATTATACGAATTGGGATCATCAGAAGCTCAATAAAACGAGAGCCTAGAAATTAATTTCGGAAGACCAACTCATGTCTTGGAAAACTGTAGAATTTAAAGAACTGACTTGATTCCTTGCACTCAATGACCTGTCATATACCTCGACTATTATTAATGTTCAAAACGGGACGTGGCTTGAGAATACCGTTGCCGGTTATATATTTCTAAAAATTCAAGGATCGAGTACTGTGAAGCTTTGAAGAGCCAATTGCGAAGTATTGGACTTGATAAGGTACAAATCTTGCCGGGCGGCCACCAGAAAGAACAAACAAGGCGTAGGCGTGAAATCAGGCCTCGACATGATTTTGAGCATGTTGCAAAGTCGACCCCATTAGATTTTGTCCCGCCTTGACCTACACGAATGTCTTAGTTTAAGATCGAAGGTGTACACCAGTGTGGCCCAGTAATAAAGAGATTGGGTTCGTGGTTAGTGATCATCGATCATTGCACAACATGTGGGTTAGATGAATGCGTGGTTGGTTTCGCTTAATGGAGGGGGTAGAAATACAAGGAGACTAGCCAAAAATGCAGCAGATTCTTCAGATTTGGTTACAAAAATAACGAAAACTGACCTCACGGCTCCTGATTTTCGCATCCTCCCCGGTGCTCCCGACAAGCGGACTTGCTCCAAGGATATTCAATGCGAACTGCCCTATTAAACATTTGTTAAAGCAAAATATGCAGACTCAAAGACTCACAAAGACCCTCCGTCAAGCCGATTATGTGTCTCTTTGAACATAGGCGGACAATTGTCCCCATCGATCCTGTTGAAAGTCTTTCCTGGAGCAGCACTGGAGACTACTTGAAGTACGATGGAAGCTCGGCAGACACCAATGGTGAATATGCAACAATGAATGGGAACATTGGATGACTGAAACGAAATATTGGAATTTGGGGCATCAATTGTGACTCCGTTAGACGCGTGACACATTTGGGCCAAGATTTGGCAACCACCTCCTTACCATAATACTAATAGAATGGTTTCTCCAGTTGCAAAACGCGCCGCATTTGAGGGTGAGTTCTTGTCTTTTGTCATGTTGAACTGGATTAAACCTTTCTTCAGTCGCACTGTTTGTCGCTTCTCAAGTGGGCTCTCTTACTTCTCACCCATATCTCTGATTGAACACAATGTTGCAAGGTAGCATTGTATTATTCAATGAAGGCGAGTATATATTCTACCAGTTCGATTTATCTTGCCTAATTTTTGCCTCTATATTAGTGGGTGGTCGACGCCATTGCCCCAGATAAAAAGGACAGCGTCGTGAAAGAGAAGCAGATGGAAGCATTGAAACGATTAGGACACACAGAGCTCAAACTCGATGAGTATGAACGTAGGTTTTGAATTCTATGATATTTGGCTTTCTCTCTTTAACATAATCTTGCAACTAAAGGCAAGGTCGCAAATGAAGTTATTCACCCAGATGATATACCCATATCATTCAAAGGTGCATTTCTCACTCTAAAATTTTTTTCGTAATCCGACAAAATCCGCAGACATTGGTGGTTTAGACCTCATTGTCTCGTCCCTCCGAGAATCTGTAATATATCCCTTGCAATACCCCGAAGTTTTCAAATCTTCCTCCTCTCTACTAGGAGCACCGAAAGGTGTTCTAATTTATGGCCCTCCGGGATGTGGAAAGACTATGCTCGCAAAAGCACTTGCCAAAGAGTCTGGCGCTACTTTTATCAACATTGCTGCCTCGGTGCTGACGAACAAATGGTATGGCGAATCCAACAAGTTAGTTGCAGGGTTGTTCAGCCTTGCGAGGAAAGCACAGCCATCTATCATCTTTATTGATGAGATTGATTCGTTTCTGAGGGAGAGGACGAAGGGCGACCACGAGGTTACAGGCATGATGAAAGCAGAATTCATGACGTGTGTGATGCTGTTTGCCGTTTCTTTGATATGTTTCCTACTCACTTTCATCAGTCTTTGGGACGGCTTATTGTCCGGAACAGACAGAATTCTCGTGTTGGGCGCAACAAATCGGCCAAATGATATTGACTCGGCCATCCTGCGACGGATGCCGAAGCGCTTCGCTGTGGGACTACCTGACGTGAAACAGCGAACCAAAATTCTAAACCTGGTATGAATTTAAAAGTTTACAATCTGACCTTCACCTCATCGGCTGCTCATATAGATCTTGAAAGACACCAAGACCGATCCCGGCTTCAACGTAGAGAGATTAGCTACGCTAACAGATGGATTTTCCGGTTCAGATTTGAAAGAACTCTGCAGAAATGCTGCCATGGTGCCTGTACGGGAGTTCATTTCGGTTTCAGCAGACAATCACGAGGCCTTGAGAAAAGGACAGTTAGAGGTAAGTCGAAAAGTGATTTGCAAAACTTCACTTTCTTACTATTTCATGAACAGGGATTCAACTTGCGTCCGTTGACCATAAGAGATTTCTTTTCGAATGATGGATCCACTTCCATACCACCAAACACATCGAGTCATAACCATCATGATGCACCGTTAGACTAATTATCATTTTGCGTTACATTAAATTATTGCTGTACTCTTGCCACCTAATGATTCACCACTCCTTAGCATACCGCTGTTCCAAATACTTTCAAAGGTGTCAACGGGTTTCGTAGACGGTAATTGTCACCTAAAATTAAGGCTTCCTTGTGATATTTGAAAGCGAGTATTGCGTCGCAGAAAATATTTCGAGATTAGACACCTGGCGATATCAGTGGTCAGTATATGACACCACTAATTTCCAACAAAAGAGCAGAGAGCACTGCGAATTATGTGAAACGAATTATGTCCATTGTCCAATGAGTGAATATATACAACGAGAGCTGAATGTCCGTAAATCAACGAATACAAGTCCTTCAAAGTGGATTGGCTAAGGTGACTTGGCTCAAATACTTCATAGCTTCCTGTCTATAAGTGTCCTGGGTGATGCCAACAGGTAAAATATCGTAGAAAGTGAGGACACCCCGAGATTTGAGATCATACTTGGGCCATTTGAACCCGAAGATTGAATTCGGGTTTGGGTCGAGATTGGTGGCGAAACGAATGAGGTATCCACCAAGTTCGCCTATGCCAAACATATTGAGGAGATCGGTGCCATGAGCCTGAAATTGGATTTTCTTAGTGCTCGGGCGACAGCAGCAGAGGGAAAACACTATGACTACTCACAGAACCAAGGAATGGCAGAATGCGCTTAAAACGCTTGCTGACTGTGTGACCGAAATCAGTGAACGACCTCGAATTGAGATGGCTGGACTTGCGATAAACCCAGACATTGGGATTACCAGGAACTGTATTTTCGAGCATCCACCTTCTAGGCGCCTGGAACACACCGTCACCTTGAAAGGCAGCAATACGTTTGAATTGGGGAGTCAAGGCGTTAAACTTCCCGGTATCAAAGGGAGAGCCCTCTGTGATGTCTGCAGGATATAGCTGCATGATCTTGTCGACATCTGCTCCGGATACGCCAGGGAGGAATACATTTTGAATCCATCCTTTCAATTGGGAATCGGTCCTGTAGAAGTGTGTCAACTAGAACAGAGACTCAAGAGGAAAGGAATTGTCATTTACGTGATGTTCGACGTTGAAAAAGAAAAAAGCGTTCCCTCATCGTCGCAGTTCCCTGTATGTATTAGATCATCCACAATTTTTGCAGGATATAAAATCTTACCAGTGATGTATGGAATGTTAGCAATCTTTTTTTGTTGGACCAGTTTTTGGGGATCATCCGTAAGGAAGACGCCATCTGTTCGAGGGAGCCATGCAAGGTTTAAGGACTGGAAACCAATTTCCAATCAGAGCCCGTTAGGATCAGAAATTGTCATACCTGATAAGAGAAGATAGAAGGCGACTTATCGATTGCAGCTTTCAACGAATCGTAGGAAACGGCTCGCAAACACGCGAGGGTGTCATTGGCACTAGAGCAGCCAGTTTCTAGGACGATGGCGTCGTAGTATTTTTGTCCTTTGGTGATGTCGCCGACAGGAATGGGAGCACCAGACATCATCAAGCCTGCACGAAACAAGCCATCCGTTGTTCCACCAAACGCAAGCATATGCAAAGAAACCGAAATTGCACCAGCTGATTCACCAAATCTGTGAAGACCGATATTCGAATGAGGTGCATCGTAAAGGAGGAGAATACGTACATAGTAACTTTGGATGGATCGCCTCCGAATTGAGAGATGTACTTCTGAACCCACCTTAAGGCTTCACGTTCTATCGTTCGCAATGAGAAAGTCAACACTTAATTAAACACAATCTGGGTCGTGCTTACGATCATGCAAGCCAATGTTTCCAACTCGGGCTTCTTTGACTTCCTTCCCTGGTAAGAACCCGAATCCTATGCCGAGGTTACATAAGAAGGAAGATGCTTCGAGTCTCGAAAAATATATCCACCTGTTAGCCTGCAATGAATGAATTTGAGGCAATGAACGGCATCGAGTGAGTCTAAGGCGTACCTGTAATTCATGCTGACAAAGAGAATAGGACTTCCAATGGCAATCGAACGAGAGACTATCGAGCCGCCGTCATAGCTAGCCGAATAGTCAGCTTCATCCCTTCATAGGGCGTGGCATCTTACATCGAGGGACTGCCCATTTCAAAGCCACCTAAAATTATTTGCAAGTCCGAGTCAGAAATTTGGAGTTCAATCATGGAATTAACCACAAACCCCCAAAGATCCACTGATCAGGTCAGTCAGACTGAGTAAGTTTAAACTGAGAAGAAAAGGGGATACTTACCACGACGACGGGTAGCTTGGCATCTTTCCCGACCAATGCAGGTTTGACTACATTGATCGTAAGGCCTAAAACATTGGTGAGACAAAAAATAATAATGATCAATTGTCTGCCATGACTTACAATCTTCCGAACCAGGGAACAATTGACCGTAGATACTATTTGTTACGAAATCCACAGAAGGCTTTGAAAGACGCGAGGTAGAAAAAGATAGAGCTTGCTGAGGGCAAGCTGGACCAAATCTAGTAGCGTCATACTTTCCTACATAGGAGGGGATTGTCTGGGGCAACCTGAAACGAAGATCGCCGACGCTGGAAGAAAGTGTTAGCCACCATAGTGAATGCATCTTTGGTGGTGAGAACCTACGGTGGTTTCGCAAAAGGGATACCGAGAAACTTGTTGGTAAGACCAGCAAACTTTCCAGTAAACACTCCGTTGTCGAGGGTGATCTTTGGACCAATGGTCTCATCTGAGGCAAGAGCAATGGGAATGAGTTGAGTAACAAAGAGAAGGTTTCGGAAGGTCAACATCGTACTGCTCCTGACGAAACCAGGTACATGAGGTTGGTTTATATAGCGTTCTCAAGCTGCGTCAGCTAGGTGAGAATAGTAAAGATAAATTGTACATCGCCTGGGCCATTGCCCATTCGACACGACAGTTGTGCTACGCCGTCGTGGGATCACGACTAGCCACATTCAATGACCTATGGGGATGATATTGCCGGCATTGCCATATCCTAAATCTCTTCGTACGAGTTAGAAGTAGCGTCAGCACCAGATGTTCAGTTGCAGACAGTTCAAGTTGACAGCGCTTGTAAGACAAGTCAAGCTAGATTTAAGCCAAGAAAATTGCTCGCATAGTCCTGAGCAAGTACGCAAAGCGGATGGGAATTGATTTTCCGAAGAGTTGTCAATGAAATCTGGCTTCTGGCACAATTCTGGCAAGCAAGCCCTTGGCAAGCCCCCAAAATTTGGTCCTATTTGGTATCGGCGCGTCAACATTAGTTGCGCGTCGCGTCGCGTCCCGCTTGAACTGTCACTTGTGTCAAACATGCCAAAGCGAAATCACGCCACAGAAGACGACGACGAACCCGTTTCTATTAGCTCCAAACGCGCTCGTACTGCTGATAGCGACCAAGAAGAGGAGGACCTGCCCCGAACAGGAAGTAAACGCATAAAGAAGGGCAAGGGCAAAGGCAGAACGGCAAAAGGCTCCGATGACGACCAGGATGATCTCGATGACCAAGAGGAGGAGGCTGACGAGGACGAGGATGATGAAGATATCAAACCTCAAGTACCTGAAATGGACGAGGAACAACTCGATGCGCAATACGGTGCCGCAATTCGTGCTCAACTTGAGAATAAGAAGAAAGTACAGGGTGTAAGCATCGAGTCAGTTCCATACATCATTGCAGAATTTACACTCTGCGCAGGGTGTCGCTGAGCACGGCATCATCGAATACGTCGAGATGACTCAGTTCATGTGCCACAAGTTTCTCAGATTCACCTTCGGGCCCCAAATCAATTTTATTATTGGTAAGCCCTTTGTGTTGGAAGCTTATTGTACCTCATGAGGATCTTATAAACGCACTTCAGGACACAACGGGAGTAGGTTTACTTTCTAGTATAAGGAGACTTTCGCCGACCATGCTTCATTAGGTGGGAAGAGTGCCGTGCTCTCTGCGATCACCCTTGCGTTGGGTGGTAAAACGGCCTCCACTGGTCGAGGTACTGGTATAAAATCCTTCATTCGCGAAGGTCAAAAGTGAGTTTTTGACTTCCTGGTATATGCACGGAAAATTCTAACATGTACAAGTAAATCTGAAGTGACCATCCACATCAAGAACCAAGGTGAAGAAGCTTACAAGCCCCACGAATTTGGGAATACTATCGTGATTACACGGACGTGGACTAAAGACGGCAGTGCGTCCTGGAAGATCAGTAGTAAGGAAGGGAAGACTATTAGTACCAAGAAGGATGAATTGGCTTCTATTTGCGATCACATGAACATCCAAGTCGATAACCCCATGAACGTTCTGACACAAGGTACGTATCAAGTTTACCCTTTTTCCTTCCCTATTGCTTACGCTGCTTTTTTTCAGACGCTGCCAGGCAATTCCTGAGTGCTTCCTCTCCTCAGGAAAAGTATAAAGTAAGGTCCAATGGCTTCCCAATGCTCCTCAATACTGACAATTGTTTAGTTATTCCTCAGAGGAACACAGCTCACCCAACTTTCCGAGGAGTACGACATCTGCTTGACCAACATAACTCAAACGCAAAAACTATTGGTCGCCAAGAAAGAAGCAACTCCGGATTTGAGGGCCAGACTGAACGAGGCCACTGCACGATACCAAGAAGCGACAAAGGCTCGCGAACAAAAGAAGAGAGCAGATGACTTAAAGAAAGAGCTCGCTTGGGCTCACGTTGCGGGAAAGGAAGACGAGTTGTCGAAGAAGATGGAAGAAACCGCAAAATTAGCACGCCGTCTTCCAAAGATCGAAGAGAATGTCAAAGGGGCGGAGGTATTTGTGTCTCGGAATGCATGGCGCACTTGCTGATAGATTTATTCCACTCTCAGGAAGCCTTCGACGCTGCAACGCAACAGGTTGCTCAGTATGAGGCTGAATTCCGCGAGATCGAGAGCATCGATGACCTCGTTGCTGAAAAGACGCGAATTCAGGACCAGATGAAGGCAAAGAGGGATGTGCTGAAGAACCTCAATGTATGCATTCATATTTTACATTCATAACACTCACAGATGGTTTTCGTAGGCGGATCTTAGGCAAATGAATGGAAGTTTAGAGACGACCAAGAATCAAATTCTCGAGATAGACCAACAAATCGAGAAAGAATCCCGTCGTATGGCACAAAAAACCCAAGCGAAGCACGATGAGACCCAACGAAAGATCGAAGAAGAAAGGGGGATTTCAGATCATTGCGAGAAAAGACTGGCAGATATCATGATGGAGATAAAAAACACGGGCTTGGAGATGGATAGGATCAAAGAACAGGGTGACGAAGAAGAAAAGAAATTACGCACCCTTCAAGATCAAATCCAGCACTGCGATGCGATGATCAAAACTGCAAAGGAAAGGGAGCATGACGCTCTCATACCATATGGTAGGAACATGAAAATGTTACTCGAGAAGATCAACAACATACGTTGGTTTGGAGAAAAACCACTCGGACCGTTGGGACAGTTCGTCAAGGCGAGAGATCCTGCGACATGGGGCGACGTATTGCGATCCCAGCTCTCTTCTCTGTTGTCGGCATTTGCAGTTACGGATGCTCGAGATAGGACACCGCTGAAGAAACTTTTCCAGGACACTGGGAAGTGAGTGATGTTCTTTGTCCAATTGTTTTGGTTACCAATAAACTCTGTAAAGTCACCACATTAACATCCTCATTTACGAGAAGGATATGTTCGATTACCGCTCCGGAGAGCCTCCTGAAGACAAGCTAACCGTTCTTCGGGCACTGGATGTGCGTTTATGATGCTGTTTAGTTGTCCCATACCTAATACTCATCACTCATAGATCTCTGACCCCTACGTCCTTCGTCTTTTCATAAATCAGGCTCGAATCGAGAGTCAAATTCTCGCCCCTACTCGTCGGGAAGCTGAGTCTATTCTCAGAAGTCTGCATCGCGGCGGCAGCGCTTGGAGTCTCGATAAGTTTTCTGTCAGGGTTTACCCGTGCGTATGCCTCTTCGTAGGGCACTGACAAATATGAAATATAAACCCCAATTTAGTGATGGAGGTGTATCGAGCTCTCCCTTGATGATGAGGAAAGTCACCGACGCACTGAATCTCCTACTGACTGGGCGTGATATGGCTTCGGACATACGGTATGGATTTTTACATGTCCACTTCTCTTTTATTGCTACAAAGAAACTCTATTCCAGACATTTCACTAGAGAGAAGACGAACCTCGAGTCGGAATACACTGCCACTGTTCAGAGGACAAAGCAGATGAAGGCGCAATGGCTTCCTCTTAGGGAAAAAATCGACGCATTGAACGTGAGTTTGGTACGATTGTGGTTATCGATTGTGATGTCATACGAAAACTGCAGAGGGAAGATAAACGAGTCCAGCAAGATCGCAATAAGGCGAAGCAAAGGTTGGCACAGCTCGTTCAGGAATCAAATGAAGATCTGCCTGCTGGACTTGCTGCTCTTGAAGAATCCAAGGCGGTACGTGACAAATTCTTATCTACACACCCCATTTCCTAAAGGTAGTTATGAAGGATGCGGAAAGGGAAAAAGAGGGTCTCATGGAACAGGGGGAAGGTGTCGTTCGCCAGAAAAATGAAATCGACAAAGAGCAGAGGCTTTTGTTGCTAGAACTGAACAAGATCAGGGGTTCGCTGAGTGACTTTGAGGGCATTAGGACCGAGAAGAACGTATGCTGATGTCTTTTTAAACTGATCTTTCCGGGCTCACTTAAATTTTAAATTTCCAGAAACTCATTGATACAGCGGTTGAAGCGAGATTAAAAGCGCAGAACGAAAAGAAGTACTACAACGACAAGTACAAGGCTGAGAAAGCAAAGGTCGATGCCGCTGAAGGTGCCGCAAAACTCTTAGAGGAAGAATTTACCGTAAGCTTGATCTAGTCAATGTTGGAACTTCAGTTGATCTGCCGAATTACTAGAATTGGACAGAGAAAGCGGCTGAATATTGCGAGCGGGTCGCCAACCCTCGCAAGTCGGACGAAGTCAAACTACTGCTTGATTCTGTTCAGAAGGCGCTCAAAGATCAGGAACACCAACACGGGGCATCAGTCGAAGAGATGGCAAAAGAAGTCAACAAGGCGAAGGAAGTCGTGGATAAGGCCGAGAAAGAGCTCAAGCAGATGGTACAATTGAACAAGGTCAGTTTTTAAAGTCTTCCTATAGAGATGTCTGCCTGATGACGGCTCTTATCGACTAGGCTTTGAGGCAGTCCCTTATAGTTCGCATCAACCGCTGGCAAGAATTCAGGAGTCACATTGCTTTGAGATGCAAACATGTCTTCCAATTCCATCTGTCTCAGCGCGGATACTATGGCAAGATCTTGTTTAATCATACCGACCAAGGCTCCCTCCAGCTTCGGGTATGCCGTTATTTATCTTTGTGCTCGCCTTGGGTCTCTCGCTAACATATCCCTCATTTCATGACAGGTTCAAACTGATGACCAGCTTCAAACCCAAGGTGCGAAAGATAAAGACCCCCGTTCACTTAGTGGAGGAGAAAAGTCTTTCTCAACGATATGCCTGCTTCTCTCTTTGTGGGAGTCTATTGGGTGTCCTCTCCGGTGCCTTGGTCCGTCATGCTCCTCATGTCCTCTTTCGGGCCTTGATTTCTTGATTCTGTAGATGAGTTTGACGTTTTTATGGACGCCGTGAACAGGCGCATCAGCATGAAGATGATGATTGACACGGCAAACACCTCCGACAAGAAACAATACATCCTCATCACTCCTCAAGATATGACGAATGTGATGTTGGGCCCGACTGTCAAGGTTCACCGGATGTCAGATCCGGAAAGAGGCAATGGGACGCTGCCTTTCGGGTCCGCAAGCTCCTGATTCCGGAAATTTCGTTTCTTTTGGTCACTACTAAAGGTCGCCTAATTTTTAATTTGTACAAGTCCTGCAGGTATTGCTTACAATATTTTTTTCTGTCGTTATACACACTTATATTCGTCCTGATTGGGCAAATGGATGGTTCTCTGTTACTAAACTGTCGGCGACACTGTGAACTTGAGACGCGATTGTTTTATTTGCTGCATGACCTTATTACGGGCCTTTTGGAAATTAAGTATCATTGATTCACTCTCTCGCCTATTATTCATATTCCGAGTCCCCCGAAGGGGAAAAAGACTCGGACATACACCTCGCTTGATCGTACATTCCCTTGAGACATTGTTCCATATTTCTCATGCCCTCATGTTGGCAGATTGACATTTGGCTTACAGGTTTATCCAGCGCTACGACTGTTTACTCTTATGAAGGTATTTCGCATTTTCAAGAAGAAACCTCTGGAACATGGCCAAGCGGGCGTTGGGCCAGCGATGCGCCCACAGCTAGTAGCACTCCTAACACATCCTCCCATCCCATTGGTGCTGAAATTTTAGTTCAGGGTGTGGATCCCATAACAGCCGAGTGAGTTCCTTACTCCCTATCAATGCACCTAATTGACTTCTGAGTAAAGTATCGTTTTTGTTCACGGCTCGTGCGGGACACTTGGACCAAGGACAATGTATGTTGACCTAAAGACCTGCTATCAAAGGAGAAGGCGTTGTCGCACATTCGTATTCTCACCCTAGGGCCCTGAGATACGATGCAAATATCGTCCATTTGAGCGGGCAGGCACCCTTACATACCCTATATCAACACTCAATCAATTTTGTCCAAGGATTGTCGCGACTGAGGAGAATAGGTGTGTGAGTGAGATGCGATCATCAATTCATTCATATCTCAAATTTGGGTAGCGCGATCACCCAGAGATGTACGTCTTTGAGCTCTTCCTCTGCCAACCTCCCAGCCTGACAGGTCACACAATAGGCACCCCATTATTCGAATCAAGTATAGTAGGCACCCACCCACATCTTGCTCAGATTTTCACCGTTACACAAAGCATAATATTCCTGGGCACAGAGGAAGCGGGGTGACTTCGATAGCAAAAGTGGTCGGATTGCTTGCAGAACCCGCATACCAATCTGATTCGGGATCTTGAAAGGGCTCACAATCCCTCGGCCGAATCTTGGATAAGTGGACACTGACTGTTTGGTTTTTTTTTTTTCAGAGGATTTGGCTGTGACAGGGATAGGGAAGGTGTGCATGCCGCTTATATTCGGAATGAATTGACCAGGTCGTACCTGGACTCTGGTGATCCCCAAGAGTATTGCGGAACCATTCACATTAGCATGGTGAAGTTCTCAACGAGGGATGACCCAGGGTACAAGATGGTTTTATATTCAATCGAGATGTTGCTCGAACAACTCGGCGAGGACCCATCCAAACAAAGTGTGTAGAGATTCGTGCCGCATTACAATATTCTAATCATTCTCCGTTGTTGCGAAAAGCGAAATCCGACACTGTCGGACGCGAAGAGGTAACTCTATACTCGCCCCCTTTTGCTGCTTCAAATCCTCAGCGGTTCTATGTATGCCAAAACATCCTTCCACTTTGTGTCACAGACGTGAAACCTTATATGCTCGCCTCCAAGAGCTGTTTGACCCTGCCACTACCAGTTTAACCTGTTAATCATCGTACTGATTGGGGATGGGCAAGACCCAACTCTCCCTTGAATATTGCCTAAGAGCAATATTCTGGCTTGATGCTCGTAATACTCTGTATGGTTCAATTGAGACTGCCGCCAAGCAGCTGCTTCCTGATCGAGTGTTTGACAACCCTCAGGCTGACACTGGAGTCACTTTGGTCAAAGACGATAATCTGGACAATCCTGATGACTTACATGGCATCATTAACTTCTTCCCAGCCAACCGCCATGGCTATATACTCGTTATGTTACCTTTGACCGAGAGTTATTCTTATTGCAGATGTCAGTATGGCAGTATTTACCACTTACTCAACAAAACAGGGTTTACACTTTTATAAATGGCAGGGGTGGGCTGGTCTAGTTGGTTGCATACTCACTGAAATTATGCTCCGATGGGGATTCACGGTAAATTACGATACTCCAAATGCACCTTTACGCTTTGCCAGTGTACTCTCTCGACAGGAAAATATTCGCATTCATGTTGACCTGTTTTACGGGCCCCTTATTTTCCAAATCGACAGGTGCAGAAGAAAAGAATACAGCCTGGACTTTACCAGTCCCGACTCCCATGTTCTTTCAACGAAAGCGATCTCGAGTAGCTATCAATATTTTGCAGTTTTATTTACAACGTTAAACGCATACTATTGTCCAAAATGTAAAAACTACTTACATAAATAAAGTGTACATGTCGAATCTCTGACAACGCACTTAACCGTGACCCATCAATGCATCACTGCCTAAAGGGACTCGGCTTTGCCACTTGATGGCCCACTCACCCTAGTGTTGGCTGGGACAGATCGGCTTGACAAGGAACTGATGATCGGCCAAATGCAAGGCAAATTCCAAATGGAAGTCGTCCCTGCCGTGGGGCACATGCTACACGAGGTATGTGGTTTTTT
>Ga0307517_10006358_pt1 | contig 17510 bp, 18 predicted proteins | sample 23_EM_MG_FD_194515 | JGI IMG/M metagenome (GOLD analysis project Ga0307517, IMG submission 194515) | Populus trichocarpa ectomycorrhiza microbial communities from riparian zone in the Pacific Northwest, United States - 23_EM | ecosystem: Host-associated > Plants > Roots > Unclassified | place...
GCGAAGGCTGAGCACTGTTTGTTTGTTTCTTTCTTTGGTCTTGCAGGATTACAGGATTCCGGTATGTGCGCAGCTACTGGTAATGATCGTGATTGCAGGAAGGCTATCGCTCTTGGGTTTTGTATTTAAACCAGTCTCCTGGCTAGCAGGAGACAGCAGACTTCGACAGACCTTCAGTCTAAGAATACACTTGGTTGAACGGCAATTCCTGAGTCCCTTAGCCCAATTTGTCCTTCAACTATTATCTCTTACCTCCGGTCCCTTGAAGCCTCCCTTAGCACCAGCGCTAGCAGGTCTATCGCCGGTCCTATTGTATTTTCGTTAGACAGGAATAAACCTGTTACATCTTCCCACTTCCTCTCACTCTTATTTCTTTTTACCCCCTCCAATAACTCCTTATCCAAATGTTCTACTCTCTCCTCCAATTCCTTCCTACCACCCCTTATTCTACTCCTCAATTCCTTGCCTACCTTCTTCCTTCTTTCCCCTAAATCTACCACCATCTTTCCCCATTCAACCACCCCCTCCTCTTTCTCTCTCCTCACCACTTCCACTCCACACACTTCTACCTCCATTTCCACCGGCCTATGATCCAAACCCCCTATCCAATCTCACACCCTCTTCTCTACCCTCAAACCCCCTATCCACAAACCCAAATCCAATACCCTATCCCTTCCCACTTCACCCATCACCCTTCTCGTCGCTATCCCCCTTGGCGTTCCCAACCTCCATTCCCTTTCATCCATCCAATCTACCACCTTCCTTCACTCCCAATTCTCTCTCTCTTCATCCCCACCCCATCTCTCATGCCATGCATTAAAATCACCCATAACCACCCCATTCCTATCCCCTTCCACCCACTCAAAGTCCCTATGTTTACCCTGTCCCACATACACATTCTATATTTCCAAAGCTCTTCCCTTCCCGACCTCCAAACAAATACCAACCCTACACCTCTACCTCATAACTACCTTCCATTTCCCTTCCCATCTCTTATATATCATCGTTGCCACTACCACCCCTTTCCCACCCCTTAAAACCCTCCTACACCCTCCACACTGTCATACCCATCCATTTCACCGCCTGTTCCTCCTTCAATATCAGCACCTCCTGTATCAACCACACATCCACATCCCTTCCCCTACTCGCCACACTTCCCAAACCCACAATACTATTCCTCACATTTGCAGACACCACCCTAATTCCCTTTGTACCAACTCTTCAACCTATTCCATTCCATCCTCCACATTACACGATTCCTCTCCCCCGCCTCCTTCATCACATGATCCTTACCATATCCCCCACAACTCTCATGATACACATACTTACTCCTTGATACATTGCACCTCCCACACCTATGCTCTCATCCCGTATGCCCCTTCACCACATATATACTACACCTCTTCACACTGCTCCCACACTTCCACCAACTATGCCCAAACTCTGTACACTTCGTACACCACTCCACCTCCTTCTTGCTCACACACCTATACACCCTCAACTTCTCATCCCTCCATACCAATCCCTTCTTCAAACATCTCCTCCTCACACTTTCCCTCGCCACATGTATCAAAATACCCACCTCCCTCAACCTCCATTCTCTGATCTTATCCTCCTTCAACAACCACACCGGCTCTCTTATCAACCTCAATCCCCCTTTCTCCAAATCTTTTCTCAATTCCCCCAACTTACCCATTCATCTCTCCACACTCATCGCAGGTATAACCATACCCACCCAATTATCTACCCCTTCAACCCCTTTCACTCCCTTCACATCTTCCCAAAATTCCTTCCCCTCCTTTTCTACCTTCCTAACCTTCTCCTCCTCCTTCATTTCCACCACAATTCTACCCCTTCTCCTAACCATACCCACCCCATCACCCTTCTCCAAACCTAACACCTCCTCCATCCTCCCACTACTCTACTCACTCTCCCCATCTACCTCCATATCCAATCCCTCTTGCGTATCCAAGATAACCTCCACCTTTTTCTTCGTCCCCTTCTCCTTCTCCAACAAACTACTCTCCCGAATCTTTCTCTCCTGCTCCTTCTTCCCCTCCAACTTCCCCAATTCCTCACTCCCCATACCCTGGCCTTTTCCTCTCAACACCTCACCGTAACTCCTACCCTCCCCCACAACCACCTTCCCCTTCAACTCCTTCACCTTCCTCATCATTTCCGGAACCCCCACCTTACTCACAACTTCCACCCCCTCCCTATCCAAACCCCTCCCCTTCAATCCTATCTCACTCATCAACTCCCTCAACTCCCTTCCCCATCTCCTAACCTCCATATCCAACGCAAAACTCCTCACCTTCTCTTCACTCTCTCCCAAAATATAGCTCACCTCTTCCACCTCTTCCTTCCAATCCCTAAACTCACTCCTCAACTTTTTCACCTCTTCCCTATTTCTCCCCATCTCCTTCCCCCTCGCCACTCTACCCTCCTTCTCCCTCTTTTTCCTCTCCTCCTTCTCCCTCTTCTCCCTATTCACCTTCCTCAATTTCCACACCTCCAAACTATCCACTCCCTCCTCATCTTCCTCCTCCTCTCTCACCTCCTCCCCCACCAACCTAAACCTCTTAACATCCTTATCCATCTCCTCCGCCATTCCCTTCTCAAACATCTTACCCACCTCCTCCACACTCCTCTCCACCCCCTTCCCCTTCCTATCACTCAAACACACCACATCCTTCCCCTCCCCACACTCCTCTATCAACTTCCCAATTGCCCACTCCTCTTCCTTCTCAAACAAACCCAACTCTCTCTCTCCACCAATCATATCCACTTCCACCCCACCCTTTACCACCTCACAACTCCCATTGCTCCACCCTTTCTCCCCTTCTACCAATCCCACCAAAAACCCCTGCTCTCCATCCCACCCACTCACCACACCCACCTTCCCACCCATCACCCACCTCACATCTTTTTCCTCCCATCTCCTCTTGCCAACACCACCCTTCACAGCCCTATCCCTACTTTTTCCACCTCTATCCTTTCCCCCTCCCATCACCCCTTTCCACCCATGCTTTTCTAGGTAAGTACTAAATTCTAAAGATAAAATGTAGCCGTAGGCGGAGCGTTTTGGCGTCACGCTATTCGTAGAAGTTCTGATCTCGTAAATTTCTCGTAGTCGCTTTTTCAAAACTGAGGTAAATACCGTTCGCCAGACTTATGCTCACACCCTAGTACAGTGAAACCTCCGATAATTCCACCAGGTAGGGAGTAGCACGAGACTGGAAATAAGGGGGGATGGAAAGAGAAGAGGGGTCTTGGCACATGAAGGCTGCTGGATATAACCCCTTAAATCGAGTGATATATAATGATGGCAAAGAGAAAAGGAAAATTTGCATAGAACTGGGATATCATGTACAAAGAACTGAGTAGAAAGTATGAATTCAAATAAGAGAATGTGGCCAAGGCAGACATAACTAAAGACTATTTCCACCGTGAAGTATGATTGGGGACTCCTTCACAAGGTGGATTCCTAGGGTCCCTGAGCTTACTCGTTGGCTAGGCATTTTCCTCAGAGAGCTGGGCGGTGATCCTCACTCCGACTATAATGGTTTTTCTGCACAGAAATACAACTAGAAACCCCTTCAGGCTTTCACGGTTTCACCCAAATGGGGATTTTTTGTTTATTTCTCCTCTCTCTTAGGCTTTTTTTTTTCAAACTAAATTCTTCAACTAATTTTTCTCGGATAGGTGTCTGCGGGAATTAAGGTCACCTGGAGCCGGAAAATATAAGAGGCCTGGAATTTTCAGAGGGATTTCCCATACCTCAAATGTCGTGACTCCGCAAACACTGGGATTACTAGAGGGCTAGAAATCTTAGACGTGGGAAATATCGGACGTTTCACTGTCGACGGTTAGTTAAACGGGCCCCGAGACAACAGTCAATCTCCGATAACCATTTCTAAAATAAAGCACGGTATAATATATAGGATTCTCCTTATATGCTTGTTGAAAATGGTACGGCTCGCCATACTCTCACGATACTTTCTTTGTTCAGATAGCTTCCGGGAGCAGGCTTTTTTGTGGCTTTGGATATGCACTGAGGATCCGGGCATAGGCTCCGGCATCGGACATAGGCTCCGGCATCGGACATAGGTTTGTGTTCGGAGATGTGCTGAAGATTCAGGCATGGGCTTGTCTTCGGAGACACACATTGGCTTCGGGTATACGGTTTGGTTTTGGGCGTTTTGTCGTTGAGCGAGAGAGTCTTGTTGTTGTTAAGTAAGTGAAGAGTTTTCCCCGCTCCTGAGTGCGATCGCTTTAGGTGTGAGTTCCTTGGCGTTTATCGTTTCGTTTCGTTTCGTTTCGTTGTCGCCATACTGTCGTCGCCGTCGACCGAAGTTCAAAAATATTTTCCCCCATTCCTGAACAATCCAACTATGATTAGTATGTCAACATGGGAAATGAGGGTCGCACGCTGGCAGACGATAGCGTAAGAATTCACGTAGAACTCGGATGCTTTGTAGGAAGGATATGAAATGTAACTTCCACCACTCGTGCTTCATTCTACTCGTCCGAACTTTCACATTATCTCTAAAACGAAACTAACTATAAGGACAGGTGTATAGCGGCGAGAATAAGTCCTCAGACAAAGGGCACAACCACGATCCCAGACAAAATTCAACCATCATGAGAACAGAAATGTCAATTGTGATACGATGGCAATTAAAACTATGATATGATACACAGTTCAATTATTCGAGTTTCTACGGTACCCTAACCTTCTCACTTAACCGATCATAGGACTCCAATTTCACCAGAATCACGACGAGCAAACCTTTAGAATATGATACCATGCGCTTGGTGGTCAACCCTTTCGGATACCATCAACCGAGAAATTTATTATACCATCAAAAAAGCGAAACCTTGAGGATGGGCAACCCACATCGCAACAAACAAAATATTATACACCTCGACATGTCTTTTTTATCCCTCAAACAATGCAAAGAAATTGAAAACAGTTACAGAAAAAAGAATCAATTACTTTAACCCTGCTAATGTTTTTATAGAATTTTCCTACAAATTTTCAGTGATCTTGTAGAGATTCCTCGCAGAAAAAACCACTCTGAACCTACCACTCTCAAGAGAGTAGTCCGGCACACAGGAAGCTATTCTGAGGTTGGAAAATAAATATACCGGTACCACATTGACTACATTTAGTGATCCTTTTTCACTTGATTTTTTAATTTCCTCTTAATTATTTTACGGGGCCGAAGAGTCATGGTTCCATGTAAAGGTCTCACTTTTTCGATGGTAACTTTCTCGGTTGATGGGTATCCCAAAGTATCGACCGCCAAGCGCATCGTATCCCAAAGATTTTCTCGGCTTCTTCACACGGCTCTCCGAGATGCAAGAAGATTTACCGTGAGATCCAGGACGGTTCTTGAAAATACTGGGTCACGACCGGTGCTACCAGTTTGGATGTCTTTTACTATGTCTCTAGTGGCTATGGGGAGGCTGAGGTTTACAGCTACCATTTTCAATATTTGAGGCCATATGTGATCCAAGGTATCCCGTCCATATCAGTGTTGGCACATGTCCTGGAATAATTCCCAGCACTGCGCAATCATGCTCGATCACTCGAAATGCTTCATATATCAGCGGTCCGTACAGGCAGTGTCAGATGAAGCGCAGAAAACAGACAGTAGTCCACAAACAGGTCCCCCACAAAGGTCCTGGCTAACTTAAGGCACGATAGGACTGGTCACTTCCGGACACTGCTGCTGGGGTGATACTACGCTACTTGCAATCCCACGACCTTCCCTACCCTCCCCTTACTCATACTTGCCCTAATTCTACCATACAGCAACACTCTTGGGTGAGTATGGCTGGCCGCCGCTTTGTTCGAATCGAAATTTACAGCCTAACTGCCGAGGTGGGTTTGTGAGGCGAGCATATAGTTATATTCCAGTCGTAGGATTAGAGTTAGTCTAATGATTCCACCCAGGCACCACATGGTGAGGGGGTAGATATCCAGGTAGGTAAAGTGGCAGACACAGGGATGTGGGGGGGCAGGGGGTGTTGATAGTATGGTAGGATATTTCAGGTGTGGATGAGAGCTATAAATGCCGGAATAAATATCACCCCGAAATCACAACGTGAAGAGTTGATTCTCTATTTTACGCTAGTTCCCGGAACGCCTATGCTAGACCCTCTGATATTGGAAAGGAAAATATATGCATCGTTTATCCATCCATCTACCCTATCATCAACCGCTGGTAGGGGGAAACAAGCAGGAAATAAACACCGTCAGAAAGGGAAAAAAAATAGGAAAGAGGGAGATTTTGTAACAAGGGACTTATTCCGCTGGGAATTGTGATCAACATAAATGACACGTATTAAACTAGTGAGGTAGTGCTCCGGTTGCCGCTTGCTGAAGAGAGAAATCAGAAATTTGTGCACCTTCACTTAGACATATAAACAAACGGGGGGTTTTGGAAGGGTATGGTTTTACATACAAATTGTATTTCCACCAATAACACTTGGAGTAAGCTTCGAAATCATGATTGAGGACTGAGGTAAGGGACACACAAGGGCGCAGGGGAGGGCGGCGATGGCTGCAACAACGCAGACAAGACTCCTGGAAGCGGAGCAAGGACGAAGCTAGAGATCATAGAAGCCCGCGCGCAATTTGACTAGCTAATTGAGTGCCCCAGTTTCTACTTGGCGTTAAAACTTTCACGGCTACTGAGATGGCTGCGTATCTGCGCTTTCCATAGAGACCCTGGCTTGCAAGAGCTTGATAACTCCCTCATGTCCATTTGCAATAGCAGACTCAAGCGGTGTGCGACTACCCCGACCCAGACGACTGGGGTCAACATCCTCCCGTCCGAGTAATAGATTGACCACTCCTTCATATCCCTTACTAGCAGCCCACCCGAGTGGGGTTCGATCATACTTATCAGGGTAATTAGGGTCGACATCGTCCCTTTCCAGCAATACCTTGGTGACACCTTCGTGTCCCCAGAAAGCAGCACACCCGAGCGGTGTTAGAGCACCCTCATCTGGGCGATTGGGGTCGACATCATTCCGGTCTAGTAGTAGCTTGACAACCCCTTCATGTCCCTCGACAGCAGCACACCCGAGGGGTGTTCGGTCGTTCTCATCTGGGCGATTGGGGTCGACATCATTCCGGTCTAGTAGTAGCTTGACCACTGCTTCGTGTCCCTTTACAGCAGCAGACCGGAGTGGTGCTCGATTGTTCTTCCCCGGATAATCCGGGTCGACATCTTCCCGGCTAAGCAGTAGCTTCACAACCCCTTCATGCCCCTCGACAGCAGCACACCCGAGCGGTGTTCGGTCGTTCACATCTGGGCGATTGGGGTCGACGTCATTCCGGTCTAGTAGTAGCTTGACAACCCCTTCATGTCCCCCGACAGCAGCACACCCGAGGGGTGTTCGGTCGTTCTCATCTGGGCGATTGGGGTCGACATCATTCCGGGCTAGTAGTAGCTTAACCACTGCTTCGTGTCCCTTTATAGCAGCAGACCAGAGTGGTGCTCGATTCTTCTTCCCCGGATAATCCGGGTCGACATCTTCCCGGCTAAGCAGTAGCTTGACAACCCCTTCATGTCCCTCGACAGCAGCACACCCGAGCGGTGTTCGGTCGTTCTCATCTGGGCGATTGGGGTCGACATCATTCCGGTCTAGTAGTAGCTTGACAACGCCTCCATGTCCATTATTAGCGGCCCATGAGAGCGGTGTGCTTTCTTGGTTATCTCGCCTATCGGGTTCGATATCTTCCCGGCTAAGCAGTAGCTTGACAACCCCTTCATGTCCCTTGACAGCAGCACACCCGAGCGGTGTTCGGTCGTTCTCATCTGGGCGATTGGGGTCGACATCATTCCGGTCTAGTAGTAGTTTGACCACTGCTTCGTGTCCCTTTATAGCAGCAGACCGGAGTGGTGCTCGATTCTTCTTCCCCGGATAATCCGGGTCGACATCTTCCCGGCTAAGCAGTAGCTTGACAACCCCTTCATGTCCCTTGACAGCAGCACACCCGAGCGGTGTTCGGTCGTTCTCATCTGGGCGATTGGGGTCGACATCATTCCGGTCTAGTAGTAGTTTGACAACCCCTTCATGTCCCTCGGCAGCAGCACACGCGAGCGGTGTTCGGTCGTTCCCATCTGGGCGATTGGGGTCGACATCTTTCCGGTCTAGTAGTAGCTTGACAACGCCTCCATGTCCATTATTAGCGGCCCACGAGAGCGGTGTGTTTTCATTGCAATCTAGCCTATCGGGTTCGATATCTTCCCGGCTAAGCAGCAGATTGACAACCTGTTCGTGCCCGTTATGGGCGGCCCACAAGAGTGGTGTGTGTTCTTTGTTGTCTGGCCTATCGGGTTCGATATCTCCTCGTCCTAACAGTAGTTTGACCACTCCGTCATGCCCATTCTTCGCCGCCCATAAGAGTGGTGTATAGCCGGCGCGATCACATAGGTTAATCTCGCAACCCTGAACATTTGCTAACGAAGCCACAAGTTCAACAATCCCGAAGAAAGACGCGCAATGTAATCCAGAGAAGCGGGGGGAAGAATCATTCCCTGCTTTATATGTGGTAGGCAGCGCTTGCTCGAAAAGTGATACGGCGGATGGGTGGCCTTCGTACTGACTTAAGAGCTGCAGCCCAAGGGCCCTCGCGTGACCCGAGAGCTCCTTATTCGCATGTGTTCCCCAATATCTCGAGGAATATTTCAGGAAGGGCATGACTTGGTGGTCCGGGAGAGGGTGGGAGGAGGAGAGATTCTTGACCTGTGGCGAATTCAGATAGGTCAAGCAGGCTTCTGCCATTACAGAGTGGGGATGACTGAAGAAGTCTGGATGAGCGCAGAGATACTCTTGCACTGTAAAGTGGATTACTCGGACAGTCGAAGCTTCCTTGTCGACAGCAATCAGTCCCTGACAGCAACCTACTAATGCACCGATCGAAGGGGCATTTTCGCTATCGAAATCCGCCACTCCTATCTCCACTGCCAGTGCGTGACGCAGCTCATCCACCTGTAATGGCCGTTCCACATGACAGATCCACATGAGAGTGGCCATCGCAAGTTTTGTCTTCTCCCCTCCCTGTGCCTTTATCCGCTCCAGGGTTGCTCCATATGCATCCCCCAACCCTAGCCCATCCTTAACTGCCTTGAGCCTTTTCCCTCGTCGAGCGATACTAGTTTCTCGGAGGATTGCGTCAATGTGGAGAGAGGCTAGTAGGAATCTAGATTTGAATGTTAGCTATCAGCCTGAGGTAGTTTTGCCTTTGCATGGGTTCTACATACGTTTCCGAGCTTATGTGGGAAATACTTTCCATAATATTCGCCTCTAAAGTGCTGCTCATCATCTCCGGCGTTGTATCGTTCCTGAGCTTCTCACGTAAATACCCAATGATACCATCACCAGTAGGCTCTATCAATACAAAACCAGCCGCTCCACCCAATTTCCGTTCCACCTCACTTCGGATATGCGATCTTCCGGTTACAAATATCCGTGTATCGAGTGACTCCCGCACAATCTGTCCTAGTGATTCGAGGAATACCAATCGATACTCTGGTGCACATTCGTCAAGCGCGTCAACGCATATAAATGTGCGCTTCGTGGTCGTGATGGTCTGAAACATCTTCAGAATTCCTAACACTTGGAGTCCCCTACCCCCAATCACCTTCTTCTGGTTCTGAAAAGATCGGACCACCCCTTCTGGAATTCCATCCAATCCACTGACAAGCTGTCGTAGCAGGGAGCCGAGCATGTTTACTGGTGATTGCTCATTCCTGGAGGCAAAGTCGAAGTAGAAGCAGGCAACGGCAGTATCATCCTCCACCGCCTCGTCGCACAACTTGTCTATCACTAGTGAGCTGTCACCCCAGACTGTTAGAAATATCATTATTCGGCTTTGGGCAGTGATAGGTTCTCTCTTACATGATATAGCTTTTTCCCGCGCCCGGATTCCCGTGGCAAAATAAGGTGCGATGACTATCTCGATCCCCCCGACTCCTACCATGCCAGCATCTGAATTCCTGGGTTTCCAGTAGCCAGGATCCTATACTGTCTAGTCGCTGGGCTCCGATGTCTCGATGCCGTATCCCTGGTTCCAGCGGAGACAGCCAGGCCAATATTTTAGACTCATCATCGGGGGTGAGATAGTTAAAGGTATTTGTTGTGCTGTTAAAACTGTTCGTATTGTTGAAAGAGTGTCGGTTATTGCTCAAGGCTTGCGACATTTTTCGATTTTCACGGCTGTGAAAGTTGTTGAGAGCAAAGTATTGAGTTTTGTTAATGTAATTGCCTGATATTGAGAAAAAGCGGGGTCGATGGTGATAGTAAAGCCTTGCGCCTTGCCGCCAACATTCCGACCACAGACTTCGTTACACAAACTCCTGAGGGCTGTTCGCCTCAAAAACTATGAGCTGACTCCATCAGCTTGTGAACTTGAACACAGCATCACTCCATCCCCCTTTCTTCTTACACTCCAAAGCAGTAGAAATTTGAGAAACTAATACCCATCACGCCATCCGAACCCTTTTTTAATACTCGCCCGTGATCCCGTATATTGCTCGAAGATTGTGTGCTACTGCTCAAGCGGGGTTTAAAAGATACACCGTCAGATATGGTGGGAAAATTATGAGGCGAGCAGACTTTTTGGTAAAATGATCAGCGATGCGCAGATCACAGGGTTGTTGGGGAACATGAAACATCTGCCGAGTGTCTTTTTTCGAGCCCACACACTTAGGGGCATTAGCACCATGAGCAACCCATCTCAGCAGGGGCAGTGGTAGGCCGGGATGAACATTCATGTGCTTAAGGCCTACGGGTACTGTATGAAGCGCCGTACCATGCGTGAGTTAGTCTAGTTTGTATCATCTGATAAAACATTTAACACACAGATGACATCTCTTTTGGTAAGAATGGTGAGTGATATGCGGTGGTTCAATTAGTCGGGCATCTTGTTCCCCTCCGACTGGGGCTGCAAAGTTCAAGCGGCAGTCTAGGCTCCTCTCCGTGTCGCGGCACCACTGCCACGGTAATTCCCGAGGTCCACTGGCAGATCTGTTTGGGCGACCTGGCCTACCTTTAGGGCTCGTAGAATGTTTGAGGAGGCTGGTTCCTCGGATGCCGTGATTGCAGCTCGGGTTGCACTTAGGGTTCAGGCCTTATCCCGTGAACCCTAACAAAACTCGGCGGACTTGACCCAACTCAGCCAGTTGACAAAAAATACCCAGAGCCTCATTTCAGGTTAGCTTACTCACCCAAACAAAGTAATCCTTGTCAACCACATCGCCTAAATACTTCAGCCCCAACACCTGCCCTTTTCAAATCAGGAAAACATTAGCGCAAGCCGGCTCCTATCGGAAGAGAATAATTAAACCTTCGCGCTAGGATGTCCAAAATTCATTCTCTTGGACTGTGAGTAAAAACCACAGCAAAAACTGACCGCTTGAGCCCTAACCTTAAGGGCCGGTTTCGCAAAAATAGAGTTTCGAGAAACCCTTTAGAATACCATGCGCTTAGCGCGTCAATCCTTTCGGGTATGGTGGAGGGCGCCTAGAACGTGTATCATACCTCTGGAGATTCAAAAGGGAATGCCTTATATAAGCACTATTAGGGATATTTCCATTACGTAATCAAACCCCCGGGGTCGGGGATAGGAACATCATGAACTCCGATAGAAAACACTCTAAATCATGGCATCGAATTTCATAGTGCGACACAGCCCCCCGGCACTGTGCTTCACAGCTGTGATTCCGGCAGTGTATCATTTGTTTATAATACAGAAACGCACTGTGTTGAAAATATTTTTATGCTGCTCGGCATGCTCTAGCTATAGTTTTATTTTCTTTCGTGGCCGCTGAGAAGATAGGAAGAGGTTTTACATTGATGGACCGATAGGAGTATGGATTGTCAGAGGAACATATGAAGATTAGGAAGATGAAAGAAGGACAAGGGAGCGGCATTGGACCAAAGGCGCAGGAAAGCGGGAGTTCCTATGATGCATTCCCTTTGTGAAGGTATTACGTAGAATGTCTCTTTCTATTGCTGTTTTCATTGAGGGTACGTAACATGTGAGGAGGAAAGTGGACATGTTTGGTGATCGGTGGGAGGATCAGGATGATGTGTTTATGTGTTTCATGTATACCCTCGGCTTTACCATTAGTTTAGCAAACAAGAAGAGAATAAGTTGCGGCTATGCAGTCCAGTTGCTATTCGGTGCCGTATTTCGATTATCGCAGATACACTGCACTATTTGAACACTGATCTCCCGGGACATGGCGTAATTTTTCCTACTCGGCTAGGGTGACCAGGTGGGTCTATAACGCGGGACCTGGGCGTTAGAGAGAGTGCCCGGAGAAGGATAGAAAAATATGACAGGTATGGGAGTGTGAGATATCCCTCCTAACTCGGCCGTAGGTGGGTACCGGGCAGCTCCGTTGGCCGTTCAATCACCCCCGACAAAGTCCCGGTGGGATACCGCATGTGCCCGCAAAACTCGCCGTGCACCTAGGGGTGTAGGTTGGGACATCAAGCATTTGAGCCACGCACCGTGACCAAAAGAAGCCTCGATTGCTTCGGCGGCTATTGATCCAGGTTTAGGAAAGCGAGCTTCGCGGCATACCCGGAGGCTATGTTGAGCGTAGGTAGGCTATAGAGAAGATATGCTAGCATGTTCCGGATACTATCCGGAGCCAGGCCCGTGATCTAAGGCTAAAGACATGTACGAAGGGTTTGGCAACGCAGAGAGTTCTGAGAGTTTGAGTGGCATAGCACTTGTACAAGTCCCTGGCGTGAATGGACCGAACACTGCCGGGGTCACGGGAGCTGAAAGCCCTTTGCCAAGGAGCCCCCTGGTGTTCGGTCCATTCACTCCAGGGACCTGCAGGATGAGAGCTAATTTCAATGCTAAGAGACCCCTCGCTATATTGGTTTCCCCCAAAGGGCAAGGCTATGTGTAGACAGCCTCCCAACCCCACCTTCCACCCGGAAAGCGGAATATAGGAACAGCCTTTACTAAATCATGTCTATAGTGAAAACAAATCGGTATTGTACTTCCTCGAAACCACCCTTGCATCTTGACTTCAGCGGGTAAAGGAATTGTGAAGAAAATGAAAAAATAAAATGAAAAACGAGTAGATAAACAAAAAGGGTAAATAGCCAGAGAGAAACAACGAGAGGGAATAAGGCGGAAATTCCGAGTCACGCCTGGGGGCTGCGAGGTTGAAGGAGGGCCACCACCCTACCGTGACCACCCCAGGTAGCCCACCAGAGCGGTCTTCGACCGTGGGTGTCTAGTTTGTCGGGATTGACGTCGTCGCGTTCCAGCAGTATTTTCACCACTCCTTCGCGCCAATGATTAGCAGCACAGTAGAGCGGTGTTCGGCCATCGTTATCCGGTTTGTCGGGGTTGACCTCGCCCCGTGCAAGCAGCATTTTCACCACTTCCTCATGCCCATTCTCAGCAGCACAAAGGAGTGGTGTTTGGCCGCTGCTATCTGATACATCGGGGTTGGTGTCGTCTCGTTCAAGGAGCATTTTCACTACTCCCTCGTACCCATCCCGAGCAGCACAAAGGAGCGGTGTTTGGCCGTATATGTCTGGTTTGTCGGGCCGAACGTCTTCCCGTCCGAGTAATATTTTCACCACTCCCTCGTGCCCATTCCGAGCAGCACATATGAGAGGTGTTCGGCCATACATATCCGGTTTGTCGGGGTTAACATTATCCCATTCGAGTAGTGCTCTCACCACTCCCTCATGCCCATTCTGAGCAGCACAAAGGAGCGGTGTTTGGCCGCACATATCTGGTTCGCCAGGGCTGACCCTGCCCCGTTCGAGTAGTGTTTTCACCACTCCCTCGTGTCCATTCATCGCAGCATTGAAGAGTGCCGTTCGGCCGTACTTGTTTGGCTTATCAGGATTGACGTCGTTCCGTTCGAGTAGCATTTTCACTACTCCCTCATGCCCATTCTGAGCAGCACAAAGGAGTGGTGTTTTACCGCCGCGATCCGGTTTGTCGGGGGTGACGTCGCACCGTCCAAGTAGGATTTTCACCACTCTCTCGCGGCCATTTGAAGCAGCCCACACGAGAGGTGTATTGCCCACGCAGTCCTTCTGATTGATATCACAACCTTCCACCTCTACCAAACCGGCCACAATCTCAACGATCCCGAAGACGGATGCAAAATGCAGACCAGTGAATAGGGAGCGTTTATCGAAAGCAACAGTGCGCGTAAGCGGTTTCTGTGATTTCAAGAGGAGTTTTGTGGATATGTGGTTATCGTAGTCGTCAAACAGCTTTAATGCAAGTAATTTCGCATTATCCGAAAGGTCCTTCTGTGCGTGCACCCCCCAATATAGTGAAGAATATTCGAGAAAAGGTGTGCCTTGGAGATCCGGGGAAGGGCTGATCGAAAGAGCCTTGATGTGGTGGGAATTCAAATAAATTAAGCAGGTTTCGGCCATTATAGAGTGAGCTGTGCCGAAAAGCTGGGGGTGAGCCCGGAGGTATTCTTGAAGGGTAAAGTGGATTAACCGAACTGTGGAAGCCTCCTTCTCTACCAAAACAAGTCCATGACAACAGGCCAGCAACGTCCCTACCGAAGGAACATTGTCGGTATTAAAATTCGGTGACCCTATTTCTACCGCTAGGGCGTGACACAATTCGTCAGCCTTCAATGGCCGCTCCGAGTAGGAGATCCACATCAAAGCGGCCATGCCAAGCCTTGCTTTCTCCCCACCCTGTCCCTTTATCCGGCCCAACGTTGCATCATAAGCGTCCCCCAGCCCCAACCCATCGGCCATTGCGTTAAGCTTTTGTCGCCTGCGATAGATCGTGGTTTCTTGTAAGATCGCGTCGATATTCAGCGAGACTAGGAGGAATCTAAATCTCCGTTAGCGAATATCTTGATATAGATTCCCCGGCGGTGCCGCCACCTACATTTCCGAAATATCTTCAGGAATTCTCCTCAGGATGTCTGCCTCCAGACTACCGTCCATCGCATCCGGCGTTGTGTCCTCGGCCAACCTACTATGAAGAAATCTGATGACATCATCTCTCCTTGGGGTGATAAGTATAGTGGTCACTCTTCTAGAAAGACGGTTTGCGATTTCGGCCCGAATGTGTGGTCTTCCAGTCACGAATATTCGAGTGTCCGGGGACTTCTGGAGGATTTGCCCTAACGAATTAAGAATCTTGACACGATCTCCTGCCATACATTCATCCAGAGCATCGAGGCATATAAATGTGCGTTTTTTGGAAGCGGTGGCCTGCAACATCCTCACAATATCGAAAAGTAGCGGTCTCCGCCCACCAAGGACTTTTTTCTGGTCCACATAGTCTTGCACTATTTCCTCCGGTACCTCTTCCATCCCGCTCACAACCTGTTTGAGCAGGGCGCCCAACATACACGTAGGCGACTGTTCCTTTTGGGCGGCGAAGTCGAAGTAAAAACATGCGACGGCGACATTTTTTCCTCTAGCCCGATTGCACAGGTCGTCTATCACCAATGAGCTAACATCGCGGCCTATCAGTACTTGCTCCCTTTCCTCCATTCCTCGAGATCCATCCTTGTTACCTAATAAAAGTCTTTCCAGCCCCCGGATCTCCGTAGCTAAACAAAACCGCGTTATCGGATTCGCCTCCCTCATTGCCGGAGCACCAGCTTCTAAATTCCCCGGTTTGTAAGAGCCATTCCCCTACACCTCTGACCCGACGGTCCCCGATATCCTGATGCCGTAGTTTGGGGTCTAGTGGGGAGAGCCAGTCAAGGATATTGGATCGGTCATCGGCAAATGTAAAGTTACTCGACACGCTAACAGCCGTATAGTTGTTCAAGGAGTTGATATTGTTGCTGAACGATTGAGACATTCTTATTTCTTTGCCGCTTAGGATAGTGTTGATGATGGATGATGGAGTTCGTTGACTACTCGAATTCTTGAGGGCCGAAAAAGGCGGGGTTGGAGGGGTTTTTTTGTGTAACCTCCTGGATGCCTCGGGACCATCCCATCAATCCCCCGACCTATCATGCCAGTAAGCTTAAGCCAACTCCACCCCACCACTTACACTTACCGTATTGGGAACGGGAAATACCACACTTCTCCAGGGGTAACCCGTTTCTTGCACTACTGGTACGAAAGATGAACCCGCTTGACCGTCCGCGGTGGAATCGGCCAGTTTGACATACTATACAATACCGGTACCGTGGAAAAATTCACCAAAAAACACACACGCCCTAACTCAAAGCGTTACAGAGTGACTCTTCGTGATGTGAATAGAGGCCGGGGGTCTTCCTGCTCCGTACCAGGCTCCCCCGGACACCAGCCGCCCATTCGATGTTCATCAATACCCGCGAGCACAGAGTACCACTACTTATCCCACCCTTCTAATAGCCGAGGAGCAATACCGGTGCCGGTATGCCCTTTAGCGGCTGCCCTAAGTAGTATTTCAAACAATCATTAAATATCCTTCCATTAGAGCCCACCGGTCAGAAAATTCATGATCCAAGATTTACCAACTACCGTAACCGAAATAGCACGGTCAATTTTCGATAGCCATTTCAAAAAACAATACACAATATATCGGGCGCTCTTAGCATCTGTGCCCCACATCTAACCAAAATAACCATCCAATACAATGCATGCAAGAAGAAAAAAGACCACGTCCGCTTCAACTTGTCCATGCACACAGCTGCGCTTGAGTGCTACTGTATCCAATTAGAGAGCTTTATTTATCACCACCCCTTCAATTGCTTTATAACGCCGTCATATGCTATCACTCTTCTGAATTTTGGGTTCTCGCGGCGGGTTCACCATGACGCAATACACAACACACCACCGTGGATTACCGTAAAGTCACCAGACGCCATTATCTAGGCTTGTGTGAAAGACTTGTTGAAAATGGTGCTGCTCGCCATACTCTCGCAATACTTCCTCTGTTCAGATAGCTTCCGGGAGCGCGCTTGTTTATGGCTTTGGATATGCGCTGAGGATTCGGGCATATGGCTCCGGCATTGGGCGTTTGGTTTGTACGTTCGGGAAAGCATTGCGAATGCAGGAAGGAATGCGCGATAGTTTTGGGATCGTGCGGCTTTCGGGAAAGCCGGGAGAAAAGCAGAAGCACTGTAAGGCCAGCGTGAGAGGGGTGGAAGCCGAGCGGCAGTGGGATAGTTTGTTTTCCTTTTAGTTAGCCGGGAGTGCTCACGGGGGAAGGAGAGGCTCACATGGAGCCGTGGGGTGCCTGATGGATAGATATGATGATGTCTTTGCGATTGATATATACTCCTGTGATCGTCTTTAGTTAATTAACGTATTTGACCTAGTAATGGGACACTCACTAGATATGGGACACTTGGCAATTACAGTGTCCCACATATTAAAATAGGAATACCTCAATCAAAGCTACATCTATTAATCTGTAAATCTATTTATAGATAGCTAATATATCTTTAAATATGCTCTAGCAATATTACTCTCCCATTGGCAAAACTGATTAAGTAATAGTACAAAGTGTAGAGAAATAA
>Ga0307517_10006359_pt1 | contig 17510 bp, 15 predicted proteins | sample 23_EM_MG_FD_194515 | JGI IMG/M metagenome (GOLD analysis project Ga0307517, IMG submission 194515) | Populus trichocarpa ectomycorrhiza microbial communities from riparian zone in the Pacific Northwest, United States - 23_EM | ecosystem: Host-associated > Plants > Roots > Unclassified | place...
GCCGAGCGATCCACCGAAGCCCTCTGGAACCGCATCGGCCAGCTCCTCGACGACTTCTCCCCCGACGACTGCGCCAACTACTTCAAGGCCGCCGGGTATGGTGCAGCGTGAGCGGACTCCGCTCTAGCGGGCCGGGTCGAGCTCCAGGCTGCCCCAATGGAAGGCCTTGGTCTCCAGATATTCCTCGATGCCCTCGCGGCCGCCTTCGCGGCCGAGGCCGGATTCCTTCATGCCGCCGAAGGGCGCCATCTCCAGGCTGATCGAGCCGGTGTTGAGGCCGACCATGCCGAACTCCAGCCGCTCGCCGACCCGCCACGCGCGATGCAGGTCGCGGGTGTAGAAATAGCTGGCTAGGCCGTTCGGCGTGCCGTTGGCGAGCGCCATCGCCTCGTCCTCGTGCTCGAAGCGGAAGATCGGCGCCAGGGGCCCAAAGGTCTCCTCCTGGGCCAGGCGCATGTCCGCCGTCGCGCCCGTCAACAGCGTCGGGCGGGCGAAGTTCGGCGAGGCCAGCAGGCCCTGCGGCTGGGCGGCGACGCTCGCGCCCAGGGACAGGGCGTCCTCCAGGTGCCGGCTCACCTTCTCCACCGCCGCGGCGTTGATCAGCGGGCCGATGGTCACGCCGGCCTGGGCGCCGTCGCCCAGGGTGAGCGCGTTCACGGCCTCGGCCAGGCGCGCGACGAAGGCGTCGTGGATACCGCCCTGCACCAGGATGCGGTTGGCGCAGACGCAGGTCTGACCGGCGTTGCGGAACTTGCTGGTCATCACCCCCTGCACGGCGAGGTCCAGGTCGGCGTCGTCGAACACCAGGAAAGGGGCGTTGCCGCCAAGCTCGAGGCTCACCCGCTTGATGGTGTCGGCGGTCTGTTTCAGCAGCAGCGCCCCTACCCGCGTCGAGCCGGTGAAGGAGAGCTTGCGCACCTGCGGGTGTGAGGTCAGCACCCCGCCGATGGCCTGCGGCGGGCCGGTGACGACGCTGAGCACACCCTTCGGCACGCCGGCCCTGAGCGCCAGCTCGGCCAGCGCCAGCGCCGTGAACGGGGTCAGCTCGGAAGGCTTGACCACCATCGGGCAGCCGGCGGCGAGTGCGGCGGCGGCCTTGCGGGTGATCATGCCGGCGGGGAAGTTCCAGGGCGTGATCGCCGCGGTCACCCCCACCGGCTGCTTCAGCACCAGGATGCGCCGGTCGCGGGTCGGCGCCGGCACGCTGTAGCCGCAGACGCGCTTGCCCTCCTCGGCGAACCATTTGACGAAGCTCGCCGCATAGCGGATCTCGCCGGCGGCCTCGGCCAGCGGCTTGCCCTGCTCGGCCGTCATGATCGCCGCCAGGTCGGCCTCATTCTCAAGGATCAGGGCGCACCAGCGCTCGAGGATCTCGGCCCGCTCCCCGGCGGGGCGGTCGCGCCAGGCCGGATAGGCCGCGACGGCGGCCTCCACCGCGGCGCGGGTCTCCTCGGCGCCACAGGACGGGACCGACCCCAGGGTCTCGCCCGTGGCGGGATTGTCGACCGCCAGGCTATTGGCAGGTTCTGCGGCCAGCCAGTCGCCCCCGATGAGGGCCGCCTCGATGAAGAGGCTGTCGTCGCGCAGCGAAAGCGCTGCCCGGCCTGGAGTCGAGGCAGTCCCGGTGGCGATCGCGCCCCGCCCCTCCAGCCTGCCCATCCCCGCCTCCCGTCCAACCCCGTGCGCCGCGAGAGCCGCCCACCTCAGCGGCGGACTCGCACACGCGCCATCGAGCGAGACGCTAATGACCGGAAGCCCGCGCACCATGGTCGCCTAGTTACGCGCCGCCGCCATAGTTTGTCGGCTGCAGCGGGTGGGTTATCTCACCGGCGCGTTTGCTCAGGCCCTGGTGAAGGTCAGGTACAGGTTGTCCAGTCCCTGCACGAAATACGACGGCGCCCGGTCGTAGCGGCGCGCGCGCGCCGGTCCGTGCCGGCTTCATCGATCTGCACGTCGGCGAGTCGACTGAACAGCCGCTCGATCGCGATCTTGACCTCGGCCCGGGCGATCGGCGCGCCGGGGCAGCTGTGGATCCCCTGGCGGCGACGAAGAGCAGGTTCGCCAGAGAGACAACATCCTCTACGGGCGGCAGACTTCCGTCGCTGTAGCGCACCTGGGCAATATGGCTCAGGGCATCCCTGGCGGGATTGCGACGACGTTCTTCGATATATCCTGTGAACAGCGCCTTGACCCGCTGTGTTAACGCCAGATGCCTGGCTGCGTCCCCCGCGCTGCGATCGGCCCCTATCCCCCCAGGCGGGATAGCCGGGTTGGGACCGACGATCTTGTCCTGGTCCTCAGGCGGCACACCCAGCAGGTCGGCGACGGTCAAGGCGGCCAACGGCGTTGCATATTCCGAGTAAAGCTCCACCGAGCCACGATCGATGAAGCGGTCGATCAGTTGATCCGCCAGCTTGGCGATCGAGGCTTCGTTCTCCTTCGCGCGCTTCGGCGTGATCACACCCATCAGCCGCCAGGGACCTTGGGACGGAGTTCCCTGATCTGATCGGTGAGGTCGTCGCTGGGCGTGAACGAGACGGGATACAGCGGCCCCCGACTGAGAGGAGCGACGAGAAGCGCTCCTCGTCCCGGAACACGGCGAGCCCCTCGTCGTAGCCCGTCACCGCAACGACGTTGTAGCCGGGGACGCGCGTGACCGCGCCCTTGCCGCGAAGGTATTCGAGATAGGGATAGGGATCGGCCACCAAATCGAGGTCGTTGAAGACGTCGATCTCATCCATATTCTTCATCGTGAGCTCCCGGAGGCCTGCGCCAATCCGGGGCACTCACCGATCCAGAAATTCCAGCAACGGCGCCTTGGCCGAATTCGCTTTCGCCGGGGGTCCAAGGGCGCTCGCCAGGCCCTGCTCGGTCAGCCCCTTGTGGAGATGTTCGTTCAACAGGCGCTTCCACTCATAGGTGAGCACCTGCCGGGTCGACACGAGGGTCGCGCGCGGGAGCCGCGCCCATTGCCGGGCCAGTTCCCGGGCGCGCGGAAGGACGGTTTCCGGGGCCAGCACCTCGCCGACCAGGCCAAGAGCGAGCGCATCGCAGGCTTCGATCCTCTGTCCGGTCAACAGGAAGTAGCGGCCCCGGTTTGCGCCCAGCAGATGGGTCCAGATGATGTGGACCCCATCCCCTGGCGCCACCCCTATTCTGAAATGCATGGCGTCCTGGAAGATGCTGCTCTCCGACGCCAGCACGACGTCCGCCAGCATCGGGATTTCGGCATGCACGAGGGCCGGCCCGTTCACCGCGGCGATGACCGGGACCTCGATGTCCAGGAATGCCTTGAGCCCCAAAACCCCATCGCGCCGGATGCGCATTCGCCCGGCGGCCGGATCTTCGCTGAGGATCTTGCTGAAGCCGTTGGGGTCGAAGCTGGTGCAGAAGCGGTCGCCTGTCCCGGTCAGGATGACGACCTTGTTCTCCGGATCGTTTGCGATGTCCTGGAACACCAGCGGAAGGTCGTGATGGACCTGTTCGCTGAACGCCAGGGCCCCCCCGTCCGTGTGCAGGGTCACCTCGAGAACACCGTCCGCGCGCTCGCAGCGGACGTTTTCGTATCTGGTCGCGTACTGTTCCAACATGGTCATGGTCTACCCAAGACGCGAGAGCGCGTGACGGCTCAGCGCAATTGCTGTTTGAGAATCTCGGCGGCGCGCCAACCGATCATCATCGCCGGGCCGTTGGTGTTTCCTGAGATCTGGGACGGCATGATCGAGCAGTCGACCACCTTCAGGCCGTCGACTCCCCGTACGGATAGCTTCTCGTCAAGGACGGCCAGCGGATCGTCGGCCGTACCCATCTTGCAGGTGCCACATCCATGCTGGCCCGAAGAGCCCTTGCGAGCGATGTAATCCAGAATCTCGTCCTCGGTGCGAAGGGTCTCGGCTTCGCCCAATCCCGAAGCCACGAACGGCTGCAGCCTGGGATGCGACATCATCTTCTGGGTGAACCGGACCAGGCCGATCATCACCGAGCGATCATAGTCCGTCGCGAGGTAGTTCGGCCGAACGACCGGACGCTCGGCCGGATCGGCGGAGCCCGCCATGACCGTGCCCTGGCTCGTGCCGCGCAGCGGGAAGCCGGTCAAGGAGCCGCCAGGCTCACTATCCAATGCGATCGCCGCGGCGTTCCTGCCGGCGGCCATGTTCCAGGGGAACCACAGGACTTCCGCATCCGGCCGTCCCGTGCCGCCGGGCAGCAGTTCGGGAAACATCGACAGTTGCGCCACACTCGTGCTCATCGGCCCGTTGGCGAACCCATAGTAGCGCAGCAGGTTCACAGGCAGGCGCCAGCCTGAAAACTCGCGGTTCTCGCTGTCCTTCGAATGGCGCAGCCGCCAACTGCTGCCGTAGCAGAAGTGGTCCCGGTAATTCTCACCCACGCCCGGCAGGTCAACGACGGGGCGCACGCCCAGGCCTGCAAGGTGCTCGGCGGGCCCCACGCCGGAGATCTGCAGGAGCCGCGGAGTCTCCAGGGCTCCCAACGAGAGGACGACGTATTTCGCAGCGCGGAATCTCCGCTCGACGCCGCCTTGCTGACACTGCAGGCCAACGGCGCGCTTGCCTTGGAACAGCACACGATCAACGCGGGTGTTCGGGAGGATGCGAAGGTTCGGCCTGCGCCGCACGGCGGGCGGCAGGAAGGCGTGGGCCGACGTCACGCGATGGCCGCGATCGTCGATGTTCGCCGCAATCGGGCTCATCCCGAGCTGCTGCGGCAGGTTGGGTTCTTCCTTTCTGGGAAGTCCCAGATCGCCCCCGGCGGCCATGAGGGCGTCTGCGAGCGGCGGGAGCTTCCTGGCCACGCGCAGCGGCAGCGGGCCGCCACGTCCACGCCAATCCGTCGGGGGAAGGTGGTTGTCTTCGATGCCCAGGAAACACGGGAGGACGTCGGCCCAACCCCAGCCCGGCAGGCCCAGCGCTTCCCAATCGTCGTAATCCTGAGGCTGCCCACGGTGATAGACCATGCCGTTGAGCGTGCTCGAACCGCCGAGACCGCGCCCCCGCAACAGAGTCTCGGGCTGCAAGCTATCTCCGCCAACCCGACGTTCGGCGGCGTAGTGATAGACCCGTTGCGGAATCGCCCTGAGCTTGGTCAATCCCTTGGGGAGCTTGATGAAGGGGCTGTTGTCCCATGGCCCGGCCTCCACCAGCAGAACGCGCAGCTTCGGGTCTTCAGACAGGCGTCCGGCGAGGGCGCAGCCGCTCGAGCCGGCGCCCGCGATCACGACGTCCCATTCCTCGTCCGCGCCCGTTCCCGTCAGATCAGTCATCGCTTGGTCTCGATCTCGCTCCGGCGAACTGCGCCGGCGGAAGCTGCATCCTTGACGGAAGCGGCCATGACGCCGAGCGGCCAACGATGGTGGCGATCGCTTCGACGCCGAGTACTGCTGTCGTCCACTGGATCACGCGATAAGCCACAGTCGCCCCTGGCGGAATAGCCTCCTAAGGAGCGTCAGGTGCGCGCTGAGTAAACTGACGGGCGGGATAATGAAAAGCTTGTCCGTCGATGTGAACAGGTCTCCGGGGCGGCCCGCACGCTCGCCGTGACGACAGCCATTTTTCCAGCGCGCCAGACAAGAGCAGCGGGCTGCATCTGGGCTTGCCGGTCGTCCCGCTCGACAACATCCTAGCGGCAGCGTCCGACCCGCCGTGGAGAAACAATTGAGCTAAAGGTTTGGCGCCGCTAAAGAGGCGCGACCACAGCGATGGAAACCGGCATGCATCAGGATTGTGAGACGCTGAAGGTTTCCCGCGGGCGGCCTGCTCGCGGCGGCAATTTCCCGTAGCTCGATGACAGGACCTGTGTAGAGCGGACATGGCGGCTCCAACACATTGCGCACCATCTCAAATCAGGTAGCCATTTTTATACGGAGCTCACTTGGGTAATTTGTCACATACAGGGGCCAAGAACGGCGGTAGCGGATCGGTGGTCAGCGAGACCGCCCGCGCTCTGCGCGCCTACGCCCTTTCGATGAACGACGGCGAGTTCCTCGGGTCGGAAGGCGACCTGGTCGAACGCCTCGGCGTCAGCCGTCCGACGTTGCGGCAAGCCTCGGCCCAGGTCCTTCAGGAAAGCCTGATCAGCATTCGGCGCGGGGCCGGCGGCGGCTATTTCTCGCGACGCCCCGAAAGCGTCACCGTCAGCCGGATGGCCTCGCTGTATCTCCAGTCGCACGGCGCGGGACTGGAAGAGCTGGTGTTCGCGATGAAGCCGATCCGCCTGGAGGTCGCGCTGCTCGCCGCGCGGAACCGTGATCCGGATGCGCTCGCGGAACTCCGCGCCTTCATCGAGAGGGAGCAGAGCGAGGACAGCCACGACTACCGGGCCTTCCTGCGCAGTGAGCGTGAGTTCGGCGGCATCCTGAGCCGCATGAGCGGCAATCGGGTCCTGAACCTGTTCCTTGCCGTCCTCTACGACTTGAGCGCCAACGTCCGCCGCGACGAGGACGTGCTGATCAATCGGCGGGAGCGGGTGGGCATCTACCGCAAGCATCGGGCCGAGATGGCGACCGCCATCATCAACGGGGACGAGGAGATCACGGCGATCGCGACCGGCCGCTGCTCCACGATGGTCGCCGAATGGATGGAGCAGGACCTCACCGGGCGCAGCTTCGGCGACTCCGAACACCAGGCTGCGCAGGCGGAGCGCGAACCCAGCGAGAGCCTCTAGAGAGTGCTGACAGCGCTCAGTGACGACGTGCCGAGCGCGCGCCGCGAGCCACCGGCATCAGGTCGACCTCCCATAAGCGAAGGGCGCCCTCACGCCTTCGCTGGAAGTCGTGCACAACGATGACGAGCCTCGCACAACTATAAGGTGTCGCAAGTCAATGATCGGCCGTTGTATTCTGCAGCCTCGCTCAATCTTCGACAGCCAATTGCGACTACCGACAACTTTGTCTTCTGGAATATAAAAATATACCGCGTCTCGCGACACTTAGCTGTGGCCGCCTTTCGCCAGGTTGCTGATACGCTCTCCACGCACATCAAAACGCTGGAGAATGGCCAATGACACGAGACCTGGAGGTCGGGCGATGGGGACTCGTCGCGCTTGCGCTCATCCACGTGCTGGCCGGTATCGGGCTGGCGAGCACCACCCCCGTTCTCTCGCAGATCGCCACCCATTTTTCCGCGACGCCGGGCGCGGGGACTCTCGTGCGCGGGACGGTCACGGCTGCGGGCGCAGCCATGATCTTCGGCGCACCGATGGCCGCGCTCCTCTCAGAGCGCTATGGCGAGCGTAGAGTCCTTGCCGGCGCGCTCTTCGTTTTTGCGGTCGCCGGCACGGCGGGCGCCGTGCTGGACAATCTCTGGCTGCTCGTGGCGTCCCGAGCCCTGGTCGGCCTGGCGGTGGCCGCGACAGGGGTGGCCGGAATTGCGCTCCTTACAAAGTCAGTCGGGGATGATCAGCGCAATCGCTGGATCGGTTATGTCAGCGTAGTCGGATCCCTGTCTTCTGTGATCAGCATACCTCTCGCCGGCGTACTTGGATCGATAGACTGGCGACTCGTGTTCACACTACACTTGGTGGCCATTCCAATATTGGCCATGGTGATCTTGTTTGTACGTCAACCGCCGCCCGTGCGACACCTTGCCAATTCGGTGCGAGCCAGCAGTCGCTTTCCGCTTGCGCTCGTCTTTCTGGGCGTCGCCTGTGGCGCCGTCACGACGGCGTTGCCGCTCTTCGTGCCCTTCCATTTGAACGACATCGGCGAGACCGCGCCCGCCAGAATCGCCGTGCCGCTCACGGCGACTGTCGTTTCCGCCGCCTTGGCCTCGTTCCTCTATGGCCGCGTTCGTCGCCGCCTCGGGGCCATCGAGGTCTTCGCCGTCAGCTTTCTGTTGGCGTCGTCCGGCGCCGCAATAGTGGCTGCGAGCACTGGCATCGCGGTAGCGGCGGCAGGGATGCTCGTGATCGGATTGGGCATGGGCCTAATCATCCCCAATCTCGCCGCCGCCGCCTCGGAGGGAGATCCAGAGCTTCGGGCGCGTCGTATCGGCGTGGCTCACGCAGGGTTCTTTGGCGCCCCGCTGCTCGTGCAATTCGCACTGGAACCGCTGACGCTTAGCGCTGGGGCAGGCGCAGCGCTGTTCGCGATCGCAGGCTTTGGCCTGTCGATGATTGCGGTCGTGCTTCTGGGGCGGCGCATGCTTGTCGCTGCGTGATCGCTGGATCAACGCCTCGGTAGCGGCCGTGCGCGCCAACAATCCGTGGGGCGACCCGGCGCCGTCGTCGGTCGCGACGGCGCGGCCAGCCTCAAGGCCTTGGGGTTGCTCTGAAGGCGGCGCGCCCCACCGCCCGGGGGGCCTGGGGCAAGCGGAGGTTCGCGCCTGTGGCCGGCGGCGTCATGCGACCTGTTGCGCCCTGGCGGCTGCGATGGCGTCGGCCAGTTCCTCTTGCGACACCGGCTTGAACAGGATGGCTGAAGGATGGTCGAGATTGATCCGTTCAATTGTCGCCGGTTCTCGCGAGCCGGTGACGAAGATCACCTTCGACCCGACGCTCTCGTAGATGGCGAGCGCGGCGTCGACCCCGTCGCCTTCACCGCGCAATCTCATGTCCATCAGCACCACCGCGGGCCGGTGCCGCCGCGCCATCGCGATGGCGTCGACGGCGGTCGCGGCGACATCGCATACCGTCAGCCCCATCTCCTCGACCTGCATCTGCAGCGCCATGACGATCAAGGCCTCGTCGTCCACGATGAGAACGGTGTCTTGGAGTTTGGTCATTGCCCCACGGGTCCGGCTATCAGGATTTCGCTTCGACAGCCGTGATCGCGCCGAACGGTCATGACGCCGTCCAACTGGTTCACCAAGGCGTCCACAATGGTCATGCCGAGGGACTTGCGGCCCGCGTCGGCCGGCGCGCCCGGCTCGACGGCGGCGCCATCGTCCGAGACGATCAGCGCAACCCGGCCGTCCGGCGCCCGCTCAAGCACGACGTCGATGGCGCCGACGCCCAGCGGAAAGGCATGCTTCAGCGAGTTGGTGACCAGTTCCGTCACGATAAGGCCGAGCGGAATCGCGAAGTCGAGGCCGACGTCCAGGGGCATCGCGCGCACCGAGAGGCGCACCTCCTTCGATGCGCCCCCTCGCAGCAGGTTCGTGGACAGTTCCTCCAGGAACGGGGCGACGTCGAATGTCTTGAAGTCCCGCGAACCCATCAGCTGGTGGTGAACGAGCCCCAGCGCATAGACGCGGCTGCGAAGGGCGGCCAGCGCGGCTTTGGCCTCCGGATCGGTAAGGCGACTGCGCTGCATGACCAGCAGACTGTCGACGATCTGCAGGTTGTTCTTCACCCGATGATAGACCTCCCGGAGCAGCAGGTCGCGCTGGGCGAGGGTGACGGTGCGCTCCCCGAGCAGGGTCTCGAGGTCCTGGTTCGCAGCTTCTAGAGCGACCTTGGCCTTGTATTGCTCGTCGATGTTTTCGACCACCGCGATCGCCAGGATGGGCTCGCCGGTCTCGGGGGACCGGGTGATGGTGGCCGACACGCGTCCCCAGATCGCCCGGCCGTCGCGGCGCAGGTATCGCTTTTCACGGATATAGGCGTCCTTTTTTCCGTCGATGACGAGCTGGAACGCGGCCTGTTCGACGTCGCGGTCTTCGTCGAGCGTGAACTCCCATCCCGCCCGGCCGATGAGTTCGTCGGCCTGGTAGCCCAGCATGTCGGCAAATGCCTGGTTGACCCGCAGGATCCGGCCCGAGATGGGATCGGATTGCGCCTTGCCGACGGCAGCGTTTTCAAAACTGGCGCGGAACTGCTCCTCGCTCAGCGCCAGTGCGCTCTGCGCCTGTGTCCGCTCCGCAAGCGCCCGGGAAAGCGAGGTGTTGAGATCGCCCAGTGCCTGCGTCTGCTCGGCTAACCCCTCGGCCAGGGACTGGGAGGCTGCGGTGACGGCCTGAAGCTTGGCCGCGCCCACCTTGAGCAGTGCGCAAAGCCCGATGATCAGGCTTCCGACCGCAAAGGCGGTCACCAGCGCGCGCGCCTCATCGGGCAGGATGGCAAACGAGAACTGCTGGCCGAGATAGACATACCAAGCCCCCGTGACGCCGCCGATCAGGGTGAGCCACCCCGCCAGAACGCCCCAACGCAGGCAGACGACCATAAGGATGGGGAAGACCGCCATCAGGGGTTCGCCCCCACCCGTATGCGCCTTGAGCAGGGATCCAAGCGCAACCGCCAGCGCCGCCGCCAGGACCCCGCTCACCAGCGCCGCGGGCCGTGACGGCTCGCGCCCGGGGTCGAACCACGACGCCAGGCGATGGAACGCGCCATCGCGCTCCATGGCCGAGGCCAACACGGCAGATTGCGAGGACATTGGGCGGCCTGAAGGCGTAGGGTCGAACTCGACCACGTCCCACCCTAACACGGTTCTCCAGACAGCGACCGCGCCATTGGCCTGAGGTGCGGTCGCGGCGCCTTCGCGTCCCCAGGCCCATCCAGCATCGGATGATCGCACCCCACCCCTTGCCCCGTTTGGGCCGCGCGCCCTAGGGTCCGGCCTCGCCTCAATTCCAGGACGGCTTTGCGCATGAGTCTCGATCGTCGCCAGCTCCTCGTCACTGCGGCCGCCGCCGGCCTTGCCGCGACCGCCCCGGGCCAGGCCCTCGCCGCGCCCGCCGCCGGCGATGCGGCGCTGAACAGATATTTCGACGGGCTCTCCCAGCAGATCCTCGACAACGGGCCGGAGCAGGCAACCTACCTCGGCCTCGACACCGGCGCCCACGCCGAGCGCAAGTCGCGGCTCTCCGACGCCTCCTGGACCCACGTCGAGCACGACCGGGTGTGGTGCCGCGAACAGTTGGCGAAGCTGGCGGATTTCCCCGACGCCGGCCTCTCGCCGGCCGCGCGGCTCAACAAGGCCGTGGTGGTCTACGCCCTGGAGCTCGGCCGCGACGCCGCCCCCTTCAACTACGGCGACAACACGCTCAACTCGGCCATGAACGAGAGCGCCTCGCCCTATGTGGTCAGCCAGCAGAGCGGCGCCTATTCCTCGGCGCCCGAGTTCCTCGACAGCGCCCACAAGGTCGAGACCAGGGCCGACGCCGAGGCCTATCTTGCCCGCGTCCAGGAGATCGGCCGCACCATGGGCCAGGAGACCGACCGCATCCGCCGCGACGCGGGCCTGGGCGTCATCGCCCCCGACTTCATCCTCGCCAACGCCGTCGGCCAGCAGGAGGCCATCCTGGCCGTCCCTGCCGCCCAGGCCCGCCTGGTCGCGACCCTGGTCCGCAAGACCAAGGACGCGGGCATCGCCGGCGACTGGGCCGCCCGCTGTCAGGCGCTGGTGGAGAAGGACGTCTATCCGGCGCTGGGCGCCCAGCTCGCGACGCTGAAGGGCCTGCGGCCCAAATCCGGCCACGACGCGGGCGTCTGGCGCCTGCCGCAGGGCGAGGCCTACTACCGCTGGCTGCTGCGCGAAGGCACCTCGACCTCGCTGACGCCGGACGAGGTCCACCAGATGGGGCTGGAGCAGAACAAGGCCATCGAGGACCGCATGGATGGCCTGCTGAAGGCCCAGGGCCTGACCCAGGGCTCGGTCGGCGACCGGATGACCGCGCTGGGCAAGGACCCCAAGCACCTGTTCCCCGACACCGACGCCGGGCGCGAGCAGCTGCTGACCTACCTGAACGGCCTGATCGCCAGCGTGCGGCCCAGGCTTTCCAAGGCCTTCAACCTGAAGCTCAAGGCCCCCGTGATCGCCAAACGGGTGCCGGTCGATATCCAGGACGGCGCCGGCCAGGGCTATATGAACACCGGCTCGCTCGACGGCTCGCGGCCCTCGACCTACTACATCAACCTGAAGACCACCGGGAACTGGCCGAAGTTCACCCTGCCCAGCCTGACCTATCACGAGACCGTCCCCGGCCACGCCTGGCAGGGCGCCTACCTCACCGAGACCGGCAAGCTGCCGCTGATCCGCATCCTGATCTCGGGCTTCAACGCCTATGTGGAAGGCTATGCGCTCTATGCCGAGCAGCTGGCCGACGAGATCGGCATGTACGACAACGACTGGGCCGGACGCCTGGGCTATCTGCAGGGCCAGAAGTTCCGCGCCGTGCGGCTGGTGGTCGACACCGGCCTGCACGCCAAACGCTGGAGCCGCGAACAGGCGGTGCAGTGGGCGATGGACAACTCCGGGCGCACCCGCAACGCCATGGAAAGCGAGATCGACCGCTACTGTGGAACCCCCGGTCAGGCCTGCGGCTACAAGGTGGGCCACACCGAGATCAACCGCCTGCGCGACAAGGCCAGGGCAAAGCTTGGCGCCAAGTACGACCTGCGCAGCTTCGACGACCTGCTGGTCGAGACCGGCTCGACGCCGCTGACGGTGCTGGGCGCCGAGGTCGACCGCTACATCGCCGCCGGCGGCGTGGTGAACCTCTGATGGCCGAGCTTATCGTCCGTCCGATCGCTCAGGCCGTCTGAGGCCCCTTTGGAAAAGCGCAGTTTCCCCACCCCGCTCGGCGAGGTCTGGCTCTGGGGCGAGCCGGAGGCCTTCGACGGCGACAAGCCCGTGGTGCTGGCCTTGCTCGGGTTCGCCGCGCCGGCGGAGCGGTTCTTCCCGCTGCAGGCCGCCCTGCCCCAGGCCGCCGCCCTCATCGCGCACCTGCCGGGAAACCACTGCCCGCGGCTCGCCAGCTGTTCGGTCGGCGCCTTCGCCCACGCCTATTCGCATGTGGCGACCACCGCGCTGGCGGGGCGCCCGCTGATCGTCGTCGGGGAATCGCTCGGCGGACTGGTGGCCCTGGCCATGGAGGCCCCCAACCTGCGCCGCCTGGTCCTGGACCCGCCGTTCCGCGCGCCCAGCGATCCGTTGTTCGTCGACCAGTGCCGCGCCTTCCTGCGCCAGCGCCCAGACCAGGCCGAGGTGGCCTGGGCCCTGCTCGGCGTCCGGCACGACGCCCTGGAGGCGCGCGACTTCACCCATCTGATCGGCCGCCCGGCCCGGGTGCTGGTCGGGTCGCATAGCGCGCCCTTGAAGCCCGGCGAAGCCCAGAGCGTGGTGAGCGATGCGGAGAGAGACCTGCTGGTGCGCGCGCCCGCGGTATGGCTGACCATCGTCGAAGAGGCCGGACACGTCCTGGCGGCGCGCGCCAGCGCCCTGGTGGTGAGCCTCCTGAACGACATGCTCGCCAATACCGCCCGGGCCAGGACGGCGGTCTAGGTGTCGCCCGCATAGCCCAAGGCCGCGGCCGTGGGCCCCGCCAGGCTCAGCTCCACCATGCATTCGCCGAGCGCGATCACCCCCTGCCATGGCGCCGAGCTTTGCCAAGGCCGGGGCTCGGTCGCAGTGGCTGCTGACACCGGTGTCAGCGCCTGGGCTTCAAAGTCGCCGCCAAAGGCCGTTGCAATCCTCCGGTCACGGATCATTCTTAAGTCCCCTCGCGCTCTGCGAGTCCCACGCCTGCGAAAGGCCCGCACCATCTCCCTGTCGCTCGTCATCCTCGACCTGGCCGGTTTCGCCGCCCTGCTGCTGTGGGGCGTGCACATGGTGCAGACCGGCGTGCAGCGGACCTTCGGCCCGAAACTCAGGACTTTCCTGGCGAGCGCGCTTTCCAACCGGTTCAAGGCCCTGGGCGCGGGCGCGGCGGTCACGGTGGCCCTGCAGAGCTCCACCGCCACCGGCGTGATGCTGGCCGCCTTCGCGGGCTCCGGCCTCGTCGAGCTGGCCCCGGCGCTCGCGGTGATGCTGGGCGCCAACATCGGCACCACCCTGGTCGTCCAGCTGCTCTCCTTCGACATCGCAGCCCTCGCGCCGATCCTGGTGCTGGCCGGCGTCGTCCTCTTCCGCCGCGCCACCGACCGGCGGCACGACTTCGGCCGGGTGCTCATCGGCCTGGGCCTCGTGCTCACGGCGCTCCACCAGTTCCTTGCCCTGCTCGGCCCCGTGGTCGCCGATCCGCGGGCCCACGCCCTGCTCGCCCAGCTCAGCGGCTACCTGCCGCTGGCCGTCCTGGCCGCGGCGCTGCTGACCTGGGCCGCCCATTCCAGCGTCGTCACCGTGCTGCTCGCCATGTCGATGGCAGCCAAGGGCATGGTCGGCCTCGACACCGGCCTGGCCCTGGTGCTGGGCGCGAACCTGGGCGCGGCGATCAACCCCCTGCTGGAGGGCGGCGGCTCCGATCCGGCCACACGCCGCGTGCCGTTCGGCAACCTGCTGAACCGGGTGATAGGCGTGGTGCTCGCCGTCGCCCTCTTCCGCTTCTGGGCGCCCTACGCCCAGACGCTCGGCCCCTCGCCGTCGCGGGCGCTGGCGGTCTTCCACACGCTCTTCAATGTGGCCCTGGCCGCCGCCTTCCTGCCGTGGATCCGCGGCTATGCGAAGCTGATCGTGCGCCTGCTGCCGCAGCGGGCCGAGGGGATCGAGCCCGGCGCGCCACTCTATCTCGAGCCGGCCATCCGCGAGACCCCGGCGCTGGCGCTAGGCGCGGCCACCCGCGAGGCGCTGCGCATGGCCGACACGCTGGAGGCCATGGTCACCGGCCTGCGCGAGGCGCTCTCCACCCCCAGCCGCACCCAGATCGAAACCACCAAACAGCTCGACGACGTGCTCGACCGGTTGAACACCGCCATCAAGGCCTACCTGATCTCCATCGCGCCGGACCTCCTGAAGCCCGCCGACGCCCAGCGCCTGGCCCAGGTTCTGGCCTTCGCCACCAACATGGAACACGCCGGCGACCTGGTGGACCGTAACCTGCTCGGCGTGGCGACGCGCCGTCTGAAGCGTGGCCTCACCTTCTCGCCGGAAGGCGAGGCCGACCTCGTGCGCCTGGTCGATCGCCTGCTGGCCAACCTGCGGCTCGCGGGCTCCCTGTTCGTCAACGGCGATGAAGACGCCGCGCGCCTGCTGGCCGCCGAAAAGGAAGCCTTCCGCACGGTCGAGGCCGACGCTGTTGCAGCCCATTACCAGCGCCTGCAGTCCGGCAATGTCTCCACCGTCGAGACCAGCTCGTTGCACCTCGATGCCCTTCGGGATTTGAAGCGAGTCAATTCACACTTGATCGAGGGCGCCGCTTATCCGGTCCTCACCGCCAAGGGGGCGCTGCTCCCCACCCGCCTGCGCTCCGTGCCCAAGCGCTCATGAACGAGACCTGCCGATGCTGAACTGGTTCCGGGCGCTGCTACCCAAGGAAGGCAAGTTCTTCGACCTGTTCGAGGCTCACGCCGTGACGCTGCAGGCCGGCGCCCGGTCGTTGCGTCAGGTGCTGGACGGCGGCGACGGCGTCCCCGGCTTCTGCGCCGACGTGGCGCGGCACGAGAACGACGCCGATAACGTCACGCGCGACGTGCTGCTCGCCGTGCGCCGGACCTTCATCACCCCTTTCGACCGCAGCGACATCCGCGACCTGATCTCCTCGATGGATGACGCCATCGACCAGATGCACAAGACCGCCAAGGCGATCATCCTGTTCGACCAGCGCCAGTTCCATCCCGACATGGTCAAGCTGGGCGACGTGATCATAAAGACCGCGGACCTGACGGCGCTGGCCGTGCCGCTGCTGCGCTCCATTCAGAGCAACGCCGCCAAGCTCAACACCATCGCCGAGGAGGTCACCAGGCTCGAGGACGAGTCCGACCGCCTCTACGATTCGGGCATCTCGGCGCTCTATCACGGGCCCGCGCGCAGCGACCCGATGGCCTTCATCGTCGGCGCCGAGATCTACGATCACCTGGAAAAGGTGGTCGACCGCTTCGAGGACGTCGCCAACCAGATCAGCTCCGTGCTGATCGAGCATCTCTGAGGATGGACCTCTCCGGCCCCGGCCTGCTGCTGATCGCGCTCGTCGCGGTGGCGCTGCTGTTCGACTTCCTGAACGGCCTGCACGACGCCGCCAACTCTATCGCCACCATCGTCTCGACCCGCGTCCTGCCGGCCCGCTACGCGGTGATCTGGGCGGCGTTCTTCAACTTCATCGCCTTCCTGTTCTTCGGCCAGCACGTGGCCGCCACGGTCGGCAAGGGGATCATCGACGCCAGCATCGTCTCCGACGCGGTGATCTTCGGGGCGCTGGGCGGGGCGATCACCTGGAACATCGTCACCTGGCTGGTGGGCATCCCGTCGTCGTCCTCGCACGCCCTGATCGGCGGCCTGCTGGGCGCCGGCATCGCCAAGGCCGGCTTCAGCCCGGTGATCTGGTCCGGCGTCGGCAAGACGGTGGCCGGCATCGTGGTCTCGCCGGCGCTGGGCTTCGGCCTGGCGCTGCTGCTGGTGCTGATCGTCTCCTGGGCCTTCGTGAAATCGACGCCCGCCTTCGCCGACGGCGCCTTCCGCAAGCTGCAGTTCGTCTCCGCGGCGCTGTTCTCGCTGGGTCACGGCGGCAACGACGCCCAGAAGACCATGGGGGTGATCACCGTCCTCCTCTACGCCCACGGCAATCTCACCGGCCCGTTCCATGTGCCGCTCTGGGTGGTGCTATCCTGTCAGGCGGCGCTGGGGCTGGGTACGCTGACGGGCGGCTGGCGGATCGTCCACACCATGGGCTCGAAGATCACCCGGCTGTCGCCGCAGCAGGGCTTCTGCGCCGAGACCGGCGGGGCGATCACCATCTTCCTGGCCACCCACATCGGCGTGCCGATCTCCACCACCCACACCATCACCGGCGCGATCGTCGGCGTCGGCGCCGCGCGCCGGGTCTCGGCCGTGCGCTGGAACGTCGCCAGCGGCATCGTCTGGGCCTGGGTGGTGACCATGCCGGCGGCCGGCCTGATCGCGGCCGGCTTCTACTTCCTGGCCCGCCTCGCCGACCGGGCGCTCGGCTGATGGCAAAGCAAGCCCCCTCCAAGCCCAGCCACGCCAAAGCCGGCCAGTCGAAGAAGGCCCGGCTCAAGAAGGTCCCGGCCAAGAAGCCGCCGCCCAAGCCCTCGAACCGCGAGCCGGACCGCGAGCCGCGCGCCCAGTTCGCCGCCCTGCCCTGGCGCCTGACGGCGGAGGGTGAGATCGAGGTGCTGCTCATCACCTCCCGGGAAACCCGGCGCTGGGTGATCCCCAAGGGCTGGCCGATCAAGGGCATGAGCTCCGCCAAGTCCGCCGCCCAGGAGGCCTTCGAGGAAGCCGGCGTCCGCGGCAAGGTCGCCAAGGGTCCGGTGGGCGCCTACGCCTATGACAAGCGCCTGAAGAACGGCCGCCTGCAGCATGTGCGGGTGGCGGTCTTCGCCCTGCAGGTGGAGAGCGAGGCCGAGACCTATCCCGAGCTTGGCCAGCGCGAGAAACGCTGGCTGCCGCTGGCCGAGGCGGCCACCCTGGTCGCCGAGTCCGAGCTGATGGTCGTGCTCGCCACCTTCACGCCGTGACCTGTCTCGGGACCGTCGAGCCGCAGACCCGGTAAGCCCGGCGAATTCGGCCTTGCGCCATGGGCAGGCTCAACATGCAGTTTTAATGCAACTCGTAAGAATTGCATGCCTGAGCTCTCGTCACCCGGACAGGTCGCCACCCCACAAGGACGGAACAGCCCCCCGTTCGGCGGCCAACCCAGCCCCCCGGTGGTCCGGGTGGC
>Ga0307517_10006360_pt1 | contig 17509 bp, 13 predicted proteins | sample 23_EM_MG_FD_194515 | JGI IMG/M metagenome (GOLD analysis project Ga0307517, IMG submission 194515) | Populus trichocarpa ectomycorrhiza microbial communities from riparian zone in the Pacific Northwest, United States - 23_EM | ecosystem: Host-associated > Plants > Roots > Unclassified | place...
GCAGGTCTTTCGATTCGAGGCGGCAACCTCACTACCCGATCACCGTGGTTGTCGGTACCTGGATGACTTTTTATAAAATGTCGTCATCGTCAAAGGCCCAAGCCGGGGGCCTTTGCACCGCTCGCTTGGAGCTTTCTCCCTTGCCATCAACGGCAACAGTGGCTACCTGGGGGGGTCGTTTTGGCGCGAATGCCGATGGTCGTTTGGGCTTTGATTGTCCGCGATACACCGCCGATACTTGTATTTGTTTTCGATAGTGTTTCCAAAGATCGTTCCTCATTCCGCATCGCGTGCATTCGTTGTCAGATTTCCGTTTATCGACAACTTTCTGGTCGACGCCCTGGTGTGCTTCCGACCACACCGTATGTCTAACCTCCCCCGTCGGTGCCACCGACCCTTCTTTTTTCACCTTTCTTTCCCCAGCCTTTTTCTTCTGGTAGTGCGCCTTTTCCTTAGCCGTGTACTGCTTTTTTACACGCTTTGCGGCAACCGTGGGCTTCGAATACTCGAATTTGCATTTTTCGCCTCGTGTCGCGCCTGAGGGACCGCCCCCTCGAAGATCTTTTCCTTCCTTGAAATCTTCTTCCGCTCGTGTTACGGTCCTCACTGCTTCTAACCATTCCCCATCGTCGACATATTCTCTGTGTGAGAGCCGTCGCAATGCTTCAATGGGAAGTTGGTCTTCAATCATTTTTCTCCTGGCTATCCCGGTGACTCTTGCATGGATATTGAGATTTTCCATTTCCATCAAGAATTTGGCGACATCACCCTGATATTTGACCGAACCCATTTCTCTGAGGGATTTTTCCGCTTCATGGGTAGGTCCGAAGCGTCGCAGGACTTGTTCTGCAAAAACATGCCAGTACTCGTATCCTTCTTGTCTCGTATAACCTATTTCCCCGGTCCTTTCTCGTCGGTCGGTCAACGCAAACGGTGCGACTTCTTTCCCGTCCATTCGGCTTATGGCGTATTGGATTTGTTGTGCCTCGTCTTCCCACTGCCAGCTGTTTCGACCAAAATAATCCGCGCATGTCATTACCCACATGCGTTTATCTTGGTGTTTCTCGTTTCGACATATGGCAGGGGGTTCCGCTGGGACTCTTGTTCATTGTCCCAGGGCGTTGGCCATGACCCGTGAGAACAGGTTAAACTGTTCGTCGTTTTTGGCGTCATAGGCGTTTTCTTCTGGCTGGGGTGCGGGTCTCTCGTCCCGTCTTCCCTTCCCTCTTTCATCTGGCTTCCTTCCAGATCCTTCTCCCTCATCATCGGGGTCTCCTCCCCCTCCTCCGCCTGGAGCTCCAGCCGCTCCGTGTCGTGGTGGTGGTGGTGGTGGTCTTCCTCCACCCGCCCCTGACCCCTCCGGCGTCCGATCTGACACCTTCCCCTTTCCCTTGACCTGTCCCATCCATTGTTCCACCAGAGCCTTAAGCACCGCGATCTCCCTATCTTGGGTTTCTCTAGACTCCTGTTGCTTACGCAACTCGTCTCTCACAAGATTAATACTCATCTCATGATTTGCCAGCTCCCGTTTGTGTTGTTCGTTTATCCGAACAATTTCCTGATCGAGGAGTAGGTCTCGGTGCATGGATTGTTCGCCAGTTCCTTGCACTGCTTCGCGGAGATGAGAGGTGACAGCCTCATGTCTGGTCTGTCGCTCATCTGTTTCACCAAGTCGCTCGGCGACTTGAGTGGCGAAGCTTTCCTGGACTTTTTCAGATTCCGAGTCTAAAAGGCGGACTTGTTCGTCTACTCGGGCGAGCTCTCGACCGACTATCCGGACACCGGATTTTAACTGGTTTTTTACCGTTACCAGTTCTTGGGGCATTAACAATATGTTGGTCGGGAGAGAACTGAATGCCAGATGTTCTCTATCTTGGCTGACGGTGAGCGTTGGGTCAAATCGGCTGAGGATCTGCTCTAATCTGCGGATCCGAACGGCCATGAGGGGTTCACCTGTGGGTTCAGGCGTTCGGCCACTTCCGGGGCGTCGTCCCTTTCCGTATTTTTCTAGAAAGCCTAAGCCAACAGGGGACCGGCGTGTCCGATCCGCCGAATGCGATCGGACGAGGTGGGTGACGGTGGTTTCCACACTTGGAGCTTGAACGCTGGAGAACTCATCCCCTCCTTCGCTTCCTTCTTCTCCTCCAGCCCGTCCTCCTCCTTGCCACTCCATGGCTTCAGGAGCTTCGGGGTCAGAAGACATTTCTTTGACTTCTCTAAGGAAAACTTATCTTTTGTTTCCTCCCCAGACTTCGGGTAATTCAAACGCGGGACTTGAGCGTCTCCGGTCGCTGTAGTACCAGACGTACCAGACCTGACCAATTTCCTCCTCTGGTTCGTAGTAACGGAACCCTTTGCCTTCCCAATGTTGGTATAAGGCTTCTAGGTCTTGGGTAGTGATGATGTTTTCTGGATTTATCCAGAATGCGTAGGTTTCGTGATAGGGTCTTTGTGTTCCTAGTTCCCTTATGAAGCTCGGGGAATACACTTGTGCTATTGAGGTCATCCTCAATGGTCTTGGATCAAAAAGGATTTCGCTTTCGCGAGTATAAATGTCTCTGCCAAACATTCGTCTCGGTAACGATGAGAAGTATCAATATACTGTTAGGTGGTAGCTTCGGCGTGAGGTATTCCAACAGCTAGGACCTTAATCGTGATTATATCGGAGAACTCGTTAAGAAGACACGAGTAATGTAGGCTAGATATAATGGTTTGCTTTGATATAGATCGTCGAAGTATTGGTAACGATATAAAAGTGTAGAATAACTTATTATATTGATAAGATCTCTTCTCCGTGCTTGTTCTTTCTAATAGCAGCGAAGATGCTTCGATATTTATATTCCGCGTCTGAGCAATCGCGGTATACATGCTAACTCTATACTAACTAAGTACCTTGCCCGCAACCCCGCGGACCTCACCTGAGTGCAAACACTCGTAGACCCTGAAAACTCTCTTCCACACCTTTTGCTCCCATGGCCAACTTATCGGTCTGCGCTTCAATTATTCCTGATGGTGTGGAGACCAGGTCAGGTGTCAGCCTATCCGTTTATCCGTTGGCAACAATGGTTACGAGTTATATTGCCCTCGTGCTCGTCGAAGGTAGTCTAACTCGCTGGACAGAAGATGGCCATTCTTCTTTGGTTGGTTCCGTCGAGAATTCGGTATGCAACTGCATCTCGTATTCTTGTCTTCCGGCATTACACGACTTGTCCTCGGGATCGTACCTATAGGCATTTTCCCTCGGACTCCATCTTTTACCAACTTGTCCTCTGTGGATTCACCCGATCCACTTACTGGGCATAGTTACCTCCTTCATACCCTACACACCTTACTAGCTACGAGGGGACTAACTTTCGTGCAAAACGTCCCGTTACCTTCGACCCACCCTTCCGACTGTCTGTCTTCAAGCATCTGTAACCTTATGCGGCGTTGCCCGATTCACCTGCTTCCACTTGCATAAGGTGCCCGGAAGTCTCCCCTCATATACCCTGCGAACAGGATCCGGTCGGACAGACGGCCGCGACGTATACGGTGTTATAAGATGTGTTCCATTGATAGTGGTCTTTGGTGTTGGGACGCAACGACCAAGGCGGCCAGTGATGACGCGCCGGGGCTGGAGGGGGGTGTTATCTTTTTCCTTCGCAGTTCGTATGCGCTAAGGTAGGGTAAGCTTGCCCTGTAAATCCTTACGGGGAGTCCGTGCGCCTAACAAGATCGTCGAAGTATTGGTAACTATATAAAAGTGTTGATAACTTATTATATTGAGAAGATCTCTTCTCCATGCTTGTTGTTTCTCATCGCAGCGAAGATGATTTGATATTTATATTCTGCGTCTGAGCAATCGCGGTATACATGCTAACTCTATACTAACTCACTACCTTGCCCGCAACACGGCGCACTTCGCCTGCGTGCGAACCCTCGTAGACCCTGAAAACTGTCTACCACACCTTTTGCTCCCATGGTCAACTTATTGCTCTGCGCGTCTGTTATCCCTGATGGTGTGGAGACCACGGCAGGTGTCAGCTCATCCGTTTTTCCGTTGACAACAATGGTTACCAATTATCTTGCCCCCGTGCTCACCGAGGGTAGTCTAACTTGCTGGACCGAACATGGCCATTCTTCGCTGGTTGGTTCCGTTGAGAATTCGACACGCGACAGCATGTCGTATTCTTGTCTTCCGGCATTACATGACTTGTCCTCGGGATCGTACATATGGGCTTCCCCCCTCGGACTCCATCTTTTACCAACTTGTCCTCTGTTGATGCACCCGATCCACTTACTGGGCATAGTTCCCTCCTTCATACTCTACACAACTTTGTAGTACAAGGGGACTAACTTTCAGGCGAAACGGCCCGTTACCTTCGACTCACTCTTCCGACTGTCTGCCTTCAACTGTCTGTAACCTTATGCGCCGTCGCCCGATCCACCTGCTTCCACCTGCATAAGGTGACCAAAGGTCTCCCCTCATATACACTGCGAACAGGACCCGGTCGGAGGGACGGCCGTGACGTATACGGTGTTATAACATGTGTTTCTTTGATAGTGGTCTTTGGTGTTAGGACGCCACTACCCCGGCGGCCAGTGATGACGCCCCGTCCGAACGCCGGGGCTGGAGGGGGGTGTTATCTTTTTCCTTCGCAGTTCGTGTGGGTCAAGGTAGGGTAACTTTACCCTGTAAATCCTTATGGGGAGTCCGTCCACCTAACAGTGAGTACACAAGGTTCCCCCTAGTGGGCAAAGCTCTACCCTCGGTCATTGATCTCGCCTTTGCAAACCCCCCCCTCCTCCCGCTTGTAAGAGCAGGGAGGCCTCCCTCCCCTCAACTGGATCCGACCACATACCAATAACGATCACTCTCACCACACGTTACCTGAACCAGAAGCCCCCACGCCCACGATGGGCCGACATGGATTGGGAAACCCTGGACCCGATCATTAAGGGTTTCAAGGTCCCGGCCGCACTGTCTTGCCCTACCCCCCCGAAACTGGATGAGTGGATGTCAGAATCGCTCAACCGTCTAATAGCTCTCCTCAAAGATCACAGGCCAGTCTCCAGACCTTCCCATCACTCCAAACCTTGGTGCACCTCCCACCTGACTGTCCTCCGTCGTGAATATGAGAAGGCCGCCAGATCGGCCTGAAAGCACGACACCCCACACATGTGGGAAGTTGCCGGCACCTCCAAAGGGGGGTATTTCAATGCAATCAAGGCACCAAGAACAAACACTGATCCTCCTTTCTGGTGACCGCCACCCCCCAGAGCCTTTGGACGGCCAAGAGGCTCGCCTACGGGCGTGCCCAGCCGCACTTCCCTTCCCTCCGAGGGGCCGACATCCCACAACAAAGGAACAATGTCCTTCTGGACCACTTCTTCCCCGCGCAGTAACCGTTCTCCCTGCCGCCTAGGCTTAGGCCCCAAAGGTCGGTACCCCCTCTGACGACAGACAAGATAGCCGCGGCTCTCTCCAAGTGCTCCCCGAATTCGGCCCCGGGCCCGGACGGAATACCCTACTCCACCCAGCAACAAGTCAACAAAATCAACCGGTCAATCCTGCTCCAAATACTTGCCCACTGGTCCTCCGGGGCTCTCACCCCGCATCGCTGAAAGGTTCGAACGGGGTGGTACTCGATAAGCCCGGAAAACCCTCCGACGAATCACTCTCCTCCTTCAGCATAATCGTCCTGATCCGCATGTGCTTAAAGATCCTCGAAAGGATTATAGCAGCCCGCCTACTCACGGCAGCCCGGCTTAGAAGGCTGCTGCACCCCAACGAATGCGGTTCGCTCCCTGGGCTCAGCACCTACGATGCGTGCCTCACCCTCACCAACAACGTCAAAACCCTGCAGAGGCCTCGTCTCAAGGTCTCCTCCCTGTTTTTGGATATAAAGGCGGGGTTCTACAATATCGCCAACAACACTTTGGCCCGGATCCTAACGAAAGGCGAGACACCCCCCTATCTGGTCTCCTGGGTTTCGTCCTTCCTAGGGGAACGAAGCTGCACCCTAATCTTCCAAGGGGCCCCACGGACTGCAGCCCCCGTCACTGTCCGCGCCCTCCAAGGATCCCCGATCTCCCCGCTCCTCTTTCTCCTCTATGTGGCACCACTGCACTTCAGGATCCCTCGGGGCCTGATGATCTGATATGTGGACGACTTCGCCCTTACAGTAGCCGCCCTCTCCTACCGTGGCAACACCCGCCGGCTGCAGGAACTCTTCGAGAGGCTTGAAAGAAAGGCATCCCGCCTGGGCGTCTGCTTTGCGGTGGCAAAGACAGAACTGTTACACTGGAGGACCCCCAGCCAGAGGCACTCGCCGCAGTGTGTCTCACCTATTCAGATTAAAGGAGAAGTGTTTCACACTAGCAACTCAGTTCGGTGGCTCGGGTACTGGTTCACTCCGGCCCTTGACCCCGCTGCACATTTCTCGCGTCACTTGGCCCTTGCCCAGGCGGAGTTCGCCCTCATACGACGCCTCAGTCCGCCCGGAGCGGGCCTCCACCCCTACCTATGCCACAGATTGGCGACATCATTGGTTGCCCCCATGCTTCTCTACGGCGCGAATCTGTTTACACCCAGAGTGGGCATGACAACCCGCGCCGACACATTCTGGCGCAAGGTCCAAAGGTGGACCACAAACTGCTTCTCGGCTATGCCCACCGGGATACTTTCGGTGAAGTCATGCCTCCTGCCGGTTTCTCTCCTGATCACCCACTGGCAAAGGCTGGCAGCGCTCCGCATTGTCTGCTCCCCTTCTAGAGTGAACCCTGCAACAGCTCGCCTTCACCCCTCCTTCACTTCACTCTCGGGGCACCAGGCGCCTGACTCATTGCGGGTCATGACCAGAGGCCTATCATCGGTCTACCTCCCCCTACACTGGAAGACGCCGCGCCCTGTCCCCCTGATCAGAAACCAAGTGCCGGTGGACGCGGTGGCTCACCGGACAATACCCTTCACCCTCGGGCTATCTAGGATGCCCATGATCAACTCCCACCTTGTCTGCCCGACCCCCACCCTCCCGCCCCAATCCCTAATTGAGAACACCTTTTCCGCCCTGAAGAAGAGGATACAAGAGACACTCCTCACGGAGTGGGCCTCTCTTTTCCCGACTCCGGGTTACTACCTGCATCCTCCCACCCTGTCTCCAAGGCCTTTCATGGGCTTGGGCAAGTTCTTGCCAGGAGAATCCACCAGATGAGAGCCGGAAAAGGTTATCTGGCCGCCCACCCGACTTGGAGGTCCCCCGACGCAGACACCTTCTGCCCCCGTTGAGGCTTAGAACCAGAAACCTTCGCTCACGCCATCCTATCCTGCCCCTCGAGACAGCACAGCAGGACGCGCCTCCTCCACGGCGTTACTGACGTTGGTCCCGAAGCCCTACTCTGGACATCCCTCCCTCTGCTAAAAAGACTCTCCACCTTCATAGGCGTCACCTCCACGCGATTTCCCCCCACGATGTTCCAGCCCACCACCCCCCCCTCTTTACCTCCATTCTCTCCTTCTCCCCCCAGGGTGCCCCCCCCGGTCTTTTGTGTTTTTTCGTTGGCTGAGGTATAGGGTCGCTGGGTTTTCTTTCCTTTATCTTCTGTAGGCTTTCCTTTTTAGACAACTAAATTATTAGTTTGTGCTTGGCTTGTTGAATGTGGCCGATGGCCCGACGGAGGAAAAACCTGTGCATTAGTGGATATTTACTGGTGCTGTAACTTTCCTTTGTTTATGTTTTTTGATTTATATGTTTTGCTCTCTCCATAGCTAGTGCTGCATGAGGCTTTTTGTACCTAAAAACAATGAACGCATGATTACAAGAAAAGAAAAGAAAAAAAAGAAAGGGCACCTTATGCAGGCACAAACCATTGCAACAACAGCTCCAGCGATTGAAATCTCAACACAACAAGAAATCATCGTCACCTTCGCCCACCGACCTCCCTGCTCCCACGATGGCTACTGCCTAAGAGTTGACATTAAGCCATCTACCCTCAAGCTCTGGGGCCTGTCTGCCCCCTCTTCTTGGGGTTCACGTTCATGTTCTTCGTTGACTCCCACTCATCAAGTTCGGTTCTCCCCCTTACCCCGCACGTGCTTTGCACCTCGCTTAGCTTTTGCATGGTCAGCAAGCTTCTCGCTTCGTTCACCGTCCGCGTCACGGTGTTGGACTCTCCGTCGAAGTAGGTCTGAACTTGCTGCGCTTGCACCTCTGATGGGGAAAGCTTCAGTTAGTAACATCACGGTCTCGTCCTGGTCTCGTCCCGGTCTCGTCGTCATCCCAAAAGCCCATACTATCACCCCTTTGTCGCCTGTGGCTAGCCTGTGCGCGTTCCTGCCTCCATCCTCCTTCCGGTTCTGTCCGCTTGCACCCTACAGCTAAATTCCACTCGCGGGCTGGCACCCTACTGCTCATCATCGGCTGGCACCCCCCTGCTACACGTCGGCTGGCACGCTACTGCTCATCATTGTTGGCAGGCATCCCCTCTGCCCGCTGGCTCCGCTCGCCTATCTTTCCTCTCCCATCGTCTGACCTTTCCTCCGTTACACCTAGTCGTGGTATAGCACTCCCTCCGCGACTGTTGTCCAACCCCGTGGATCGAAGTAATGACCTGTGTGGCTCGGCGAGCAGTTATCGTGGGCCCGCGGTATCCGCGTTTTCCCCCGTCGGCGGTCATCCACCCAAGCCCCTCAGGCCCACGTTTTGCGTCTTCCAACAGACGGTTTCTTTGGTTTTGGGAAGCCTGCTGAAGGGTTTGGGCCTTTCTACCTGTACATTTCTATGTATTGTTTCCTTACGTGTCTGGGGTATATTATCTTAGGTGTTAGGCGGAGGAGACTTTTCCTATGGACTCGGGGTATTTGATGTTTCCCATGACCAGGTGATGCTGGCGGTGTTTTGCTTTATACGTTTTTTTCTCTTCATAGCTAGCGCTGCATAAGGCTTTTTGTACCTAGAAACAAATAACGCATGATTACAAAAAGAAAAAAAAGAAAGGCGAAAGGGCACCTTATGCAGGTGGAGGCAGGTGAATCAGACGACGGTGCATAACGTCACGGACACTCGAAGACAGCCTAGTGGGAAAGATGCGTCAAAGGTAACGGGACGCTTTCCACGAAAGATAGTCCCCTCTTACCCACAAAGACGTGTGAGGAATGAAGGAGGTAACTATGCCCAGTAAGGGGATCGGGTACATCAACAAAAGACAGGTTGGTGAAAGATGATGTTCAAGGGAAATAACCGATAGGTGTGATCCCAAGGACAAGTCATGCAATGCCGGAAGCCCAGAATACGATATGCGGTCGCATGCTAAATTCTCGACGGAATGAACCAAAGAAGAATGGCCATATTCTGTCTAGCGAATTAGACTACCACCACTAACCACGGGAGCAAGATGATTCGTAACCAGTGCTGTCAACGCATAAAACGGATGGGCTGAGACCTGACATGGTCTCCACACCATCAGGAATAAAAGAAGCGCAGACGGATAATTTGACCATGGGAGCAAGAAGGTGTGGTAGAGAGCTTTCAGAGTCTACGAGTGTTCACACTTAGGAAAGGTTCGCAGAATTGTGAATGAGGTACTTGGTTAGTATAGAGTTAGCATGTATACCATCATTGCTCAGACGCGGAATATAAATATCGAAGCATGTTCCCTGCGATTTAGAGACAGAAACCACGGAGAAAGGATCTTATCAATATAATAAGTTATTATTGATCGCTACCAATATTTTGACTATCTACGCCCAAGTTCCTCCTGGTATCTGGCCTACACTACTCGTGTCTTGTTAACGAGTTCTCCCATATGAAGCGATACAGGTCCTAGCTCTTGGAATAACTCACGCCGAAGCTACAACCTAACATCCCCCACCCCTTCGCCTGAGACGTTTACTCGAGCTGAGTCCACCCCCCCTCCTCCAACTCCTTCTCACTCAGCTACCACTTCTCCTCCGCCTACGTCGAGCGTTCCTCATGATCCCACAAAGCCCCACTCATCACGGCAAATTGCAGCAGGGGGATCTTGGGATACCCGCCTGCCAAATGTGACGCAGATGGCCCACTGGCCCGGCCCCAACCCACACAACAAACCCGAACCCCCGACGCACACACCCCTCCGACCTGGGAGAGGCCGTTGCGGGCCTCTCAGAACATGAACTTGAACGTTCTTACCACTTCCCAATTATTTTTTTCACGCCACCTTAAAAATTCCCCATTACATCTACACGCTTCCAAGAAGTCCAGTATTCTCTTACCGTTTCGTGTCAGGTACACACTTCCTAGACGTCGCATATTCTTTACGTATAATAGTCATCAATTCCTTGTACCCCCTGACTTTGGCGTCTGGTATTCGCTACTTTTAGAATCTCGTTGCCAGTTACTGTATTTGTGCACATGGCGTTTGTAGCTATGATCCGCCTGGGTCAGATTATTCACAAGGTTCTATTCCTTGCATAGAGATTTCAAGATGCTGAGTGGTGCTAATTCGCCGTTCGGACATGAGAGTAGATACTCCTAATCCTCTTTGGGCTTGCTGCATGTTTTCCATGTGATCACATTGTGAATCAATGCTGATCTCGGCTAGCTCTCGTCCAGCCGGCGACATTTGTGCCACCATCATTCCAGTTATATTTCCGACGCCTGCCACCTGTGCGTGGGGTCCAATGAATTTCAGCTCCAAAGCTCAACTTGCACCTTCACCATCCCAAAGCCCCATTTGGTAGGGAAAATCTGGATCTTGGGACTCTACTTTCCTTGTAGTTCTCCTGACAACACTATTATATGTCCTATGAATGTTACCTTTGCCCATGTACCGGGCGGCACCACGATGGCAATCATTCCAATACAGATGGGAGGCAATTCTTTCACTCTCATACCGAGTGATAGCCTGTCCATAGTTATGTCCGGTCCGGCGTGAAGCACAAGGTTGTGTTCCTCTCAATAAGTTTTCAAGGAGCTAAGTGGAGTAGATTCGCTGTTCGCAGATGTGAGTAGATACTCCTGATCATCCCCTTTTGGTGTAGTGTGTTTCTCGGGCAGCCTTGTCATCAGCCCATACTTCTTGTAGATATCTTTCGCCCAGCGACATGGACGCCACTGTTGTTTCACCTTTTGTTCTGACACCCGACCCCCCTGTGTGGGCTCCTATAGAGGTCTTGAATTTCAGCTCCAAAGCCCAACTTGAGGCTTCATGATCTGAAACCCCTATTTTGTAGGCAAATCTTGTGCATCGGATGTCACGTCTAACTCTCCTGACAATAGTATGATGTGTCCTACCAATGTTGCGATTGTTTGGGTTGTGTGCCCTGCCACGATGGCAATAATTCCAATACCGATCGTGGGCCATTCTTTCACTGTCATACCAAGTGATAGTCTGTGCATAGTTATATCCAGTCTGGCGTTTACCGCCTGCATTAGATTATTCAGAAGGCAGTACTGGATTCCTTGAATACTGTTTCAGCTGGTGGTGATGATTCGACCCTGGGAGATGGGAGTAGATGCTCCTAATCCGCTTTTGGCGTGGTGAGTGTTTCGCGAACAGCCCTCGTCGCTAGCTAATACTTTTTGCAGCCAGATTTTCCATGTCCGGCGACTTTACCTACACCTTCATTTTGTCTGTGTTGTGCTCATGATAGACCTGTGAGTCCTAATTCCTGAACCGCAAATATGGTATTGAAAGTTAAACCCCATTGTGTAGGCACATCCCTCCCTTGCATACCGAGTGATAGTAAGTGAGCCTACCACACCCCTAAATCCTAGCCTATAGGTATAAGCCCTAACGGGTCCTCTTCAACGAAAGGATAATACTCACTCCTCGCTTCCACCAAACTCGACACAGCTAATTGTCAGATTGACTCCACTCTTTACCAACGTTTACAACGCGTCCTATATCCTACATGCATCCCAATTCCTGCACTCAGCCAGCACCCCGGGTAGGCAATCGTACCGGGCACTGGCGCGACATTATAACCGAATCCATGGGGTTGAGTCAGCCAACTCCAATAGTGGGCAATCTGAGCTGGCGCAGGTGCGACCTCATACCTGACTCCAGGGGAGCGAATCAGCCAACTTCACGAGGGCCAACAGGATCGGGCGTAGAAGCGACGTCGTACCAGCGGATAGGCTGTCCAGATCAGTAATACAACAGACCAAATTCGGCATCTCCAATTGTGCTGAATCGTCTGGTGGTAATTCTTGCCCACCACCAATGACGAGACGGCTTGTAGCACGACTGGCCAAGCTCCTCCGGAGTAACACAATTCAGACCACAGCATATACTCAACCTGAGATCAATGCTGACGGACAAGGGCATATGGAACCCGTCCGTCTTAGTCACGATAGCACCGATGTGGATCCCATGTTACATCCGGGCGAGCAAACTCAACTGGACACTGAACCTGCAGGAACTAACCTCGGTGGTGCGGATGAGACAACACCTAGACGTTGTCGTAGCCCAAGATTGTTGGAGACATGCGGAAACAATCGCCCAAGGACAATGCGAATTTCAACCAACTCTGGTTCACTGGAGGCAGCAATGGTCCCACAGACGCTCGCGGCCTGTGTAACCATAACTCCCGGTAGGGCCTTGTCCCTGTCGATATTGCTATCATCAAGAGTACCACGGTATTCGTCCCCTCTTGGCGTCCCTAGCACAACAAGGTCTGGTATCAGGAGCTCAAGTCCACCAGGTGAACCGAGTACGAGACGAACTGTGTCTGTCTAGCATGTAATGTCACAGGGTAGTTAACATGGTAGGATTCCGAGCTAACTAGGCCAAGGATATTCGAGACAACGGATAATAGTCAGGAAGGCTCGTAGGTAATAGTTTGTAAAAGGTAAAGTAATAAAGTATAGTCAAATATCAAAGAGCTAAAATATAACTCGCTAACTTGTTATATTGTTCAGGTCTCTTCTCCGTTGCTTGATGATTCTTCAACCACCGGGGGAGAGGCCTACTATTTATACTAATGTTCATGCTACTTCGACTTTAGTTAAGAAGTATCTTCTTAACAATTCAGTTCGTCAGAACAAAGTGCGAACCGTGTTTGACCCTAAAAACTTTCCCAGCTCAACTCAGAGAATCTTCCGAACTGCTATTTGATCTGAGGGTGTCCCCACTCCACCAGTATACAGTCTTCGATCTCTTCGTCATGATAGGCTATGTATGAATATGCGGTCCAAATGACTACATACGAATACTACTACGGAATATGGAGTGATCAGTTCCGATATCCAGCTATTAAAGGATTATGCACCAATATGCATATACAACTAGAGTGTGAGGAGTAGTGTTCTCCAGACATGATTCCTATCAGGTAAACATATCCTGAAACGTGCTCACATCGAGTGGTCCGAGGTATCTTCCAGATGCCTCTAGGAAGCTTATAACTTCCAGAGCATAGGTTCGGATATATGGTCATCCTATGAAGCCATATACCTCGCGCTTAATTATTAGGTAAGCTATTCCCGCTAGGGTAATATGTAATTAATTCGCGGCGAAACATGGTGACAGGCGTGGAGGGGGCAATACTAGGCGTAGCAAACAATCTGATGCTTCAGTACACCCTTTATGTTGACCAACTCCCGAACCTGGTTGCTTTGACATCTGAGGTGCATAGTGTTGGGAGTCGTGCGCAAGATGAGATTACGGATGCTGGATATATTGAACCTTTGTTGAACAGTCTCGACATTGTAAGTCAGAGGTCACAAACATAAATGGTACTGCACTAACTATGAATGATACGTCAAAAACACTCTGGCATGCAGGTGTAGTTCTTCCATTCTATAAAATATCATATATGGGAATTATACGAACTACCAGGCGACCTCACTGCCATCACTTGTACAGTCGAATAGCTTCTCGAGGATGACGGGTTTATGTACTCGTCAAATGGGTATGAGGTGTGAATCTGCCTGTCGCCCGTCGCCCAACCAGGATATCCAATCATGACTGACTATGACCTGGATGCAGCCTATATCATTCCTGTTCCTCGCACCTCAGATTGCCGACGCCATCTATGGTAAGTATTTCAATGGCAAGAGAAAGTGTGGGATGCTAGACCTGGGATTCATCAATCGTGTCAATGGTATGATGGTGTGTCTCAGTTGTGCAACCCTGTGCCATCAACTACGCGCATATCGACTTGGGGTGTTTCAGCATCCTCTGGACTTCAAGAGTGACGCAGTTGGAGGGAGGAGACCCTCAAGGTCCCCCCGCCCTTGGTTTTTGTTCTGATGACTAACCAATCTGGCAAGACCTTTTCTTACGGCAGAAGAACCCCTGGCGGGCAGTACCACGGCCAACGCAACAACTGATGCTCAGGAATCTGCATCAGAGGATCACAGGCACGATCCAGCAAAATTATTTTATGATGCAGGAAAGCTGTGAAGGCTTTGCTGACAATCATGACGCAGTTCATGCAGAACTGGAGCATCAGGTATCCCGGTGTCAGCTATCCAGCAGGAATCCAAGACGCGCTGCTGCCCGGGAACTGACACCGCTCAACAATCACGCCGGGGGTTTAGAGCACTACAGGCAGAGTCAAGAGGCATCCCAGGGGAGCGAACTGTCATTTGCCTATAACCAGGCGTCGTTCGCCCAGGCACTTCAGATGCTAGGTTCAGATCCAGTGAGCCTAGGTAACTCACCGGCGCCGACTCTTGGGCTAGGGCAAGAGGGGCCAGCGACCCCGGGTTTCGCCAGTTGGCTATCGTTGAGCCGGGATGACTCGCAGGAGCGCGAAGCAGGTGTGGGAGAGAATGGTTTTTTGTAGACTTGGCAATGTGTGAACCATTGAGTTTATGGAATTTGATTTGCAGGAAATGCAACTATTACATTTTGGTTGGCCAATCTGTGGAGGCGTGAGGACAATTTGGGGTGTATTTCTGCCTGAGATCTGAGCGAGAGCTTAGAAACATAGAATTGCCGTCACAAGGGTGTCCTGGACGCCCTGGTCATGGCATGAGACTAGTCATAATAGAATATCATGATGTGGATGAGTTTAAAAGTCACGATACAAGGGGCACCAGCACCTCAAAGCTTCTGTGAATGGCAGTCTCTAATACGAATGAATAGTGGAGCGAGCGAGACTGCGTCAGGAATATGTGTGTTATCACAACATGGGGGAGAGTATGAATGTGAGCTATCACGATGTCGTCAAGGCCACGTCTGGAATATGTGTGCTATCACAAAGCCCTCAAGAGTATGCAAGTCAGCCATGACGATAGCGTCGCCACGATCATGTGAGCTATTTGGAAGGCATTGGGAGCCTATAGCCAGACATGGCAATTGATCCAGCAGGGGTTCAAATATCGCGGTGTAGCGTCCTGAAGGCTAAGCATGTGGATAGTCTTTCAGATGTTAGAGTGGAGTTGAATCCACCATCACTAGGGAGGTACAGGAAGGAGGTCGTCAGGATGCAGGAGAGCTTAGGTTCTGTGAGCCTCTGGATGCATGCGTTTGGTGGTGGACATCATGGGGACGTCAAGGACCCAGTGGTAGATGGCGAATGGGGTCCAGAGTAACGGTTAACGTTCTGAACGTCCTATGTGGCTGATGCACGGGATGCTCAGGACGCATATAATTATTTTTGCTTATGCTCTGTTTTCTCAGATCTCGAGATAATCCCAACCTTCCACCCATTCGTAGTGTTTTGGTATCGGAGGTCTTGGATGTCCCCAACCATGTGGTAGGTCTGTTTTTCGTTTAGATGTCATTTTTGTCTCGTTGACTGTGGCTGTTTATTACCGTGCCAGCATGGCTTTGACCAGATCGGTCTTCTTGGATAAACTAAATATCTTCTGTTGGTATACTGGGGAGCCCACTAGTGGTGGTCTTTACCGCCTGCCGAGGAGTTCGCATAGAACGAGGCTTGGTCCGGTGCGCCTTGGTTATTGAGTTGCAACTGGGCCTTTGCACCAAACCTTATCATGGACTTATGATATCCTGCCCAGGCTGGCTTATTGTTAGGTGGTAGCTTCGGCGTTAGATATTCCGACATCTGGGACCTGAATTCCATTATATAGGAGAACTCGCTAAGAAGACACGAGTAATGTAGGCTAGATATAATTGTATACTTCGGGATAGATAATTGAAGTATTGGTAACGATAAGGTAGAACTTATTATATTGATAAGATCTCTTCTCCATGCTTGTTGTGTCAAATAGCAGCGAAGATGCTTCAATATTTATATTCGGTGTCTGAGCAATCGCGGTATCCATGCGAACTCCATACAAACTAAGTACCTTGTCCGCAATTCTGCCAACTTCTGCCCTTCTGTTATCCCTGATGGTGTAGAGACCACATCAGGTGTCAGCTGATCCGTTGATCTGTTGACAACAATGGTTACACATTATCTTGCCCCCGTGTTCTCCGAGGGTAGTCTAACTCGCTGGAGAGAGGATGGCCAATCTCCTTTTGTTGGTTCCGTCGCAAGTTCGACCTCCAACTGCATGTTGTATTCTGGTCTGCCGGCATTATACAACTTGTTCTCGGGATCGTGCCTATGGGCCTTTTCCCTCGGACTCCATCTTTTACCAACTTGCCCTTTGTGGATGCACCCGATCCACTTACTGGGCATAGTTACCTCATTCATGCCCTACACGTCTTTGTAGGTACGAGGGGACTAACTTTCATGCAAAACGTCCCGTTACCTTGGACCCACTCTTTCTACTGGCTGTCTTGAAGTGTCTGTAACCTTATGCGCCATCCTCCGATTTGTCTGCTTCCACTTGGACAAGTTGCTCGAAGGTCGCCCCTCATATATCCTGTGAACAGGATCTGGTCAGACCCACCGCGGCGACGTATACCGTGGTTTAATATGTGTTCCATTGATAGTGGTCCTTGGTGTTGGGACACAACTACCAAGGCGGCCAGTGCTGACACCCTGTCCCAACGCCGGGGCTGGAGGGGGGTGTTATCTTTTGCCTTCAAAGTTCGTTCATGTCAAGGTAGGGTAACTCCGCCCTGTAACTCCTTACGGGAGTCCGTGCGCCTAACACTCATAGTGAGCTTCAATGACACCTTCACCTTATCCTGTATCAAGCGGAGAAACCTGTTAGGCTAAGCGACTCATAGAACCTCTCCACGGAGGGTGCCCGCTGAGTCCTAGCCACAGCTCGGGTCAACTACTTCGTCCCTGATGCAAAGATAGCTTTCTGTCCGCCGCCAAGCTCCGGTTCCTGACATGCTTCCACTCCGCTATCCTAGAGTAACGGCTGAAATTATCCAGCTGTTTGAACCTCGGCCTCAGGTCCCTGTGCCGATGCCAAACGGTAGCTCCGATATGCGTGACTCTCTCTTGGTCGCCGTATTATCTCTGCCGGCGATAACCTAGGTTATGTCTCCGTTTCATATTTCCTCCTGCATCCGGATCCTACTCTTTTTGATTCCCGAGTACCTACGTACCTGTTACGGGGTAGTTAACACGGTAGGATTCCGAGCTAACTAGGCCAAGGATATTCGAGACAACGGATTAATAGTCAGGAAGGCTCGTTGGTAATTGTTTGATAAAGGTAAAGTAATAAAGTATAGT
>Ga0307517_10006361_pt1 | contig 17506 bp, 19 predicted proteins | sample 23_EM_MG_FD_194515 | JGI IMG/M metagenome (GOLD analysis project Ga0307517, IMG submission 194515) | Populus trichocarpa ectomycorrhiza microbial communities from riparian zone in the Pacific Northwest, United States - 23_EM | ecosystem: Host-associated > Plants > Roots > Unclassified | place...
ACTTGAGTAAAGGCACCGAGAGACTCAAGGTGATTTCTTAGATTGTCCGCATCTCCCCCAGTGGCGAGGGATTGGAGAACGCGCGAAACTGGGCCGGAGGGGATGTGCCACGCGAGGAGAAGACATGTCTTGCAGGCATCAAAGGAATCGACGGAATTCGCTAGGGATGTTGCTCGCCAGCGGCCTTCTAGCTGCCGGCATACTGGGCCTCACTCCGCCGTCCGCCCAGGCGATCACCGGTGGAAACGACGTCACCGACGACTCGTTTGGTTTCGTCGCCGAAGTCACCCATACCCCCTCGGGTCGGTTCTGCACAGGGACCCTCATCAGTTCGAGGTGGGTACTCACGGCAGCTCACTGCGTGGGCGGTGTAACCGACCCCCGCGTGATGCAGGTCCGCGTCGGGAACAACGTCAGGAGCAGCGGTGGACAGGTGAGGCGCGCCGACAGTGTCCGTTCGTATCCCGCTTACAGCGGCGGGCACAACGACGTGGCGCTCCTGAGACTGGATTCTCCGGTGTACGGAATCGCGCCGGTCCAACTGGCCAACTACTCTCTGAGCCCTCGGTGGGACGGCTACGGCACTCCTCCCTTCACTCGGTACGATGATGGAATCGCTGTCGGATGGGGCGTCAATTCTGCTGGCCAGTTCCCGAATCGCCTGCAATTCCGCGGCGTGGACATACACCCCGCAGGGGCCGACAATGCGGGAATCAAATATATTCCAACCGGTCCTGGCGCCTGTGGCGGTGATAGCGGCGGGCCACTGCTGATCTACTTCAACAGCCGGCTCTACCAGGTGGGCGTCACCAAGGCCGCAAGTTGCGGAAATAACGCGAGCTACAGCGAGGTCGGCGCAGGCTACCTCCAGGACTGGATCTTCTATCAGCTTCAAATCCCGTGATTCGGCGTCGGTGACGTTGGCCCTTCGGAACGAGCCACGCCCCAGGCCGGCGAATTCCGGCCCGGCCCAGGCCGGGCCGGATGCCGTCCGGGGTCGGGGATACATCTCAAGCTCGGCTCAGGGCCTGAGGACGATCTTGCCGTGGGTGTGACGGCGTTCGAGCTCGGTGTAGGCCTCGCGGACTTGCGCCAGCGGGTAGACGTTCGCGATCGGCACCTCCAGGTGTCCTTCGGCGATCAGGTCGGCAAGCTCGGCGAGCACCTTGGCGCCCGGCCCGGCCGCGACTCCCCCGTCGGTCTTCACCCCGTGCTTCCCGGCGGCCGCGAAATCGGCGATGGTGTCGATTCGGTCGGTCGAGACGCCGAGGGCGAGGGCCAGCTCTACGTACCCGTCGCCGAAGGTGTCGATGAAGGCGTCCACGCCGCTGGGCGCGGCGGCCCTGATGCGATCGGCGACGCGATCGGCGACGCCCTCGCCGTACGCGACCGGGATCACGTCGTGGCCCCTCAGCCACTCGTGGTTGCTCTCGCCCGCCAGGCCGATGACCGTGGCCCCGGTACGGCGCGCGAGCTGGACGGCGAGCGAGCCCACTCCCCCGGCGGCTCCGGAGATGACGACGGTCTCGCCCTCCTTGAGCCGGACGGACTGCACCGCGCCCCATGCGGTCACGCCGACGACGTACAGGCTGCCGGCCACCTCCCATGGGACCTTCTCCGGCTTGCGCGTGAGGTCACTGGCCTCGACCAGGACCAGCTCGGCCTGGGAGGCCCGCTTCTGGGAGAACCCGATCACCTCGTCGCCGGGCGGGAATCCAGCAACCCCGGCGCCGGCCTCCTCTATGACCCCGGCGAGGTCGCTGCCCTGCCCGGACGGGAACGTCGACGGGAACAGGTCCGCCACCGCCCCCGTGCGGATGACCGCCTCGCTGGGGTTGATGCCGGCCGCTTTCACGCGTACGAGGACCTGCCCGTCCCCGGGCACCGGGCGTTCCACCTCGTCGACCCGCAACACGTCGATCCCGCCGAACTCGTCGTACCTGACCGCCTTGGGCATGATCTCTCTCCTTCGACGCGCTGAAGCTGCCAGGGGTGTGTGCTACGCCCGCCGGAGTTCGAGCACGGGAATGACGCGGATTCCGGCCGTCTTACGTTCGTACTCGGCAAACCCGGGGTAACGCCGCGCCTGCTCGGCGTAGATGCGGTCGCGTTCGGCGCCGGTCGGTTCGCGGACGGTCACCTGGTAGGTCGCGGTGCCGCGTTCGATGGTGCCCTCACGGGCGGCGGTCAGGTTGCGGTACCAGTCCGGGTTGGTGGGTGCTCCGCTCTTCGTGGCGAAGACGTAGACGATGTCCGGCTCGGTGTCGTGCGGGAGGTACATCGTCGGGGTGACGTGCTCCTGCCCGCTCTTGCGGCCGCGGTGATGGACGAGGACCAGCGGAGCGCCCTCGAAGACCCCGCCGACCCTGCCCTCGTTCGCCCGGAACTCTGCGATGGTCTTCGCGTTCCAGTCGGCTGCTTCGCTCATGTCGGACTCCTGTCAGGCGGCGACGGCCGAGGCCATGCGCAGCGGTACGAGCGCGGCGCTCCAGGCGATGACCTGGTCGAGCATCGTGTCCAGGGCGGGCAGGTTGTGCTCGCCGGGCTTGAAGACGCTGAAGTTCTCGAATTCGGTGATCATCGACAGTGCGACATGCTGGCGCACGTCGGCCATCTGGAGTTCGGCGGCCACGAGACGCAGGTGCTCGACGGCCCGGACCCCGCCGACCCCGCCGTAGGACACGAAGCCGACCGCCTTGTTGTTCCACTCGGCGTAGAGGAAGTCGATGGCGTTCTTGAGCACGCCGGGGATGCCGTGGTTGTACTCGGGGGTCACGATGACGAATCCGTCGAACGGCGCGATCCTGGCCGCCCATTGCCTGGTGTGCTCGTGCTGGTACTGGCCGAACATCGGCGGGAGCGGCTCGTCGAGGTGCGGCAGGGGATGGTCGCGGAGGTCGATGAGCTCGAACGTGGCGTCGCCGCGGCCCGAGGCGATGTCGAGCACCCACTTCGCGACCTGTTCGCCGTTGCGGTTGGGGCGGGTGCTGCCGAGGATGATGCCGATCTTGAGCATGACGGTTGCCTTCTCATCTGCGGCGCTTCGTCGCGGAAGTGCGCTGTCCGATAGATCGCATGCTGTACAGATGATCTGTCCAACAATGAGTGGATAGGTATCATTCCTGTTATGAGCGCCGAGCCACCGACCACGCCGGTCGCCGACGGTGTCGGCTTCGCGGGGGACTTGGGTCTCTCCCTCCTCGTCCTGATGCGCGCGTACCGGACCGTCGTCGCCTCGGTGCTCGATGACGTCCCGCAGGGTGCGCGCGGCTACCAGACGCTCGCCGTCGTCGTCCGGGGCGACCAGCAAAATCAGCTCGCCCTGGCCACGTACCTGGGGATCGACCGCACGGTGATGACCTACCTGATCGACGACCTCGTCACGGCCGGCCTGGTCGAGCGCCGGCTCACCCCTGCCGATCGGCGCCAGCGCAAGATCGTCGCCACCGCCCGGGGCGTCACCACCCTCCGGGACCTGCAGCGGCAGGTACGGGAAGCCGAAGACCGGCTCCTTGAGACGCTCGATGACAGTGAGCGCCAGGCGTTCCGGACCCTGCTCAGCCGGATCGCCTGCGACGTCCGGGACATGGACCTGGCCACTGCCCCCTGCGACGTCACCGAAGCCGGGTCCTGAAGCGTGTTGCAGAAGGCTGAGTTCGGGCGTGCGGATGTCTGCTCCGACCTGGCGGTCTGTACGTAGGTGGCTCCGCAGCCGGCGTCAGCCCAGCGCGCGGTCGAGGTTGAAGGCGGCGCTGATCAGCGAGAGGTGGGTGAAGGCCTGGGGGAAGTTGCCAAGCTGCTCTCCGGTCGGGCCGATCTCCTCTGCGAACAGACCGAGGTGGTTGGCGTAGGTGAGCATCTTCTCGAAGGCGAGCCTGGCCTCCTCCAGCCGGCCTGCGCGGGCCAGCGCCTCCACGTACCAGAAGGAGCAGATCGAGAAGGTGCCCTCGGGGCCGTGCAGGCCGTCCGGGCTGGCGGTCGGGTCGTAGCGGTATACCAGCGAGTCGGAGACCAGGTCCGTGGTGAGCGCGTCCAGGGTGGAGAGCCACTTGGGGTCGGTGGGCGAGATGAACTTGGCCATCGGCATCATCAGCAGCGAGGCGTCCAGCACGTGGTCGTCCAGCCCCTGGACGAACGCCCCTCGCCCGGCCGACCAGCCGCGCCGCATGATCTGCCGGTAGATCGCGTCCCGGGACGCCCGCCAGCGGGGCAGGTCCGCCGGCAGACCGCGGTGGTTCGCCATGCGCATCGCGCGCTCCAGCGCCACCCAGCACATCAGCCGCGAGTACACGAAGTTCCGCCGGCCCGCCCTGGTCTCCCACACCCCTTCGTCGGGCTGGTCCCAGTGCTCGCACAGCCAGTCCACCACGGCGCCGACCTCGTCCCAGCGGTCGCTGCTGATCGGCTGCCCCCACTTGTCGTAGAGGTAGATCGAGTCGATCAGCGCACCGTAGATGTCCAGCTGGAGCTGGCCGGTGGCGGCGTTGCCCACCCGCACCGGTGCGGAGCCGAGGTATCCCTCCAGGTGCGGAAGTTCATGCTCGGGCAGCTCGGTGCGCCCGTCGATGCCGTACATGATCTGCAGCGGACCGCTCTCCCCCGTGCCCCGCAGGATGCCCCGCTCGGAGATGAACCCCATGAACGCCTCGGCCTCCGAGGTGAACCCCAGGCGCAGCATCGCGTAGACGCAGAAGGCGGCGTCGCGGACCCAGACATAGCGGTAGTCCCAGTTGCGCTCGCCGCCGATCTGCTCGGGCAGGCTGGTGGTCGGTGCGGCGACGATCGCACCGGTCGGGGCGTACGTGAGCAGCTTCAGCAGCAGCGCGGAGCGGTTCACCATCTCCCGCCACCGCCCGTGGTAGCGCGAACCGGCCAGCCAGCGGCGCCAGAACCGGACGGTCGCCTCGGCCTGCTCCTGCGCCTCGGCGCGCGGGCACGACCGGGCCGGGACGTCGTCGCCGATGTGGTCGAGGGCGAACACGTTGGACTCGCCCTCACGGAGCTTGAAGTGCGACCACACGTCCAGGCCGTCGCTTTCCAGGGGTGCGGTGGCGGTCAGCGCGAGCGTCAGTGACGGGGAGCGGAACACCGCCGTGTGTCCTTCGAGGTGCGTGGTGTGCCTTTCGGCGCCGTAGCCGAAGCGGGGGGCGATCCGCGCCCTGAACGGGAGGGTTCCGCGGACACAGATCACCCGCCGGATCAGCCGGTGCCGGGCCGCCTCGCGCGACTCGTCGACCACGGGCATGAAGTCCTGGATCTCCGCCACCCCGTCCGCGGCGAAGAACCGCGTGATCAGCACGTTCGTATCAGGGAAGTAGAACTGCCTGGTGCGGGTCGGGACCTCGGCGGCCAACTCGAACGACCCGCCCCGCTCGGCGTCGAGGATGGACCCGAAGACGCTGGGCGCATCGAAGCGCGGGCAGCAGTACCAGTCGATGGTGCCGTTCGTGCCGACCAGGGCGGTCGTACGAAGATCGCCGATCAGGCCATGCTCGGAAATCGGGATGTAACGGGAGCCGTCCACCTGCTCGAAACCAGTCGTATCGAGCGCCATACCGGCCTCCCTACCGCTGCGACCAGCCCGGACCTGGAGATGAAGCCTCGCTTTTCATGCTAGCTCGCTACGCGAAGCGGGTGCCTGACGGAGCCGTGCGGACAGGCCCCGGCCGACTGTCGTCGGTGCGGACGGGGAAAAGTGTCTCCAGCGCATCGACCAAGCGATGCAACGAGGCCCTGCCCCGCCTGGGGTAGGGCCTCCTTAGCCGTCTGCGTGGGCCTTTCGGGCCGCTGTGCAGCAGTCTGCCACAGCGCGCGCTGACCGTATGTGCGTACTTCGATGCCGAGGGGCCCATCCCCGCAGGTGGGGGTGCGTCGCTCGCCCGGCCAGCTGTGTCAGCGACGCGTGAATCGTGGTTCTGGATCACTTTTGGTGCTGGCTCGGCCGAAGGTCACCGTCGGTGCCGGTAGCGGACCGGGTCACGTGACGAGGCGAACGCGCTTGCGCAGGAGGTTGTGGGTGGCCGGTTGAATCTCTCCGTTCGCGGTCGTCTGACGGGAAGTCAACTGGCCATGGGATCGGTGCCGGTCAGTGACTTGGTTCGCGCGCGTCATCCATCTTGTTCGGTGGTTCCGGCCACGGCCGGGCCGAGATCGGCGGGGAGGTGGCACATCGCCAGGGCGACGGCTTCCTCGGCTGTGGCGGCCTCGCCGAGAACGTCGTCGGAGAGAGGGTACTTCTTCAGGCGGAATGGGCTGCCATTGTGTGATGGCACGATGACCACCTCAACGCGGAAGGGGTATCCAGTGCAGGAGCTGAAGCCGAGCGTCCAGTGGCTGGAGAACACATAGAGCTGTCGCAGCCGCGGTTCGGCATGAGCCGCTTCCACGAGTTCGCCGAACCCCGCGAAATCTGGTTCCTCGGCCGCCTGCTCTCGCATCGTGCGCCACTGCAGCTCCAACACCGCGGCCGGCCCGCGTTCGTGAGCTTCGGCGCGCTTGCTGGAGCGCAGAAACGACAGCCCAGCCCGCAGCTCCCGCAGGCTCCCGCCCCGCCCCCACGCCGCTCCGGCCCTCACGACATCCGCCAAGTCGGGCGTGGCTCCGGTGATGAGTTCGACTCCGCGACTCCAGCCGGAGACACCGAACCATCGACTCTCGGCCCCAATGTGAACGGATAGCGCCTTGCGCTCAGGGACCGACGAGGCGATATCGGCCGAAACGAGTGGGCCCCAACCGCCGGGTACCACTGTGAGATCGACATCGAGTTCGGCCGCCAACTGTTCCAGCGCTGCGGCCAGGCTGCCCGCAGCAGCCAGATCAGGGTAAAGGTCAGAGTCCACCTCGATAGTCTGCCGTGGCGACGCCACCAAGAGAGCGGCAATCAGGCATCGCAGCGAGGGCCGCGGGCACGTGACGCCGAGTGTCCGTTGCTCATAGCCCGGGCAGCGTAACTGGCTTTCGGTGAGGACCGTTAGGGAGCGTTTTAGAAGCTGGTGGCGTGCTCAGGGGGCGAGCTGTATACCGTAGATGGTCTGCAGAAACTCGTTCCGCGTCAGTCACTGTCAGTGGTTCCGCATACGGTTCTCCCATGGATCATCAGCGGTCGTCGCCTCGCCAAGAGGACAACTTCACAGTCCGGGAGACCAGGCAATGCTCCCTACGAGCCAGCGATATGGGTGGGCCTGCTCCACGTATGTGCGCATCCTGCCGGGGTGGAGATCACACATGAGCGGAACTCCGATGCACGAGACAGGAGACGTACGAGAGGCATGGGGCCGGGTAACCGCGTGGCTTGAACGCAACGCCCCTGAAACTCTCGCTGCGCTCGGCGGCCCGGGGAGCCATGCGGCAATCAGGGAAGCCGAACTGCGCATGGGTCTGGACCTGCCGGCGGAGATGCGGCAGTGGATGCTGGCGAACGACATCGATGCCGGCAGGCAACCCGACGCTCATTCCTGTCTGGTGGCGCTGGGGTGCGAGATAGACATCCCCCGCGGCCATATCCTTCTCGGGCTGACGGATATTCAGCGGGTCTACCTCAGCCGGATGGGCTTGGAGGAGATGCAGCCGTCCGCAGACCCCGACCATCCGTTCTGGCGGCGTGAGTGGGTGCCCATCGCCGCGGAGAGCGACGGTCTCTACGGGACGTTCTTGGACACGCTCAGCGGAACCATCGGAACCTGGGACGAGGCATCCGGTCCCGAGGAGGGCGTATACGCCTCGTTGTTCGCCTTCTTCCAAGAGACAGCGGACCGACTGGAAGGGGTGTCCTCGGGAGACTGGAGCGGCCCCGGCTGGTCCGCTCGACCCCGGAGTCTCAACCCCCGCCCGGAAGACGAGCCGATACGCCTCTGGGCACGGGCCAACGGCTATCTCGTAAATGATCGTGGGCGTATCCCCGCGTCCATCCGCGAGGCTTACGAGGTATCGCGGAGGTGAGGACCAGCTCCGGCTGTGCCGGTCAACGACCATTGATTGGTCACAGCCATTCGTTGATCGCGGCAATGAGGACGGTAGCCTCGAAGCCGACCGCAAGTTTGTCGAAGCGGCAGGCCACCGCCCGGTTCCGCTTCAAGCGGTTGATTCCGCACTCGACCGCGTGCCGGGCCTTGTAGTCCTCACGGTCGAAAGCCGGAGGCCGCCCGCCGGTCTTCCCGCGGCGCTTGCGGTGGCCCGCCTGGTCGGCGGGTTCAGGAATCGCGCACCGGATCCCGCGCTTTCTCAGGTAGGCCCGGTTGCCCCGGGACGAATACGCCTTGTCGCCCCGCACTCGCAGTGCACTGCTCGGCGTTGTCTCCACCTGCGGGCCGGGCCTCACAGTGGCAGGCGACCAGCCCTGATGCCTTAGTCCAGCGGCACGGTCCGGGGCCAGGGATGCAGGCGCTCCAGGTCGGCGGCCACGGACAGCAGGCGCTCCTCGCCGCCGGGCAGCGCCACGAGCTGTACGGCACGGGGCAGGCAGCTGCCCGGGTCGGCACCGAAGGGCACGGCGGCAGCCGGCCAGGCGGCGAGGTTCCAAGGCGGGGTGAAGGGGCTGAAGCGGCTGTTGGTGAGCACGTTGACCGCCCAGCCGCGCCGGCTCCAGGCCTTGGCGGCCGGTACGTCGCGGGCCAGGGCGGGGGTGAGCAGCACGTCGTACTGCTCGAAGAACGGGGCGAGACGCTCGCGCAGGCGGGCCCGGTAGTCGGTGCGCAGCAGTGATGTGCGGGCCAGGAAGCGGCCGAGCGCGGCGTGGCGGCGGGTGCGGGGGGCGAGCAGGCGGGCGTCGAGACCTGCGGCGTCGGCGGCCGTACCGGCGGTCCAGCGGGCGGTGACGGCGGCGCTCAGCCACAGCGGGTAGGACGGATCGGCGGTGGTGACCTGGTGGCCGGCCTGTTCCAGCAGCCGGGCGGCCTCGCGGGCGGCCGCTGCCCAGGCCCGGCTCACCGGGGAGCCCGGCACGGGGCTGCGGGTGGACAGGGCGATGCGCAGCGGGGCGGACTGCGGCGCGTCGGCGGAGGGCTTCCCGGAACCGGCGAGCACCTGGAACATCAGCCGCGCGTCGGCGACGGTCGTGGCGATCGGGCCGTTCTCGGCCATGCCGTACCAGTCGGTCTCACCCAACTGCGCCGGGACCACGCCCGCACCGGGCTTGAGGCCGACGAGCCCGCATGCCGCGCTCGGAATGCGGATGGAGCCCATGCCGTCCGCCCCCAGGGCGATCGGGGCCAGAGCGCCGGCGACGGCGGCCGCACTGCCGCCCGACGAGCCTCCGGAACCGCGCGAGAGATCCCAGGGGTTGCGGGTCACCCCGTGCTCGCCGTCGGTCGTCCCGAACACGCACAGCTCGGGGACATGCGTGATGCCGAGAACCACCGCCCCTGCGGCCCGCAGCCGCCGTACGGTCTCGTGATCGGCGGCGGCGGGTGCGGCCGGCGAGGCCGCGCTGCCGTTGCGCAGCGCCTGCCCGGCCACCGGCACATTGTCCTTGACCGCGACCGGGACACCGGCCAGCGGCAGATCCGCCAGATCAGTCCGGTCGGCGAGGGCGTCCGCCGCGGCCAGTGCCTCCTCGGCCAGAACCGTCCGGAACGCCCCGACCCGCCCGTCGAGCCGCCGGATCCGCGCCAGATGCTCCTCGACCACCTGGCGCGGCGCGACCTCCCGGCGTCGTACGGCCTCGGCGATCTCGACCGCCGTACGGCCGGTCCACTCCGTCACGTGCACTCCCGTGGTCCCCGCGCTGCTGGTGGTGATCCGCATCGTACGACGCGACGCCCCGGGGGACGTTGGCACCCGAACGACCTCGCGGCAAGAACAGCCCCTCGATACCGGTCCTGATCGTTCCGCTCCGTCCATCCGGCTGCCGAATCCCCTACGGACGAGGTCGGTTTGCCACACCCAGTCAGGTCTCGTTGCATTACGAGTTGGGGACGCCTGAGCGTCATCGGCGGCGCGGGGCGCGAATCAGGCGACGGGGGCCACGGGATACAGGACGTTCTCCTTGCGGTGGATCAGTACGGTGCCGAGGGCGAGGAGGGTGAGGGCGAAGAGCCAGCCGCCGAGGACGTCGGTTGCCCAGTGCATTCCGAGGTAGACGCGGCTCGCCCCGACGGCGAGGGCCCAGCAGGTCAGCAGGACGACGGCGACGCGGGCCCGGGCGGGGCGAAGCGTGCGCAGGAGGGCCCAGGCCAGCAGTCCTGCGGCGAGTGCCGAGGTGGTGGTGTGGCCGGAGGGGAAGGCGTAGCCGGAGGCAGGGGCGGCCCAGTCCGCGACGGGTGGGCGGGGGCGGGCGATGATGTGCAGGACGCCGTAGCGGAGTGCCTGGCCTGCGACGAGGAAGCCCAGGGCGGCGGCGGACGCCGGCAGGCGACCGCGCATGCCCTGGCTATGGCCGGCGATGAATCCCGCCGCGAGGGCGCACAGGTAGGGAATTGGCCCGGTTCCGGTGGCGGTGACGGCTCTGGCCAGGCCCCTGAGCAGGCCCGGGCGGTGGTGCAGCGACCAGGCGTGCGCGGTCCGGTCGAGGGCGAAGGGCGCTCCGTGGCGGTGGGCCAGCGTCAGGGCCAGAAGCGTGAAGAGTGCGGCGCACAGGCACAGGACGGTCAGTTCGAGCCGCTTCACCGCGGGGCCACCAGCGGGCGCAGCCGGGTCTGCGCGAGCCGCTCCACCAGCGGGGCGGCGCGCCGGGCCTCGGTCATGAGCAGCCAGGCGACGGCCCCTCCCACGAGCAGGCCCATGGCGGCATCGTGCGGGTAGTGGGCGCCGACCCATACCCGGGAGACGGCCATGAGGATCGCGGCGGGGACGGCGAGCGCGGCCAGCTTGCGGTCGATGAACAGGACGGTGACGGCCGCGGCTGCGGCGATGGCGGCGTGGTTGCTGGGGAATGCCCAGTCGCTTGGCGCCGGGCAGGTCTCCAGGGTGACTGTGTGCAGGCTCTGGCAGGGCCGGTGTTCCCTGATCACTGATTTGAGGGCGTCGTCGGCGAGGAAGGCCACGACCACCACCACCGGTGCGGCCAGCGCCATGGCAGTACGCGAGCGTGCCGTGGCGGCCCGGGCGCGCCACCAGGCGGCCACCATGAGCGCCGCGAAGAACGCGAGACCGTACGTGGAGAAGAAGGAGACGGCGGAGTCCAGCCAGGCGGGTGAACGCTCGGCCAGGCCGTTGACCGCCCGGTACAGACCGCCGTCGATGGAGCTGCCGCCGTACGCGAGGAGCATCAGCGCGAACCGGCCTCGGACGCCTCGGCCGGGTCGGAGGTCCCGGTTCCCGGGGACGCCCCGGACGCGCGGCGCGAGCGGGATCGCCGTACTTCGAGGACGAGCGGGATCAGCGAGATGATCACGATCAGGGCGATGAGGGGCAGCAGATAGCGGTCGACGTTGGGGATGGACGAGCCCAGCGCGTAGCCGCCGAGCACCAGGCCGACGGTCCAGAGCGTGCCGCCGAGCGCCTGCCAGAGGGTGAAGACGCGGGCGGGCACGTTCAGTGCGCCGGCCAGGGGGTTGAGGACGGTGCGTACGACGGGGACGAAGCGGGCCAGGACGATCGCCTTGGCGTGGCCGTAGCGGTCGAGCAGTTCCTCGGCGCGGGCGGCTCCCTCGGCGAGCTTGCGGTTGCGGCTGCGGGCCAGCAGGGTCCGTCCCCCGCGCCGGCCGATCCAGTAGCCGGTCTGCGCGCCGAGCAGGGCACCGGCGACCGAGGCGATGAGGACCTGGGGCAACGAGAGGTGGACCGAGCCGTCGTTGCCGGAGACGCACAGCAGGCCGGCGGTGAAGAGCAGGGAGTCGCCGGGCAGGAAGAAGCCGATCAGCAGGCCGGTCTCGGCGAAGAGCACCACCGCGATGCCCAGGGCGCCGAACGCGGACAGCAGGGATCCCGCGTCCAGGATGTTCACGGCCTGCGGCATCACCGCGAGCGCGGATACGGCCATGTGTGCTGCTCCCGTTTAGTCTGGCAGGGCTGTCCTGCGCGACGGCTGGACTGACTACAGTGAAGTAGACGGTCTACATCACTGTAGACGAAGGGTGGGGAAGGAGCGTTCCTTGAGCGACGCAGGCGCTGAGCGGCGGCCGGCCGGAGAGCTGGAATCGAGCGTCCTGGCGGCCTTGTGGACCGCCGGTGAACCGCTGACGCCCGCCCAGGTCCAGAAGGCCCTCGGGTCCTCGCTCGCCCGGACGACCGTGACCACCATCCTGTCCCGCCTGCACGACAAGGGCATCGTCATCCGCACCCGCGCCGGACGCGGCTACGCCTACGCCCCCACAGAGGACGCCGCCGGGCTGAGGGCCCGCCGTATGCACTCCGAGCTGGAGAAGGACGACGACCGCGGCACCGTGCTGGCCCGTTTCGTCTCCCAGCTCACCGACGAGGACGAGCAACTGCTCCGGACCCTGCTTGAAGGGGGCACCGGATGACCCCCATCGTGTGGCTGCCGCTGATCGTCCCCTTCCTCGCCGTCCCCGCCGCCCGCCGCGTCGCCGCCGCCCTCGAACCCGGCCGCGCGGTACGGCTGCTCACCGCGACAGCGGTGGGCCTGGCCGCCTGCAGCGTGGCCGCACTGCTGCTGCTTGTCGTCCCCGGCGCCTCGTACCTGCCGGTAGTGGCCGTACTCGGCGAACTCGCCAAGCCGCTGACGGTGGGCCCGCCGTCCGTGGCCGTCGCCATCTCCGTGGCCGCCGCCGGGCTGCTGGCCTGGCGCGGCGGCGCCGCCGCGGCCGCCGTGCTGCGCCTTCGCGCCGATCTGCGCCGGGCCAGGCAGGTGGCGGGCGGAACGGGCGCGGAGCTGGCTGTACTGCCGGACGATCACCCCGACGCGTACGCGCTGCCCGGCCGCCCCGGCCAGATCGTGGTGACCACCGGAATGCTGAACGCCCTTGACCCGGACGAGCGCGAGGCACTGTTCGCCCACGAGCGCGCCCACCTGCGCGGCCGCCACCACCTCCTGCTCGCCGCCATGGAACTGGCCGCCGTGTTCCACCCCGCTCTGCCCGCGCTGAAGGAACCACTCGGCTACGCCCTCGAACGCGCCGCCGACGAGGCCGCAGCCCAGGCCGTCGGCGACCGCGGCCTCGTCGGGCGTGCAATCGGCCGCGCCGCCCTGGCCGCGAGCACTGCCCCCACCACCTCGGCCGGCCGTCGTCCCCGCGCCGCGCTCGCCGCGGCCGCCGGCCCGGTACCCCGCCGCGTGGCCGCCCTCCTGGGCAGCCGTGAGCCCGGCGGTGCACCCCGTACGCCCCTGGCCGGCCGGTTCGTCGCCGCCGCACTCCTGACCTGCGTCGCCCTGTCCGGCGCATCGGCGATCGGCGCCGCCGACTCCCTGCACACGAGCATCGAAATCGCCCAGGGAGAAATGCCTCACCGCTGAGCACGATGTCCATGTCCTCGCATCTGCGCACGGCATCGGGCTGAGAGCCGCTGGGAGATCCCTACCCGACGTCCTTGCGGGTCGCCGCGAGGTAGCCGACGAAGGCCAGGATCGCGATCGTCCAGTACAGGGTGACCGGCCCGAGCCCCCATGCCAGGCCGCCACGGTCGGAGGAGACCGCCATCCAGTCGGCGAACGACGCGCCCAGCGGCCGGGTCACGATGTAAGCGGACCAGAAGGCCGCGATCGCGCCCAGCCCGAACCACCGGTGGGCGACCGCCGGTACGGCGATGACCGCGGCGAACATGACGCCCGAGCCGAGATAGCCCAGGCCCAGCGTGGTGGCGGTCAGGTCCCCGGCGGCCGTGCCCAGGGCGAAGGTCGCGAGCACGGTGGCCCAGTAGAAGAGCTCGCGGCGCCGGGTGTGGATGCTGTGGATGGACAGGGTCTTCTCGCATCCGTACCAGACGGCGAACACCACCCCGAGGGCCAGCAGGAAGAACGGGGTGGAGATCAGGTACGGAACGCCCAGCCCGACGTGCAGGATGTCGGCGGCCATCGTGCCGAAGACGCTGACCATGACGACGGCGGTCCAGTAGATCCAGGCCACGTACCGGCGGGCGGTCAGCTGGACGGCCAGCGCCGCCGCCAGGGCGAGCGCGCCCAGTCCGACGGCGGGAACCGGGCCGAGCAGATGGGCCAGCCAGTCGGAGGCGGTCTCGCCCATGCCGGTCGTGAGCACCTTGATGATCCAGAAGTAGACCGTGACTTCCGGCACCTTGCTCATCGCGTGCCGGACGCCCCGCGAAGGGCCGTCGTGAAGGAGCTGATCTGTCGCCATGGGTGGCAACCCTGGCACGGGATCCTGCGTGCGTCCCATGCCTCTTTGCCCCATGTTGACCTCTCTCACCACAGCTTTGCCGTTCCTTTGGCGCAGGCGGCAAGATTCCGCCGACCGCGAGGGCAGCAGCGTCCGGGACAGAACCTGTACGCAGCCTGAACGCCGGAGCCGGACGGCGGGTCCGAAGGGACAGCGCGGGTGATACTGGCCCGGTGACCCACCACCGTGTCCTGGTCGTCGAGGACGATCACGGTCTGCGTGACGTCCTCGCCCGCGGCCTGCGCGAGGAGCACTTCGACGTGCTCACCGCCGCCGACGGCGCGGGCGCGCTGCGGGCGGTGCGCGACCGGGTGGACGCGGTCGTCCTGGACGTCGGACTGCCCGACTCCGACGGACGGGACGTGTGCCAGGCGATGCGCGCCTCCGGCATCGATGCCCCCGTGGTCTTCCTCACCGCCCGTGACAACATCACCGACCGGCTCTCCGGCTTCTCCGCCGGCGGCGACGACTATCTGTGCAAGCCCTTCCACCTGGCCGAACTCGCCGCCCGGGTGCGTGCGGCCCTGCGCCGGGCCGGGCGCGAGCCGTCCGTCGAGGTGGAGGAGCTGCGGCTGGACCCCGTACGGCACCAGCTGCAGGTGCGGGGGCTGCCGGTCGCGCTGACGCCCACCGAGTTCCGGCTGCTGGCCTGCCTGATGGCCGCCCCCGGCGCCGTCGTGCGCAGGCGGGCGCTGCTGCGGGCGGGCTGGCCGGAGGGCGCGCAGGTCAGCGACAACACCCTCGACCAGTATCTGGCCCGTCTGCGGCGCAAGCTGCGCGATGCGGACAGCCCGCGCGGCATCGACACCGTACGCGGAGTGGGCTACCGCTTCGTATGAGTGCCCGCCGTCCCCTGTCTTCCTGGATTCCCCAGCCCCGCGTCCCGCGTCTGCTGCGCCCGGCGACCCTGCGCGGCCGTCTGGCGCTGCTCGCGCTGGTCACCACCACCTTGTGGGTGGTGATCCTGACCGCCGGGTTCAACGTCGCGCTCACGGCGAGGCTGCGCCAGCAGGCCGACGATCTGCTGCGCACCCGGGCCGCTGCGGTAGCGGCCACCGTGGAGGCCCGGCCGGGCGGCACGCTGGTGGTGCACGAGCCGAGCGACGACCGCGCCCTCGACGTGGGGGTCTGGATCTACCAGGGCCACCAGCTGGTCGAGGGCACCAGCGCCGGGGAGCCCCACACGGTGGCCGACCGGCTCGTGGGCCACGGCCGCGCCTACGCCCAGACCGGCGAGCCGTACGCCACGCGGCTGTACGCCCTGCCCGTCGCCTACCACGGCAGGCAGATCGGCACCGTCGTCGCTTCGGTCGGCCTCGACGCCTACCGCACCACGGCCGACGCCGCCCTGGCCGGGTCGATCGCGCTCGGCCTGCTGCTGCTCGGCGGCATCTACCTGGTCACCCGTACGCTCGTCGGCCGGGCCCTGCGGCCGGTCGCCGCAATGAGCGCCCAGGCCTCCCGCTGGAGCGAGCGCGGGGCGGCCGAACGCTTCGGGTCCGCCGCCCGACCCGCCGAACTGGCCTCACTCGCCGCCAGCCTCGACGAACTCCTCGACCGGCTGGCCGCCGTCCTGCGGCACGAACAGCAGCAGTCCGCCGAGCTCTCCCACGAACTGCGCACCCCGCTGGCCCGCATCACCGCCGAGATCGACTGGCTGACCGCCCGCCCGCGCACCCCGGCCCAGCAGCGCGCCTCCCACGAGGCCATCGCGACATCGGCTGCCGGGATGCAGCGGATCTGTGAGAGCCTGCTGTCCGAGGCCCGCGCCCGCAACGGCCAGACCCCCGGACGCTGCGATCTGCCCGAGGTGGCCCGTGACCTGGCCCGGCGAGCCGCCGAGCACCGCCGCGACGGGCCGGCCTTCACCGTCGGCGGCGACCACGCCATCGCCGGTGTGTCGGCCACGGTCGCCGAACGCATCCTGACTCCACTGCTGGACAACGCCGCCCGCTACGCCACCCACCGTGTCACCGTCGAGTGCGTCCAGCTCGCAGGCGCCGTCCAGGTGACCGTCCGCGACGACGGCCCCGGCGTACCCGAAGACTTTCGCGCCGCCCTCTTTGAGCCCGGCCGCCGCGCCGACCCCGGTGACGGTCACGACGGCGCCGGTCTCGGCCTCGCCCTCGCCCGCCGCCTGGCCAGGGCCGCGGTCGGAGACATCGAGCTGGCCGACTCCGACAGCGGCGCCGCCTTCACCGTCACGCTGCCGGCAGGCTGACCGTCCCGTCGCCGTCGCCGTCCTCGGCCGCCGCCACGTCCCGCCGGGTGACGGTGAGGTAGACGACCAGAGCGAGGATCGTGACCAGGAACAGCATGCTGGTCCCTACCGTGCCGAGGCCCAGTCCGCCGTCACCACGCGGCTGCGAGAGGTAGTCGCCGATCGACGCGCCGAACGGGCGGGTCAGTACGTACGCGATCCAGAACGCCAGGACCGCACCCAGCCGGAGCCGGAGATGAGCCGCCGTCACCGCCGCGATCAGCGCGCCGAACACAACGGCCGACACCCAGTAACCCAGGTCCAGCCGCTCCGCCGTCAGATCGCCGGCCGAGGTCCCGAGCGCGAACGTGAAAAGAATCGCCAGCCAGTAGAACGCCTCCCGGCGCACGGTCCGGATGCTGTGGATGGACAGCGTCCGCTCACTCACGTACCAGGCCGCGAAGGTCACCGCGAGCAGCCCGGCGAAGACCGGCGTGGTCACCGTCAGCGACACCCCCAGATTGTCCGTCAGATTGTCGCTCACCAGCGTGCCGACCACGCTGATCAGCACCACCGCCAGCCAGTACACCCCGGGCACGTAAGCCTTCACCCGGAACTGAAAGGCGAGCGTGATGACCAGCAGCACCGACATGATCAGAGAGGTGGCGGTCAGGCCGAGCCCGAGATTCTCGTTCAGCAGATCCGCCGCGGTCTCACCCACCGTCGTGCACAGAATCTTGATGATCCAGAAGTACAGCGTGACTTCCGGAACCTTGCTCAGCATCTGACGGCTCCGGGGTACGGCCCCGAGCTCATCGGTATGGGTCGCCATGGCACGCCAAGCTGCCACGCCACACCTGAACACGACCTGACCGCATGCCGCCGTCGCCGTCCTGGCCGAGCGTATGGACGGGGAGGCCCCGCTCCCGGCGCTGCGGGGGCCGCTGGACGTCCTCGTCGAGGACGTCACGGCCCACGCGGACCGCTGGCGCACGGTCATTGCGCTCAACCGGCAAACGCCGTCGCTGCGGGCCCGGCACCTCGACAAGCTGGACCAGTGGCTCGCGCAGATCGG
>Ga0307517_10006362_pt1 | contig 17503 bp, 22 predicted proteins | sample 23_EM_MG_FD_194515 | JGI IMG/M metagenome (GOLD analysis project Ga0307517, IMG submission 194515) | Populus trichocarpa ectomycorrhiza microbial communities from riparian zone in the Pacific Northwest, United States - 23_EM | ecosystem: Host-associated > Plants > Roots > Unclassified | place...
GGGAAAGGAGATCAACCCCACTGAATTAAAACCCGTAGGGGGTTGTGTTAAAGTCGGTTGATCCGTTGTGAACGTCTTGGGGTTTCCGACCACCACAGCCGCATTATAGTTTCTCCCAGAGCCACAGATAGACAGAATAAATTCCTCGGCCCCCTTGTATTCCGATCGGATGAGTATCTTTTTGCATGTAATCGACGAGGAAAATGGGAGGCAGACCCCAAAGGAACAAGTGTAGAAAGATAACAGACCCGAAGTTCGCGCGGCGTTTGGGGTGGTGATGGCGGGAAGAAAATATGGGTTGGCGTGCTTACAATTGAACTGCGACGCGCCGTGCTCTCCTTCCGGGCAGCAGCCGTCCGACGCGTGGGTATGGTTGTTTCCAAAGCACACGCTTCTTGTCGGTTCGAGCGCCAGACTACGTCGAAGATACACCGTCGGGCTCAAGTTCGGAAAGCTTACGGAACGTTTACATAGGGTACGTGTTACCCAGTAACAGGGCAATGTATTGTCAACACAGTACATAAATCGTTCAGATACCTTGATTCCAGCGGCGGACTTACGTGACAGACTGGAACCGCCCAATCAAAACTTCCGAGTGGCCGTAAGTATTACTCTTCAGCAACCCTCCCCGTCCAGCCTGTAATGAAAAGTGGGCGTTCGGCGTTCAACGCTCCACCCGGCGCGGGGTATCGTTCTCTCGCGTTACCGCTCACCGACTGGATATCAACCTGGGTCTGTCTGATGGGATCGATGACTCCCCGCTTTTCGATCCTCTCCCTAGCCGCTTATCTCTCGACATGATCGATGAAAGGACCCTGCTTGCGACCTTGCTTTGTGCCGCGGCGTCTTTGGTTCTAGTGTGGAAATGGCAAACGAATAGGAGCAGGCCGCCATATCCACCGGGACCGAAGGGATATCCTCTCATTGGCAACATCTTGGACATCCCTCGGGACACTCCAGTGTGGCAGGCATTCATCCCTTTGGCGCAGAAATTTGGCAAGTGTCCGCTCCACCTTCACCGAAGACTATCCAACTAAGACACTACCGATCCAAGATACGGATGTGTTATATCTCAGGCTACTAACGAGGGATGTCGTGGTTCTGAACAGCACTGAGGCTATCACAGATCTGACGGAGAAGCGGTCTAGCATTTACTCTGATCGAGTGAGCTCCGTTGTGAAGCTTACGAGTTAACGTTCACTGATGCATACGATGGGAGATTAGCCACGCCTGCCGATGCTTGAGCTGTAAGCTGTTTGCACTATCCAAGCTTATCCCTTCTCTAACCACCAATCTCAAGCATGAATGTGTATTCGTGGGATTTCAACATGTTTGATTACGGGAGTCAATTGAGAAGATGCCGCAGGCTCTTTCACGAGTTCCTGAATGCGAATGCGGTGTCGAGGTTTGACAACTATCTGAATAAACATACTCGCCGTTTTCTCTCTTGTCTCGCTGAAACTCCCGACGACTTCCTGGGTCATACTAAATTGTCCGTTCTTCTATGTTTGGTCGTCATCGCATGTACCGCACTAACATTCGATCCTTAGTGTCACCGGTGCTCTTATCATGGAAATGACCTATGGTATGGAAGTTGAATCCCACGAAAACAAGTACTTGCAAGCTGCGGAACGGGTAGTGGCGCTCATCGGACAAACCGTAGAACCCGGGGCGTTCCTTGTTGATATATTCCCAATATGTTTGTCCCCGAACTCTGAATTCCTGTGACCCCCGACTGATAATCCGGCCTCAAGTGAAGCACGTCCCAGCCTGGTTTCCTGGGGCCGGGTTTAAACAATTCGCCAAGGCTAGTCAAGAATTATTTGATGTCGCCGTCAACGGCCCACTCGATTGCGTGAAAGAGTCTATGAAGGTGGGTCTGTTAATCCATGATACATACATCTCATTTCTGGGACGAATGGCAAGGACAATAAAACCAATGTCTCCATTGCCTCCTCGTGTTTCGACCGTGTGGAAGAACTTGCGGACCAAGGATATGACGAGAGTGTAACCCGATCGGTAACTGCGACAATGTTTGTAGGTGAGACAATTTGTCGGAGATACATTTGGGAGTGCTCACTCACGATATTATAATAGCCGCGTCTGATACCGTGAGGGTTCAGTCTTTCCAGCATCCATATCCAAGCTTATCTGTGAGCAATGGCAGACCCACTCGGTCCTGCGAACGTTCTTCCTTGTCGCAGCTCTACACCCTCACGTCGTGAGAAAGGCGCAAGAGGAGCTGGACAGGGTCGTAGGATGCGAACGTTTACCACAGATCTCGGATCAGGAATATCTGCCCTACATCTCCGCGTTGATCAAGGAATTGCTCCGGTGGAGTTGCCCGATTCCGATTGGAGCCCCGAAGCGTGTCAGGGAGGACGACGTATATAAAGGGTATTTCATACCTGCGGGTGCCACGATCGTTGAGAACGTCTGGTAAGTGTTATGTCTTATGTGGTGATTGTTGGAAAACAGTGCGCGTGTCATCTGTTTACCATGGTGGATGTGCAGGGGAATATGCTATGACGAGACCGTATACCCTGCGCCGCACACCTACGATCCCGAAAGGTTCTTGAAGGACGGGAAGTTGGACCCCTCTGTGAAGAATCCAGAAGATCGGGTTTTCGGGACGGGCAGACGGTACGACCCTGCACAGGCTGCAGTTCTTGTCGCTTTCTGACACCTGCCGACAGGATATGTCCCGGTAGATGGTTTGCCCACCGGACCCTCTTCCTTAATATCGCTTGCACCCTCGCCGTGTTCGACATTGAGGCACCGGCTGGTGAGAAGCCGGAGCCCAAGTTCCGCGAATCTCCCGTCCGGTACGTCATGTCTTTTGGTGTTTCGATTCAAACAAGCAGAGGGGGTTTACTGATTACGTGTCTGTTGTCTCCATAGACATTCCCTTCCTTTTAAATGTGTGATCAAGCCTCGATCAGAGACCAAAGTGAAGATGATTAGGGATGCGATGGCGGGTTTGAACTAAACAGTGGTGGATGTCGCGATTGTTCAAACGTTCAATGTTAACTCTTGTACTCTCGAGCGCTTGACTTATGGTTTTGGATTTGTATCACTTGCAGACAAATGGTGGTAAGTACTAGTTCACGACGCGGGATAGAAATATGAATTCGTTAACTAAATCAGGAGACGTTGACGTTGATCGACGAATGCGAGTCGCGTAGCGACAAGCTCCGTCATATCCACAAGTATCTTTCTATGCCTTTGCAACGCAGCCTGAACCCTCTTTTCTCTTTGTCCGCCAGTCGCCCTCCAGGTCAACCATGACCCCACTTCTCCATCGCCAACCCTTCAAAACTATCCGTCTCCACTAGTTGATCTACTATCCTTAGCGACCCAACAGGCCCAGAAAGAGTTAAACCCTATCCCGCACGATCAATGTGCAAATACTCCGGAAAGTCCTCAAGTTCGGTGTGCTCGACAGGCGCGACCCTTCGTTGACAGTTCCGCAGGAGGAGTTGCCACCTAACTCGATATTTGTGTGGATACCGGAGTTGGAGGATGAGGATATCGTGGGGATTGTGGCAGAACATGCCGCGAGAGCGGGAATCAAATCGACTGCTATACCAGCCTATTGGATCTTGAAGGAAGGTGCCACGTGGTCACCAGCATACGATAAAGCCCAGAAGGATGAGAAGATGATGCTGCACTTTCACGGTGGGGCGTTTGTGGTCCGTGTCTTTTCTCCTTTGTACCCTGTCTCTGTACCAATCTTTGTTTCAGGTTGGGACTGGCCATCCATCTCACCGAACAGCATTTCATGCCAAAGCAATACCCAATCATTCCACGTCTCTCTCCAGAGTGTTGTCAGTTGACTACAGACTCAGCTCCGGGCCTCCTTTGAAACGGGAGAACCCATTCCCAAGTGCAGTCATCGACGTGATTGCGGCATACAAGTATCTTGTCTGCGAGGTCGGGTTCCTGCCCTGGCGAGTGAATCTGCAGGCGGTAACATTGCCTTGGCACTCACCCGCTACGTGAACGAAAGCCGTTTCTCCCATCTACCACCCCCTGGAGGGCTCATCCTCTCATCACCAATTACGGACATCTCCTTTTCTCGTGCAGAGGCCGGTTCCTCCCACTTCCTCAACGCGGTATCCGACATATTCAATCTCCCACCCGGCGCCCATCCAATGGTCGTTGGCAAATTCCCCATCGGTGCATACATCGGTGAAATGGACCCAGAAGAAACGAAACACAATCGATACCTATCCCCAGCTTCTAAATTTGTGATACCGCCCAACGCTGACGAAGGTACCAAACTTTTCTCCGGGTTCCCTCGATCTTATATCATGGGCGGAGGCGCCGAACATCTGTTTGGCGATATCGTCGCGCTCGCGGAGAGGATGAGAGATGATGGAGTGGACGTCACGACCGAATTCCCTCCCGATGCCGTACACTGCTACCCTGCGTTCGATTGGCACGAGCCTGAGCGAACCGAGTCGTTCATCATGTCCGCTGCTTGGCTAGACGAGTGTCGGGCAACGGCGGCCGTCGTAGAATAATCGTACGAATCAGAAGATAGCCTTGTGTAAATCCTACGCGTCCCGTACTCTATACGATTGATAATCCAGGTCAGATCATGCGGGACAGCATCTTCCCGCGCAGTTCCGTAGATTCCACTCCGCCACTTTTTCCCCGACAACCAACGGTACGGGTGTGTTTTCCGCCACAAGAGAGAGCAGGGGAATCGTGAGATGTTGTGTTTTGACGATGGGGTCGACGAACAGCAGAGGCCGGAACTTTGTTACAAGCTCTCACGTTCGCGCCTTATCGCGGTTTGAACCGCAGAGCGGAGTTCAAATCGTCCTCTACTGCAGAGCACAATCAAATCCTACGCCACGGCGGATCCATGCTTTAGCACTTTGCGGTGCCAGTACGTTTGTTGTTCCCGGAAGAAGGCACCCTCTATCTCAACCTCGTTTTCAGCCATCACCACATGAACGTTGAACGCCGATTTGCTACTCGCACGTATATTCTTTGCGATTGGCAGCTACTTGGTATCGCTTGAATAAAGAAAGTTATTGTTTGTCCATAGCACCCAAAAGGTCTGGTTCAAGTATTCCCAATTACAGATAGGCTCTGTATCACGGACACTATCCTCAGGAACCATACATCACCAGGTAAGCCGGACGCACAGCGCCGTTCGTGTAAACGATGAGTTCGTCATAGTTCAGGGAACCTGTGGAGCTGGGCTCGCCAATGACCTATCCAGAAGTCACAAAAAGAGTTTGAATGGGGACGAGGATATTGACCGCACCGAATCAAAACCTCCAGGGGGTTGTGTTAGCGTCGGTCGATCCGTTGTAAACGTCTTGGGATTTCCGACCACCACGCAGGCAAGTAGGAGGGCTTTCCAGGGAGAAGACACGCGGTTATAGCTGTAATCATTTGACCTGGAAACAAGGATAAGGGCAAATTTCGAAGACGATGTGAACCCTACGAACTTTGAAGATGCAGACGAGGTGTAGATCCCGTTTCCAAACCTCCCCCATCCGGTGTTCTTCCCCGAATACGCAACGTCGAACGAGGTCTTGATGATACAACACAGAGAGCACTGGGAGGAGTAACAGAGGGAGGTCCGACCGTTTTCCCCTACATTGCAGTTTCTGATCGTTCCATGCCACCGCCGTAGCTGGTTCCCCGTGATTAAACCCCGAGCGGCGAACCTACCCCGGACCTCCACCGCGTTCCTGACGGAGTCGACGGCGGTTCGATGAATGGATTCGATGGGAGCCTTACCGGTATGTGTTGTATTTATCCAAAGCTTCCCGCCTTCCGACAATCTTGTAAATCGCTTGAACCTTCGGACAACATGTCGGGTGTTTCCACGATTGTTGAAATTGGTTAGCAACTGGTTTTAACCCAGTCTCGCGTGAGGTTCATTGGGTTTACTTCAATCATTCATCACGCACCACTCTTGTATGTTTCGTTGTCCTCCGGTACATGCACGAGTACAGGACCGGAGTTATTCATGTCGATATCGCAAGCACGACAAAATTTGCTTTCCCCGTGCCTCTCTGCCCTTCGACACCGTATACAACCTGTCTCGGCCCACCTTGAGTGCACAAGCGTAAGATAATTGCCAAGGATAAAGATACTACAATAGCTTACAATTTGTGGGTCATCCGACAGTATTTTCCAGCCCTTCCATACACATCTCTGAACACACGGTCGTTACATCCAGGAGTTGCGCAGATTCCAGACATTCCCGATGCTGATGAGGATGGCCAACCAGGTTTATGCGCGGAGAAAACTTGTGCAAACTGGGTTGTGCGGGGGCAGAACAGCCCAGCGGTTATTTAACAGGGAGCAGTGTGACGTGGGTTGTGGTGTGGCCATTCGAGAAGTTCGGCACATTCTGGGCGTGACAGGAAGTCAGGGAAATGTGACCTTGCGCGCAAAGGGCATGGAGGCGTCTAGGTGCTTGATGCAACGAGGGATTATCCCAACTGTGAAGAGAGAATCTACCCACACCCACGAGATTCAGTGCAATTTGGGCTAACGGAGCACTCAAGGCCGAGTGACCAGGGGCATAGATATTCCGTCACCAGGCGACGTTGATGTGGAGGGTAGGGTTGATGGATGCTGCGAGGGGTTATTCAGCTGGCACAGGAAAGACGAGGGTTGCACATCGAACACGTTGTACGTGCCGGATCCGCGGGGCTGCTTGTTGACCATGATGGGAGATCCTGGGAGATCCACATGTACCCTGGAATATCAATCATCAGCGAAACTAGCTATAGGTCTGTATTCAAATGGAACGTTGAGGGTATCGACACTTACCTGGATATCACGTCACGGCCTGGATGCCTATCGTGCGTGTGCTCACTACCCCCGCCCGCGAGGCTCGAAGTATCGCGATATGTTTCCTTTCTCGAGGGCGCTCGCGCCAACCCTGAATTGTTTCCGTCCCCGTCAGGCCAGGTCGTACATAATTCTCGTCTTTCCGTACGCGCTCCACGCCGGGTTCCACGGGCCCCACTTCACCCTCCCCTTGATGATTAAGAGTGCCGGAAAGTTTAGATCAAAGAGCCAGTTCTTACTGCAAGCGAAAGTAGGGGGATCGTGAGTTGTTGCATTTGGCGATGGGGTCGAGGAAGCAACAGAGGAGTGAAGAGAAAGCACTGGCGCTAGAAATGGTTTTCTCACGTTCGCACCTCATCGCAGGTTGAACCATGAAGCGCCCGGCGCCACGTTTGGTTAATCACAAGAAACAGGGTTTATTGTAACCGTCCATCACCACGAGGTCTCCGGAGGTGAATGGATTCATGAGGAAGTTTAGGTAATGTCAGTCATTGATCTGTCAGCCTCAGGCTTGCGAGGAAGGTCCGAGTTGGTAAGTTTAACGAGAGGTGACTACTAGTGAGGGCCTCAGATTTTGCACCCTTGGGGTGGTGGTGGGTGTTAACGCGACGTCGTTTGTTCAGGCAAGGGAGTCCCTCTATCTCAGCCTTGGTTTCAGCCGCGAACACCAAATCACTTCTCGCATTTTCACCCTTTGTAATTGGCAGCTACGCAACATCGCAGAAATGAATAGATAAGACTATTGCTTGCCTGTGACGGCTAAAAAGTCGACATTTCGAATACTCCCAAGGACGCATGGACTTCGTATCACGGAGGCCGTTCTCAGGAATCGTACATTACCAAGTAAACGGGGCGCACAGCATCGTTGGTATAGACAATGAGTTCGTCGGTGCCAACAGCGAAAATGCCGTTGGGGTCAGGCTGGGCAATGACCTGTCCAAATGTCACGAAAACAGTATGAAGAAGGATGAGGATGTTGACCGTACTGAATCAAAACCCGCAGGGGGTCCCGTTAATGTCGGTTGAACCGCAGTGAACTTCTTGGTTTTTCCAACAACCACACAGGAAAGTATCATGGCTTTCCACGGAGAAGGCACGAGGTTCCTGATGTAATCGTTCGACCTGGAACCAATAAGGGTCAGGATGTATCATACGACCTCCGAGTGCGTGACGAACTTTGAAGAGGCAGACGAGGTGTAGATCCCACTTCCAAAATTCCCCCCTTTGGATCGTGCCATATCAAACGAGGTCCTGAGGATACAGCATAGAGAGCACTGTGGGGAGGAGCAGAAGGAGGTTTGGCCGTTATCACCAATGTTGCAGTTTCTGCCCGTTCCGTGCCATCGACGTCGCTCGTTCCCCGAAGCCAAACTCATCGCTGTGAACCCACCTCGGGCCTCCACCGCATCCCTGACAGAGTCAACGGCAGCTCGAGTAACGGATCCAGTAGTCCGCTTACCGGTACGCGTTGTATTTGTCCATGGTTTCCTCCTTCTCGACGATCTTGTGAACCGCTTGAACCTTTGGGCAAGGCTTAGAATTTCTCCACGATTGTTGAAATTGATGAACAACTGATGTTAATCCACGGTTGCGTGAGTTTCCACAGCCTTTCCACACTCCGAATGCTCATCGCGCACCACTATTGTATGTTTCATTATCTTGTGGTACTTGCACGAGCACGGGACCAACGCCCCTCATGGCTGTCTCGCAAGGGCGACAAAATTTGCTGTTTTTGTATTTCTGTGCTCTTCGGCACAAAATGCAACCTCTTTCGCCCCACCTAGAGTGCTCAAGCGTCAGGCGATTGTCAAAGACTAACAACCTGAGTATCATAACTCACGATCTGTGGGTCCTCCGACAGTACTTTCCCTCTCTTCCATTCGTGTCTCTGTACACAGGGTCCTTGCATCCGGGGGTTGCACAGATTCCAGACATCGTCGAGGTTGGGAGTTGTGACCGGGGGCTTTGTGTTGAGGAAGCTTGGGTAAACTGGCTTGCGCGCGGGTGGGACCCAGTAGTTGTTATTCAATAAAGAGTGATGCAGTGCGTTCGGCACATTCTAAGCATGGCGGAGAACCAAGGGAAACGCGGCCCTGCACACGGAGGACGGGTGTTTGATCCAATAAGGGATTATCCTGATTGAGAAGAGAATACATACTCCCACCCGCCACGATTCGGACCGATACCGATAGAACATTCAAGGGGAGGCCTCAGGTGTTTAAAGACCCAAGTATCCCATCACAATGTGTCATTCATGCGGCGTGTGAAGTTGATGTACGCCACGAGGGAGTGTTTAGCCAGGAGAGGATAGACGAGAGTTGTGGGTCGGATAGTACGCTGGACACGCTGGATCCGCAGGGCCGGATGTCGACCATCGATGGGAATCCGCATGTACTATCATATGGGGTCTGCATTCAAACGCAACGTTGAGGGTACCAAAACTTACCTGAATTCCCCCTCGCGATTTTGCTCCGCCCTCCTCTTGACAACTAATAGTACCAAAGATTTTAGACCAAAGGAGTCTGCTTTTGTCGTGAACGAGGACAGGGGAATCGTGAGTTTTCACGGTTTGACGATGGGGTCGACGAGTAGCAGAGGAGAGTGCTGGGCTAGCGCCGGCGATTTACTCCCACCCCGTCGTAGTTGGGCCGTGAAGCGCCCAGTACCACATAACCACACTATGAAGGTGCGTTAGCCCGGCAGATCTTGTCGACATTTAGGTGGCTTCGTTGGGCAGAACCCACGTTCGTCGCCAGACTGCGCCCTTGAAGTGATGGTGGGTGTTAACTCGACCCCGCCCGTTCAGACAAGAGGGATCCACTCGAGATGTCCCTTTCACTCAATTGTCCGGGGTACCCCGCTACAGGTAAATACCGTACTGCGTCGGAGGGCCTCAAACGGACCTCAAATAGTCCTCTGTAAATGGAGCACTATCAAATCCTACACGACTGCGCATGCCAACCACGCTTTAACATTCTGTGATGCCGGCTCACTCGTTACTCTCAGAGGAAGGCATCCTCTATCTTAACCTTGGTTTCAGCAACCACCACAGGAACATCGAGCCGCTTCTCGCATATTCATCCTTTGTAATCGGCAGCTACGCAACACCAGTGAAATAAACAAGTAAGGCTATTGATTGGTTCTGGCAGCCAAGGGGTCCACATTTCGAATATACCAAACCACACATGAATTCTGTATCATGGAGGTTGCTTTTAGGAATCATACATCAACAGGTAAATTGGGCGTGCAGCGTCGTTGGAGTAGACAACGAGTTCGTCAGCTCCGACACCGAAAGAACCTGCGGGGTCAGGCTCGGCAATGACCTGTCCAAACGTCACAAAAAGTATGAAGGGCGAGGATGTTGACCGTACTGAATCAAAGCCTGCAGGAGGCCCCGTTATTCCCCATTGAGGCGCTGTGAACTTCTTGGTTTTTCCAACAACCACGTAGGAAAGTAAGATGGCTTTCCACGGAGAAGGCGCAAGATTCTTGATGTAATTGTTCGAACTGGAAATGAAAAGAGTCAGGACGGATCGTGACGATCTCTGATCACGCGACGAACTTTGAAGAGGCGGACGAGGTGTAGATCCCATTTCCGAAACACCCTGGTCCGTGCTTTTTTGCCGAATGCCCTGTGTCAAACGAGGTCCTGAGGATACAGCATAGAGAGCACTGCGGGGAATAGCAGAAGGAGGTCCGGCCGTCGTCACCGACGTTGCATTCCCTGTTCGTTCCGTGCCATCGACGTCGCTGGTTCCCTGGTGCCAAACTCTTGGCTGTGAACCCACCCCGGGCCTCCACCGAATCCCTGACAGAGTCAACGGCAGCTCGAGTAACGGATTCAATGGTTTCCTTACCGGTACGCATTATATTGATCCATGGTTTCCTCCCTCTCGACTATCCTGTAAACCGCTTGAACCTTTGGGCAGGGCGTGGAATTTCTCCACGATTGTTGAAATTGGTTTGCAACTGGTGTCAATTTACAGTCACGTAAGTTTTCGCAGCCTGGATGCTCATCACGCACCGTTGTTGTATGTTTCATTGTCCTGCGGTACTGGCACGAGTATGGGGCCAATGCCCCTCATGGCTGTCTCGCAAGGGTGACAGAACTTGCTGTCCTTGTACTTCTGCGCTCGTCGGCACAAGATGCAACCTCTTTCGCCCCACCTAGAGAGCGCAAGCGTCGGATGACCGTCAAGGATCAACAATCCTGCTATCAGAACTCACGATCTGTGGGACTTCCGACAGTATTTGCCGGCCTTTCCGCTCGCATCTTTGTACACGGTGTCTTTGCATCCGGGGGTTGCGCAGGTTCCAGACATAGTCGAGGATGAGGAGGGTGACCAGGGTTGAGGAAGCTGGGGCAAACTAGTTTGTGAGTGGACGGGGCCGAGCGGTTGTTATTAAACAGGGAGCGGTGCGATGTGGGTTGTAATGTGACCGTCCAAGAGGTTCGGGACATTCTGGCCATGGCGGGGAACCAAGGAAATGCGGCGTTACACACGGAGGACACGGGGATACTTACAGACGGAGCGTGTGTCTAAGGACCTAGACATCCCGTCACAAAGTGTCACCCATGCGGGGTGTGGCAATTGATGTACGCCTTGTACGTAGGGTAGTACGGTGGACACGGCGGATCCGCAGAGCTAGATTTCGACCATGATGGGAGATCCGCATGTACTGTCATATCAATTGTCTATATGACCATTCGGGGGTCTGCATTCAAATACAACGTTGAGGGTACCAAAACTTACCTGAATTCGCCCTCGCAATCCCACACCATCCTCCTCTTGATGGCTAAGGGCACCGGAAGTTTCAGACCAAAAGAGCATACTTTGGCCGCGAATGATAACAGGGGAATCGTGAGTTGTCGTGGTTTGACGATGGAGTCGAAGAGTAACGGAGGAGAAAGCAGAACTGACGCCGGAGATCTCCTCGCATTCGGGCCGTGGCACGTGACGCGCGAGGCTTGAAGCGCCCAGTGCTGCATCCGAGGCTTTGTTGGGCTGGGCTTGCTTTCGTCCGTCAGAGTCAACACCGTGTATGGTTGGACTTCAGTCCTTCCCATTGTATTTCGAAAGCGAGACACCCCTCTGGCCATTCTGCACCTCCCTTTCACCCCTGCTCATTCGTAAAACATATTCTTATTCCGTGTGCTACGTACTCGAAATAGAGATAGAACCCTCCAGCTATTTCCGAGTACGCACAATGGACCGACCCAAAGGATCTCTATGTTCAATTGCAACTCCTGCTACGTTGATTCGGAACTTGTGCCAGGTTCGAGTACAAGTACCAACTGTATGTGACCCACGTAGTGTCTACCCTGATCCGAGAGTACCAACCTTGAATTCCTGCGAGACAGTAACTTACGCACTATCTCATATCGTGCTACGGAAGATGTGACCTACAATAGGGGGTTCTACGACCACTACACAGTACAAGGGACCATACTTAGAGCTTACCCTTTGTGATCAGCAGCTACGCGACATCGCTGAAATAGATAAATAAGAACATTGCAGCTAAAAGGCCCGGATTTCGAACACACCCAACCACACACGGACTCCGTATCACAGAAGTTGTTCTCAGGAATCGTACATCACCAGGTAGACGGGTCGAGCAGCGTCGTTGGTATAGACAATGAGTTCGTCGGCACCGGCACCGAAAGAACCTGTGGGGCTAGGCTCGGCAATGACCTGTCCAGAAGTCACAGAAAGAGTACGAAGAGGGATGAGGATGCCGACCGTACTGAATCAAAACCCGCAGGGGGTCCGGTTAACGCCGGCTGGGACGTTGTGAACTTCTTGGTTTTTCCAACAACCACGCAGGAAAGTAAGATAGCTTTCCACGGAGAAGGCACGAGGTTCTTGATGTAATTGTTCGAACTGGAAACAATGAGGATCAGGACGGATCGTGACGATCTTCGGTTACGTGACGAACTTTGAAGAGGCGGACGAGGTGTAGATCCCATTTCCAAAACACCCCAGCCCGTGCTTTTTCGCCGAATGCCCCGTGTCAAACGAGGTCCTGAGTATGCAGCACAGAGAGCACTGCGGGGAGTAGCAGAAGGATGTTTGGCCGTTGTCACCAATGTTGCAGTTCCTATTTGTTCCATGCCATCGACGTCGTTCATTCCCCGCAGTTAAACCTCTGGCCGCGAACCCACCCCGGGCTTCCACCGAATCCCTTGCAGGGTCAACAACAGCTTGGGTAACGGATTCGGTGGTCGGCTTACCGGTACGCGTTATATTGATCCATGGTTTGTCGCTTCTCGACGATCTTGTAAATCGCCTGAACCTTTGGGCAAGGTGTAGAATTTCTCCATGATTGTTGAAATTGGTTGGCAACTAGTGTCAATCCACAGTCATGTAAGTTTTCGCACCCCGAACGCTCATCGCGCACCGCTATTGTATGCTTCATTGTCCTGTGGTACTTGCACAAGTACAGGACCAATGCTCCTCATGGCTGTCTCGCAAGGGCGACAAAACTTGCTGTTTTTGTATTTCTGCGCTCTTCGGCACAAGATGCAGCCTCTTTCGCCCCACCTAGAGAGCGCAAGCGTCGGACGATTGCCCAGGATCAACAATCCTACTATCAGGACTCACGATCTGTGGGTCTTCCGACAGTATTTTCCGGCTCTTCCGTTCGTATCTCTGTACACAGGATTATTGCATCCAGGGGTTGCACAGATTCCAGACATCCCCGAAGCTGAGGACGACCAAGGGACTTATTTGTCGGGGAAGCTTAGGTGAACTAGCTTGGGCGCGGGCGGGACCCAGCGGCTGTTTCCCGGCAGAGAGCGGTGCAATATGTGACCATCCGGGAGGTTCGGCGCATTCTGGCCGTGAGGGGGAACCAAGGAAATGCGGCGTTACGTACAGAGGACGTGGGGATATCTGGGTGCTTAATGCAATGAGGGGCCGTACCAATCTGGAAGAGAAGATCTCCCCGCACCCGCCACGGTTTGGGCCGATACAGACAGAAGATTCAAGGCCAGGTGCAGGTGTCCAAGGACCGACAGGAGTTGTACGTAGGATATACTGGACATGCTGGATCCGCAGCACTACATGTTGACCACGATAGGAGTTCCGCGTGTACTCTGTCACACCAATTGTTTATAAGGCCATTCAGAGATCTGCATTCAAATACAACGTTGAGGGTATCGAAACCTACCTGGGTTATAGCCTCCGAGCGTCCGGATGCCCATCACGTGTGCTTATCGCCCGCACGCGAGGCTCGGAGTATCGCGAGGACGTTTGTGTTAACCTTTGACTGTTTCCATCCCCGTCAGGCCTGACCATGCAGGATCGTCCTCCCATCCACTCCTTGCCGAGTTCCTGGGTTCCGCTCGATGACCAGCAGTACCGAAAGCGTTAGTCCAGAGAGCCTGAATCGTGAGTTGTCATATTTTGGCGGTGGGGTCGAAGAAACGGTAGCCGCACACCACTCACATGAAACCTCCAAGATGAAATGCTGTCCAGAGTTCCAATGCTCTCCTCAAAACTTCTATCGCGTTCACTATACAGTCTCGATGCAGAAACACGCGTCCCTGCTCCAACTTCTCATTCTCAATTCATTTAACGTGGAACTCAAGGAGGAGATGACGAGGGCTTTCTCCGTCGGTGAGGGGGCATTGGGGGGACCAGGCACCTGACAGCACCGCGGCGTCGCTTGAGGGGACTGCTTCGAGAGTTATCACCTTTGGACACCGAGCGATGGATTCGGATGAGAGTGGTGAAGACAAGGTGTCGGAGGTGAAAGGGTTCACGAGGAAGTTTGACTCCGGTCGGCGGCTTGTCAGTTTTGGGCCTGCAAGGAAGGCAGTCAGACGTGGGCTCGATGAGAAGCGGTCCAATATCCATTTCATTCCCTCCCGCAGTCCGGGTCACGGGTGCCACTCTCCGGTGTTCGCACCGTTACCCCTAGGCTGGGACCAAACTCTCGCTTTTTGGTGGGGGGCTGTTAGGGGGCTGTATTCGGTGACGACCGAAGCCTAAATGCTGATATCCGCGGCGGGGTTTGAACCGAGAGAACGGATGAAATTAGACGTGGGATAAAAAGAGGCAGGCCGCAGCCTGGTCACTTACCGTTCCGCCATTTGGCCGACGGAGATTTTTTCACGAATTGGGATATAGGTTGATCCTGGCCCCAACTACTATCGAAGCGCTTGGAAGCGCTTGGAATCGCATTTTTTTTTTTTTTTATTTTAAATTCGATTTATCCCGATAACTGTAAACTAGTACATGATCGGCGCCTTGTCTCCCTAGCACACAGCTATGCGTCATCTCACAAGCAGTCATAAAGAATATCCAGAGTCCTATCCAGTCCAGAAAAAATGCGCCAGAAAAAGAATGTAAAAGGGGTTTCGGAAGGCCGGACCTATGGCCGGATAGGGAAGAAGCCGGGCGGCCTAAATAAAAGGAATCCCAAGGTCTAGTAGGAGACTTATGGGCGGGCTGAAGAATAAGAAGAGAGTCCATCAGTGTTGAAGTTATTCAGACATCCGGTCGCATGGTGGCAACCTGTTGAGGATGTGGGCTTGAGTATACTTGAGGAGGGTCGTCGTCGGTGCTTGCACGTATCTGGCCTAAAAGGAGTCCCGTCCTCAGATCAGTTAGATACTGCCGCCGCAAGTTTGCTTTCTTGATTTGGCTTGGCATGCTATCTTGGGTCGATCCGAACGGCTTATTGCTCCTTGGTTCAACAGAGATTTGCAACGTGTCTTCACCCAGAGGGAGTCGGGTCCTTGGGCTGGGAAGGGCGTCGGTTGGAGACGGTTTCGTCTTGAGGAGGAGGCATCCACTCATCCTCCTGGAGTGGAGGAGCGTGAGACTTCGAGAAGGCCGCTGATTCCTTGAGGAAGGAAACCAGGGCGGGAATGGCAGAAGGGGAGAAGAGACGGGCGAGTGAGAACGTGGGATGATGGAGTGAGGGACATACCTTCTCCAGGTGTTCCCTGGCCCTTTCAAACTGTACGCAAGAGCGGAGTACATGGTCCCTCGTTTGCAGCAAAGGCTGGTCAGACGAGAGGACACAGGAGCAGGAGTTGGAAGAGCGTCTTGAAGGGACAAACTTGGAGAAGTACTCTCCTATATACCCGTGGTTCGTGGCGCATTGGACAAATCGGCTGAAGGTGGCGCGGTCTAGGTCTTTGAAGTGCGGATGGTGGGTGGGGCGGAGGGCAGGCCGAATGTATTGTGATGCAGGGTAGAACCCGCTCGTCTCGGGGATTTCGTGATCGGGGTTGTCCAGGTGGAGCCTCCATCTTGTTCGCGGGGCAGTGTTGATGTCTTGAACGGCAGAAGACTTGGATGTGAATGAAAGGAGGGGGGCACGTTTTGATTTGGGGTTGGCCGCGTACTTGGCCGCGAGGTCTGCCACCTTCATCATGTGAGTGCCCCCGTGTCCTGGAGTCCATTCAAGGTCTATGAAGACGTCAGATCTGGCCGTCATGATAGCGTGGATGTTGGTCCGGAACATGATGGATGCGGCCTGGGAGGGGTGTGGTGAAGGGTCGAATATGACTTGTAGCGCGGAGGAACAGTCGGAAAGAAGGTAGACCTCATTGATGTCGTAATTGAGGGTGAGGATCTTGCGGATGAGGGAAGAGGCGTGGGCCAGGGCGTACATCTCGGCATCAAAGGCAGAGGCTTCTTGGGCAAAGGGGACCATAACTTTCGTAATGATCTTGCCAGCATGCCATACGATGATTGAGTACCCCGCGCGTTTGTTGCGCCTTGACCCGTCTGTGACCACGAAGATGGACTTGAGGTCCTCCTTGTATTCCTGAAACAGATTCTCGTGTCTGATGGTTCTTCCAAGCTTCTTGTCCTTGACACAGGGGTCATGTCTGATGCGGAGTCGACCGTGAAAGGGGGGGGAGGAAAGTTGAAACGCGTATGGTGCGCAGTGGGAGTGAAAGGGGTCTGATCGCTCTGTGTCTGGAGCCGACCATCGGACCATGTGTGTGAGGTGAGAGAAGGTGTGGTAACGGAGGAGGGGACGTTCGAAGGGAACGTGTACTGGGCGAGGAATCAAAACGGGGATAAAGGTGGAGGGGAGGCGATGGGACACCTCCGATGATAGGGGGAGGCGGAAGACACGGAGCGCCGCCGACTCGGAGATCTTCCTGATGGTGATGTGGATGGGTGGGATGTGCGTGAGAAGCTGTAGGGCTTCTATCGGGGAAGTCCGGAATGCGCCTGCCACGCGGCGCAGGGCGTTGTTCTGGACCTTTTGGAGGGTTTTGATGAGGTGATTGGGTGGTTTCTCTGGGTTGAACCAGAGTTGGCTGCCGTAAGTCAGTACAGGGACGACACATGTTTTGAAAAGGAGGCGTAGGTGATGCTGATTCATTCCGTGAATCGTGTTGCCCAGGCATGAAAGCCCGTGTATCACCCCGTTACCTTTCTTGGCCATGATTTTGACGTGTTCCTTGAATGACAGTCTGGAGTCGAGATGAAATCCGAGCCATCTGAGGGTAGAGGCGGGGGTGAGTGTGATCTTCTTATTTCTGTGGGAGAACGTGAGTGGGGGATGTCGGGGTTTCTTCTCACTGGGGGCAAGGGCCTATGGAAACCAGTGATTACATTGTGAATACATTGAAAACACTGGTTCAATTTACTCAGCCCTTTACCACCAGATACATTCTGGGAACATTTGAAATGTTACTTTGCCA
>Ga0307517_10006363_pt1 | contig 17503 bp, 18 predicted proteins | sample 23_EM_MG_FD_194515 | JGI IMG/M metagenome (GOLD analysis project Ga0307517, IMG submission 194515) | Populus trichocarpa ectomycorrhiza microbial communities from riparian zone in the Pacific Northwest, United States - 23_EM | ecosystem: Host-associated > Plants > Roots > Unclassified | place...
GAAACCGTTACTGGTGAGGAGGGCGGTTGAACACCCTGATGCGAGAAACTAATTAATGGAAGGGGTGGCCGCTGTTGCCAGTTGCCTTGGGCAGAGCCGTTCTGGGGCGGCATGGGCGATTGAGCACCATTGACTGGAGAAACCGTTACTGGTGAGGAGGGCGATTGAACACCCTGATACGAGAAACTAGTTGATGGAAGGGGTGGCCGCTGAATACCATGAGGCATCTGCATTGCTTGCATCTGGCTGAGAATCGAAGCGTATTCAGCAGGACTGTGAACAGGTTGCGAGGGATTGTTCTGCTGGTGCTGGGTTAGCCGCATTGCCTGCATTTGATTGAGAATGGCTGCATAGCTAGCAGGGTCCATAGGAGGTTGAGATGCGGTGCTGAGGGTCGGTTGTGGAGATATCGTGGCTGGTGACTGGGGAGGAGACGTAGTCGTTGCCGTACTGGGACTAGTTGCTGCGTTGAGAGCTTGTGAAACACCTGCAGTCGCTGCAGAAGCCGCCATTTCGGAAATACCTTCTGTTATCGCACTGAGCACGCCATCCCCATCCGAGGAGAACATATTCGATGTATCGACAGGGATTCCCATACTTCCAAGCGCCATCTTAGTTCCCGTACGCAAGGCCATCTTTCCTGCTGACTTTGCTACGGACAGACCTACTTTCGTCAGTACCTTTCGTTTGCGAGCGCTCTCAGCATCTTCATGATCTCGGCTCTCGCCTAACACCGGTGATATAGTGGTAGGCTGGCATGGATCTCCAGGTTGAAATTGGGCAATGGGAGAGGCAGCTGGAATACTCGTTACTGCCGGTAATGGAGACAAATTTTGGAATGCAGGGGTGGTCTTTGAGGGATTGGGAGAAATTTGCAGAGGATAAGCAAACGTCGAATGCATTGGTATTTCCCTCGGTTTTGACGTGATACCCACAGGGAATGGTTGGGCGACGGGGCTGTTCATGCTAGCGGACCGACTATGTCGAAACGTTGTAATATTTTGAGGGTTATGTAACGTCAAAGGAGTTGGAGGCAATGAATGAAATAAAGCACGTTCCCGGAGATCAGAGGCAGCCTGAGTTTCATTGACGGGTGGTAGCGTAAAACTAGGGCCTGCGACAGGGAATGGCCCCGGAAAGGTTGGGGTGCGAGCACCTCGGGGCCTCCGACGAGGAGGGTAACTCCAAACAGGCGACAGAGGAGGTGATGGGAGGGAGGATGAGGAATCAGGCAATGGGTTGGACCTATGGCCGTAGTTTGAAGAGGTTGAAAACAAGTTAGATTCTTCTGGAGGACTACCGCTAAGTACGATATTAGTGCGATATCCAGAATCCCGGTCTAACTCCTCGTCAGAGTGCGCTGGTGTCGGAAGTGTACTTTGCCCTGTCGTCGCGCTTGCGTAAAGTTGCTGTGCGAGAGTGGGGTGTCTGGCACGAAAAGCTTGGCTAGCGTTGCTGAACGGGGTGGTTCCCTGCATCGATACACGTCGATGTAGGGTGGGTGAAGGAGTGGTTCCCTGCATCGATACGTGACGATGTAGGGTGGGTACTGAAGGGGTGGCTCCCTGCATCGATACGTGACGATGTAGGTTGGGTACTGGAGGGGTGGTGTTCATCGGTGGCAAAGGGATGTTGACTACGAGGGGAGATGGTGGATCTTCATCATCGGGATGAAGGTAGGTTGTCCGGGGAGGGGCCTCATTCAGGTTTATGTAGTACCTAGAAGACGATAAGTTGACCCCCAACACCTGCGAAAAAGACAATTGCAGACCACAATCTTCGCCTACAGGTGGAGAGGGGAAAAGATATATGTTTCTAGAAAATCCAATAAAGAATCATGGGCGCTTACCCAGGATCAAAGTGTGATACCCAGCCCTCCGGCAGGGGCCTCCGATCTGGATTCGTCAACGACGATTGCATTGCGAGAGAGATGTTTTATGGGGAAAGAACGGAAACCAACCTATGTTATATGGGTGAGCATTATCGCAGGAACGCAAGGATTATAGCTGTCAGAGTCATCCTTGTGCGTGCCGAAATTCTTCCCAAGAATCGCCAAAGGAGTTCTGGACGGGATTCGGGAGGGGGGTTTTCCCCTGGTGCCTTGTCTGTAAGCCCGCAAAAGACACGAGGCATCAATGTCGACCCTTAATAGTTCGGCTATAAACTCTGATATATAGTACTACTGTAGTAGGAGATGCGATGTAGTCAATGCAGTCCGTGAGTAATCCAAAAATTAGTAAGCGATGCTGAAATACAGGAAGCCTTTGATGGGCGATCCATAAACAAGTCGACGTCTCTCTGGGAGCTTCATGCTATGGCGGCATCGCTCTTGAGGATGGCGCACTCACCCCACCCGCATATAACGTGCTTGGCGTTACTCGCACCGGGACCGGGGGATAGCGCGCGTCTTCTGCCATATGGTCGTGCTCGCTGCAATGCTTTCTTTTGATGCTCGGTCGCTTCGAGAGCATCACATCTCCCTGTTTATCCTCCTTTAAAAGCTCTGTCGGGCTTGCCCCCCTTTTGCCAGTAGAAACCGCAGACGAGATGGTAGCAGCGTCGTTCATGTATGGATGATGTGCATGGCGATGTGAAGATGTAGACGAGGAACGCGATCCAACAACCTCTTTCAAATATGAATTGTTGAGAAGGGAAGAATTTCGAGGTATGAGGCCATCCGCAATTTCCTTTTCCTCGTCGACGACCATCAAAGCGCCCTCAATGATTGCTGCGTGCACGAAAACATATTGTCTCAAGCTCTGGCACAAGCTCATACGCTGCTCGCGCATGTCCTGGACCACCTCCCAGATTGGATTGTCAAAGGATGTCAGGAGAGGAGGCGTGAAGTCTTCGTGCAATGTTCTCGGTTCTTTATAGTCGAAGCTTTTCGTTGGTTGGTCGTTCAAGGGGAGTTCCATTGTAGGGAAAAGTGAGAGTGTTGGGACTGGCATTGGGTGCAACTGGGGAGGTACAGAAGGATGAACATGGCTTAATTCATCCGCAGAAGGAGATTGAGATCTTGAAGGAGGTTCCCCATCGCTTGACAGACCAGCTGGATTAAAGGCAGGAAACATATCTGCGGTTCCTCTGTTGTGGGAAGAGGAGGGTATGTCGCCATCATCAGTATGCATCCCCGACTCGTCCTCGATGTTCATCCCAGGCAAGGGGAGATTCGATTGTGATGACGAACTTTGGGGTACATTTATGAATGGTGATGTTGATGGGAGGCATGAAGCCGATGAAGATGCGTGCACAGTCCTCGACGGGGCAGAAATCGCACTCGTTCGGGAATCAGTTAAGGACCGCTGGTTGTTGACAACGGAGCGCGGCGCTTTCGAATGCAGTGGAATATTTCGTTCAAGAGGATCTAAAGATTGAGCGTTCACTTTAGAAGGTGATGATGAGGTCCCAGACAGAGAGGTCCCAAGTGAAGAGGACGAATTATAATGGTAGTTACCATTGTTATAGTTTGTCTCTGAAGATACACCCATACTATATGATCCTGTTGCGGAGATGGAAACCGGAGGGCTCGAAGACAAGGCTTCGCCTCGTACATTCGGTCCCCCAGCAACCCCGTTGATGCCCATTTCATCACTAACGTGCTTCGCCCATTGGATTGTTCCAGAGGCAAACTTAGTGGAATTACTTTCCACTACGCTTCCTGTTCGTGCGTTTGCTTGCATGTGCTTAGCAACGAGAACGCGAACAACGAATTCACCAGCGTCTCGTTGGCTTGAGACGCCTGGTACATCAGCCGACATCGTGAGAGGAACTGTGGCCTTAGAGCCAGTGCCATCAGTAGTCTTGGGATCCACATCCATGAACATAGGATCTGGCTTTGTGGAGGGGGCATGTTTAGCGTTGGCCCGAATTTCCCTCCGGATGGCGTCGAGAATGGCATCAACGGCAATAAACCCACCAGTCCTCCCCACACCTGCGCTACAATGCAGCAACACAGGACTGTTTGCTAAGGCATGTTTTACGACACCTGTCTTCGGGTCGACCTCATTCAAAGGTGTTGATTTTGTGTGGCTGAGTTCGTAGCCTTGACCATCCGCTTGAGATTCTCTGACGGCTTCTTCTACTTGTTTGATGAGACCCAAAATACCTCTTGGGTCATCAGGAACATTCAAGTCTGGCCATTCAAGATACTGGAGGTGTACAATTCTCCGAGGTTTGGCCTCCGGATAATTAGTATGAGTTAGCTCAAAAATGCGTTTGACGGTTTCCAAACGTTTGTTGTGAAAATGGTGGTGTCGATAATGCCGCTGTGAACCGGCTGAATGCGGGAATCGTCTTGGTGAGGAAGAGGAGTGGGCTGATAATGAATGATGGCCAAAGAACCCGGCGGTCAAAGGTCGTTCGTCTGCAGGGACGAGGCCTTCTGTGGAGACGAGCCGTAAACGGAGGGGCCCAAATACGGTGTCTGACCAATAGGCCCCACACTTTACCATGGCTCCCTCGACTTCACGGGTCAACATGACGATGACATGGACGTTCTGCTCCCAACATAGCCTTGATCGAAGTGTTAAAGATGTAAGAATTGAGAGAGTAACCAACGTACGTCCAAAAGTCTGTGAATGTGGCTGGTAGGGGACCTTGCGTAGCGATATAGCGCCGATTCGTGCCGAGTGGCTGAATGTACGATGCATTGACATAATCATCGTCAGCTTGGTTCTTCTGGTGGAGTCGCACTCGAGCATGTTCGAAGGGCCAGATATGACGGTATCTGCGGTTTTATTTATATATATAGAATAGATGTCAAAGAAAGAGGATCGACGCTGACCTATTCTTTGCACCCTTCTCTACTCCTGCGGTTATGCTGAAAGGAAATGGGACGACAGGATAGGGGAGGTGCTCGGAGGACTGGCCACTCTCTCTGGAGTGATGCTCCATGATGCCCATGAGGCGGCGTTGTTCAGATAGTTCAATTTTAAAAAATTGCATTGCGAGGGCCTCTTTGCCCTCTTCTATGTCAGCGGGGTTTGAGGAGTCATCGGACTCGGACTCGGAAGAACTGGAATCCGTGAGGACATGTTGGCGAGAAGAATGAGCGGCGCGGCGGGCGATATCCTGAAGCCAGGGGAATGGGAGTTGGTGTATGCGCCTCCGGACTCTTCGAGGGAGGCGGAGGGGTATGCGCTCTGTGATGCCCTGAGAAAGCTCAGTGTTCTGGCGAACGGCGTCGAAAAAGGGATTGAATGATGGATGGGAGCTGCTGGCTGTGGGGAGAGGTTGGGACAAGAACGAGAACGGGCGTTTGGGAGGTGGGTTGAAGTGAGGAGAATTGTGTACAGTCGTAGATGAAAGAGAAAAGGCAGCCATTGGTAGATGTCGGGTCTTGAGAGTGGAGGTGACCTCGTCTTCGTCATCGACCTCCGGTGTCGGTGGGTTTGTATCAACAATGTCTCGACGGTCACGCCAGACGGCCTGGAACCCGCCTTGCAGCCAGGCGAGCTCGCCGTCAAAGCCGTCCGACTTGAATTTGCGCAGGAGGCCATGGATATTGGACGACTCGCCCGCCAACAACGAGTCGGCGTCGTACACAAGGATCCGCGATGCGCTGCGCCACGCTGAGAACCGGGCCCTCGATACGGCGGACGGCAACATCGCCGACAGTCGTTGGAGCGAGAAGAGTGGGCGCTTGAGGAGGGTCGATGGCACCGAGAGGGAGATGGCGCGGGGGATACGGGCGGAGGAAAAGGCAGCATGAGGGCGGATATCGATGACGAGGGTGGCGGGGTCGGCGAGCCAGGGAGGGAGGGAGGCGGGGGCGATGGCGGGGAACGGTGCCAAAGCCATGACGGTCAAAAAGTGGATTGGTGATATTTATTACAACAATGAACTAAGTAGTACACGACGCTGACGTCACCCTTAGTCAATCTCGACATACTTGGTTCTCGCCTGCTTCTTCTTCGCTGGCTCTGCTTCGTAGTCTTCTTCTAAGCTGTGTACCCAATATCAGTGCTCTGTATCACTTGTTACATAACACTGTCCTCTTTACCTTTTGCGTTTCGCCTTGCCTTTCCCTTTCACATCACTCTCAGAGTCGGACTCAACCACTACAGGCCTTGAAGCCGCTGCCCTGCGTTTCGTTGGTGGCCTCGCCACTACCTCTACCTCTGATGATTCAGACTCGGACGCAACTCGTTTCTTGGAAGGCCCAGCCTTCGGATTTCTTGCAGCTTTCTTCGCAGGAGCGGCTTTCGCCTTTACAGGTGCTCGTTCCACGAATTCGTCGTCGTCGTCGTCCATCTTCACAATAGGAGCAGCTGTTTTCAGCGGTGCTGCTTTTGGTTTGGAAGGCGCTGAACCCTCATCGTCGCTGCTCAACTCTATCGGCTGCTTTGGAGGCGCCGGCCTTTTCACAGGTGCAGCCTTTATTTCCGCATCATCGTCCTCATCCGATTCCGCCTTCTTTTTGGCCTTCTTCAGAGGAGCTACTTTTTCCTTGACAGCTGCAACCCTGGCATATGCATCCTCTGCGTCGAAATCATCGTCCGAATCTTCATCCTTCACAACCTTCTGAGCAGCGGAACGTTTCGGCGGCGGGTCCTCCTTCCTTGGCGCCCTGCCTTCGTCTTTCCCCTTCGCTGCTTTCTTGGGTTCTGCGGGCTTTCGCTTCAACGTAGCCGCCTTGATCGGCTTGAAGTCGTCGTCATCGTCAGATCCCTTACCGACGCCAATTGATTTGCGTGTGCGCAGAACTGTCTGCTTGCGTTTAACCTTCTTCCCCGTGGCGTCTTTCGTTGCCTTTTCCTCAAACTCAATGCAGTCTTTCTGTGGCATCGTTAGTATCGTGGTTTGGAAAAATGAGCCCCAGTGTTACCAACCTCCCACTCTTGCAAGAAAAGGTCCAAGTCCGTGTTCCACAAGTCCTTTGGCGACTTTTCCAACAATACAAGCAACTCGCTTTCTTTCTCCGCCGCTTGCGCACTCAGACGGGCAATCTTTCACGATCACTAAGCACCGCACGCAAGAAGAGCATTTAAACCAAATCATACCTTCTCCTTAGTAAGACTCCAGATCGCCATCCCAAGCAAATAATCAAAGTCGGCTTGCGATTCGTTTCCATCGTCTTCATCCTCGGCCTCTTCCGTAGGCTCGGTCTCCCCACTAGCCTTCGCGCCGGCGACTTTAGGGAACGGTCTAAAATCGTGCTTCCTGAGATCTGCGACAATCTCTGCCTTTTTGCGATTCGACACCACAAGTTCCTTTTTGATGATCATTTGTACGAATCGAGCTTGGTTCGTCAGTTTCTCAAAGGCAATCTGGATCTCGTTGGCGAGGTAATCCTGGACAGTTTGTATTGGTCAATATCTGACCATGATCTACACCACTGGTGCATTCATGTGCTCACCTTGCGCTTCTGGTAATATGCCAATCGTACCGGATAAAAGTCCTCCAAGATTTCTTCGGGCGAATCATACTTCTTGATCTTCCCTTCAAAGTCGAAGCAGATCATATTGCTTGTATTAATCTTGGATGTGAGTTTGAAGAATTCGAGCAACCCTTGGGCTTCGGCTTTCTCCATGTCCTTTGCGTTCATCGTGACGATAAAGTGCACATTGAGATTGTCATGATGTTCCTTATAGTCCTTAAATTTCAAAAGAAACTAATCAGGAAAAAGAAATCCCAAGGAAAAAGTGATGTCACCTTGATGATGCCCTCCTTCTCTTTCTCTTTATCGCCAGCAATCATCTGCTCTAACTCAGCCTTGTAAGTTTGTGTCCATTTGTGAACCGGTAGCTCGGTAATCTCAACGGATGTGTCGTTTAACTTCTTCACAACACCAAACACATCGTACTTGTGCTTTGCCGAAGACTTGATTTCGCCCTTGAATCCGCGCCACCAAGGAATCATCGGGACCACTTCTTCGCCATTCATAAGCCTCCGAATGTTTGTAACAATATCCACAGGATTATAGCATGGAATTGTCGTACTCCAACCTTATTAAAGGAGATTGAATGAGCGTTGTATATAAGACTCAGATTGAAAGCTTACCTGTCCCTATACCCTCAGCTCCGTTGATCAAGACGAGCGGGACAATGGGCATGTAAAATTCGGGCTCGATGAGAAGATTGTCTTCCTTCTGTTTATTGAGGAGATTATCATCCGATGGATTGAAGATCACACGAGCAAGGGGCCTGGGCTCCGTGAAGATATAACGGGGAGCAGCATGGTCTTTGCCGCCTGTATCACGCGTACCGTATTGACCGCCGGGCTTCAAGATATTGAGATTATTGCTGCCCACGAAGTCTTGCGCCAAATTAACGATGGTAGAGGCTAAACTGGCTTCACCGTGGTGGTAAGCAGCGTGCTCACTGATGTAACCAACAAGTTGAGCGACCTGGCAAGAAATCAATAGGGATCCATATGAACGGCCGCCTGACTAACCTTGATCTCACTCTTCAATTTGCGCTTGAAGCAACCCCAAATGACCTTTCGCTGACCCGGTTTCAGTCCATCTACTACCGACGGTATTGAACGGATGTTGTCAGCCATAGAGAAGAGGATCAACTCCTTATTGATGAACTCTGAATATGGAATTTCTTCTAGACGATGGTCCAGGTATGTTCCCTGCTTGAACTGACGGAGCCACTCCTTACGCTCATCAGCTTTTTTCTTGCTGAAAGCCAACTCAATGAGCTCGCGGTCACCGTCTTGGGTTGGCGCAAAGGGTATCATATGCTTTTCCATATGACCGAAGTAATCTCGAGCATCGGCGTCGCTACTCGTTCCCAGACCCTACGACTCTAGTTCAGATGGTGCAGTAACAACGCCAGCGACAAAACAAACCTTGAAGTACTTGGAAACCCACTTCTTCGCATCGTGTGTTTCCTCTAACCATTGTTCAAACTCTGGAATTGTAAAGAAATCGCGTCTTTGCTTTCCTTTTGTAACCTAACATACTTTGTTAAAGAATGTCAAGGCGAAGTTTGGCATTACGCACTCGAACGATAGGAGTCACAAACTCGACAAGGAAATCAGGGAGTTTGAGCAGGGACGGATAAAAATGGTCAAGGAAATTAATGAGTAACCCTTTGATGTGAGAACCGTCATGATCCTGGGTCCCTCCTGGGTGAATTATGTCAAGTTGTAGTTATTCGGAGGACCCACCTGGTCAGTCATAATCATGAGCCGGCCATAACGGAGGCTAGCAGTGTTCGAATAGTCTTTATTATGCTGGAGACCCATAATCTTCTTAATATTCTGAATCTCTTCGTTCTTCATGATCTGGTCGTGTTTCGCTTCTCGAACATTGAGAAGTTTGCCGCGCAACGGGAACACACCGAAATTGTCTCTGCCAACAACACCAAGGCCAGCGACGGCCAGGGCTTTGGCGGAGTCTCCTTCCGTAAGGATCAATGTGCAATCTCTAGCATGCTTTGTACCAGCATTATTTGCGTCTGAAAGTTTGGTCAGCCCCAAGAGCCTGGGCAAGAAATGAGCAAAGGATTCGGGACACAAGTACGAAGGGACTAACCTCTCTCGCTTGGTACCGTCAGTCTTTTTGATCTGTTGATCAGCTTTGTACTTTGCCCAGTTCAAGACATTGTCAACAATCGACGACTTCAAAACTATAGACGAGGTGAACCTTTAAGGCATTCTCCGAAGAATAGACATGGATTACCTTTCTTCATAAAATCCTCCGATAGGACGGGCTTACTTCCAAACTTGGAGGATGGCAGGGTGAGAGTCTCCTTTGTCTGACTGTCGAATGTTGGATTCACAATCAAGGCGTTTATGAATATCCACATATGATTTTTGATTTGAGCTGGTTTAACAGTGGCAGCTTTGTTCTTCTTCGAAATTGCGGCCACGAGATTCTTCGCAATTTGGTCGGCAATGTAGCTGACATGTGTTCCGCCCTTCGTCGTGGCTATGGAGTTGGCAAATGAAACCTGTTGGAATGCACCATCAGAGACAGCAAAAGCGATCTCCCACCGAGGCCCAGCCTGCTCATGAATAATCATCGGCTTCGGCTGAGCAGCCCCTCCAGAGTTTTCCGCGGCTTCTGCTTGAGCAGAATTGATGTACATCTCGACATATTGTTTGAAGTTCTTGATTTTCAAACGCTCGTCGTTGAGGTACACTTTGACGTCCTTGGTAATCCCTGCCATGTCATAGACGCGCTTACACAGAAGACTAGCGGTGTCTTCGTCGATCCTGGTCATCCCGAAACGCTTCAGGTCGGGCTTGAAAGTGATACGGGTGAATTCCTCATTCTTGAGGCTCTTTGTGATCTTCGGCTTTCCGCATTTACTCATGTTGTCCGTCCAAGTTTGCTTATACTTTTGCTGAGTATTTTTGTCCGCCGTCTCAACTGTAAATTCGTGCGAGTAGATGTTGGCAAGCTTAGCGCCATATCCATTACGCCCACCAGTGAGCTTGTTCTCGTCGTCGTCGTAGTTGGAGGAAGAGAGAAGGTGGCCGAAGATCAACTCGGGGACATATATCTTTTCTCGTTCGTGAATTTCGATCGGAATTCCACGCCCGTTGTTGTAGATAGATATTGTGCTTTCTTCCAAATTGATTGTAACCTTCATGGTGTCCATCGTCGGATCATTGACCTGAAAGAGTCGGGTAAGAATGTATTAGACCTTAACTTCAAGCAATAAACACCTTATTATCGGCCGCATTTACTAGGATTTCATCAACAATCTTAAAGAATCCCGGGACGTATTTGACCTCCCGATGGACCATACGCTTGGTCTCAGTGTCGTATGTCCACATTGTTTGTGTGATGGTTTCAACACTGCCAATGTACGAGTCAGGACGCTTGAGAATGTGTTCAAGTTGAGAAAGCTAATAAAGGCGATTAAGATTGAAAAAGGACAAGGAATGGATTCGAAAGACCTTGGTATATGTCTCAGTTGCAGTCTTCTTCTTCTTCTCTGGGTTTTGAGATTGGCTGGTTGATGCTCGCATTTCGTCGCCCTCCACATCTGAATCTACATCCATGGTACTATCTTCAGCGTTGTTATCGTGGTCGGCAAAAACTTTCTTCTTTAGAGGTGCCTTTGATTTGGGTTTTGTGGTGGCTGCTTTGGGTTTTGCAGCTGCTTTGGGTGCAGCCTTCGCCTTTGCTAAAACCTTTGGTGGACGCTCAAAACGGAGTCAAGTAGAAATAACTAACACCGACCTTCTTGACTGGGGCATAATCCTCGGACTCTGAGCCAGAAACGTCCATATCGAAGTTCTCTCCCTCAGAAGAACTCATCGTGGCGGTGAAGTAGTGGTGAAAGCGTAACGCGCGTAACAGTCAACCATGGCACGCCGCGACGCGTTGTTTGGCAATGGGCTGTCCACGTGCTCTCAGATATGCAAGTGGTCACATGCAGTGGATGACTTGATTTGGGCACAACACAACGCACATATATAAGATAGGATAATGGACCCACTACAAACACACTAACAAGCTTCAGCATTCCAACCCATCCTTTGAATTCCCTGAGGCTTGCAAAATTTGCACGTGCCAGGGCATTTTCATCCACCATAAATTTTGCAATACAACACCGCAACACTTTAGCTTTTAGTTACAACTGTGTGGGGAACTTGCTTCGACGCAAGGTCATTCAACACTTAGGTTTGACTGCGCACACGACCGGCGGTGCGAAGTTGGTCGTTCGAATTTGGAGTTTAGGAATCCGCCACGCAAATTGATGCAGGATGTGAATATAAAAAAGGTACATATAATATCTGTGCATGTCGCTGATTTTTTCCAGTGCCTAGGGTTTTGCTTTGATGTTGCTGACGATGAGATTCTGGAATTGAAAAATAGATATTCAGCTCCGCCATTGATTTGCACAAGAAAACATTTGCCTTGTAACTTTGCACATCTCCCCCGAATTTCGTGACAGTTCCATCACCACAAACCCAGAGCTGTATGAATGTTAGCAACTTGTCCATTCCAGGGATTCAATAGCTGAAACTACCTGATCAGCGACTGTCGTAATAAACCTCTCGTCGTGAGATATGATGATAACCCCACCATTCCATTTCTGCAGCGCCAACATAAGAGCGTCAAGACCCTGCGAAAATATGAGCAACATATGAGGTAGGTTTCATGGAACAGTGGCACTTCGATATCGAGATGATTGGTAGGCTGGATACGGAGAAGATAAGATGGATTGACAAAGGAATTTTGGGAAATTTACCTCGTCAAGCAGTAGAATATGGGGTTTCTGGAGAGACAGTAATGCGAATGCTACACGAGACTTCTGCCCTCCACTGAGTGTTCCGATTGGTTGAAGCCTGCATGAAGTAGAATTCGCTTCGTTGCAATATTAAGTTGAATGTGCCTACCCAGTCATTCCGCTAATTTGGAAATTTCCGAGATGTGACCGATATTCCTGCTCGCCTTTCCCAGGAAATTTCGACGCAAGGAATTGAACAGGGCTCAGGGCAGGGTTCAGGGTATCCACATGATGCTGAGCGAAGTAACCACTATAAAAAATGAATTCGAAACTATATGGACTGAAAAGATCACACCTACACTCGCAGACGTCCGTTGCGGGTCACATGCCCTGCTATTGGATGCAATTCGCCAGTTAACACTTTGATACTAAAAGGTTTTAGTCTCAATAAATATTCTAAATTAACTTGGCGGCACTTACAGCGTCGATTTTCCAGCTCCATTCGCGCCAACCATGGCAATTCTTGACTCGAGGCCAACATCAAAATTCACCTGCCTTAATATAATCTTATCCGGTGAATAGCCAAAGGTAACATCGTTCGCTTGAAGAAGTGGAGGCGATATTTTATCAGTTTCTGGGAACCTGGCAAGGCATAATAAGCAGTTGTCTTATATATATGAGATCAGGATGCAAATATACTTGAATTGCTCCGTTTCTTCCTGTTCTGGAGGTTGAAGGTCTGGTAACTGTAGATAGTTGGAATCCCTGCTATGGAGGATGTTAAGGACAATACTTACCTTTTCCAGGATTTTAATCTTCATCTGTGCTTGAGCCGCTAATGGAATAAAGTGTGAAAACTGTGTAAACGGATTTCAAACAGCAACATACCTCGATTGGCATTATATCGCCAGCGATCAATGAAAGCTTGCAGATGCTTTCGGTACTCCATTTGAGTGTCATATTCCTTCCTCAGGTTCCTGTCTCTTTCCGATTTAGTCGAGTAAAATTGCGTAAAATTTCTACGAAATGTTCAATAAAAAAATGAAGAGACAGAAAAAGACCTACCCTTTGTAATAGTCCAACCGGCCTGAGTGTTGATGTACAATGTCGGTAGCCACGGCATCTCTAGAAAAATATGATTTATGACCTGATTTAGTGACTCGTAAATCACCTACAAAAAGGCACGGTCGTGGGATCTGTAACACTAGTGAGCATCCAGATGTCCCACCAGGTGCTAAATTAGGCTCACACGACCAACAGGGTACCTGGCCATGTTTGGAGATAATCTTCAAGCCATGCCAAAGCATTCAGATCGACTGTAATTAGAGGTTAAAGGCCTAGACTGAAGGATGAACGTAAATATGTACGCACTGTGATTGGAAGGCTCGTCCAGTAACAAAAGAGCTGGCTATGAAAGCATTAGCGATAACCTAACCCCAAACAGCACACCTCCAACAAACCTTAACGAATAGGGCTCGAGCTAGCGCAAGCCTCATTCTGAATCAGATGTCAATTACGTCGCCAACATGAAGCGTTCGCTAGCATGAACGTACCTCCAACCTCCGCTAAACGACCTCGTGGGCCGCTGCTGATCTGCTTCATCGAACCCTAGGCCTAGGCAAATATTGGTGAAAATCCATGGATATCTGGGATGACTCACCAGCAAGCAACGCAGCAGCACGGGCAGGTCCACTCGCGGCATCCATATCCGACAGCCGGACGTGGACTTCGGCCAATCTTGAAGAAAGGTCTTCCCTGGCGTCCTCGAAGCGTTTGTCGTCTCCTTCCACTTCAAGTTCAGCTAGCTTCGCATCTAAAAGAGTTTGTTCTTTCATTAAATGATCCCGCCAGACATCGGCTTTCAAGACGGAATCGATAGCAGTGGTGTCGTCCCCGACAATCTGAACGGGTGAACTTATGGCTCCCAGAAAGAAATTCGATAAAATTTACCTCTTGTTCAACGAAGAGGATAGTGATATGTGCAGGAACTGGAACCTCACGCATCGCTATTTGTCTTAGGAGAGTGGATTTACCAACACCTGTGAAAATTTCCCAGTGAGCGAAAATGACCCATGCCAATGACAGGCTCTGTACCGTTTCGTCCAATTAATCCATAGCGCCGGCCGTGCGCCAGTGTTAGCGTAGCTCCGGAGCTGCAAACAGGTAAGTTGTTTCTGAATAAGGCGTCTAAGTCTAGAAACACACAGGATGCGATTGGACCCAAAATTGACATCGATAGATGGGAGGTGAATATCCTTGCTCTTATTCTTCGATCCGCTGCTGGCTTCCAAAGGATTTATCTGCCGGGCGTCGCACCTTTGAATGACCACCTAACAAATTTGAAAAGATACTTTACCTTCATGAACAATTCTTCATATGTTTGCTGTTGAAAAATTGAATTCGAGAACCAAGGCTCGTGAAACAATTCGAACCTGTTTGCGATGGGCATCCAGGAGCTTGGAGCCTTCATACAGATCCCGCCGAGAGCGCTTTTCAATTTTCGCCTATTGTAAAACGTTAATTCACTTTTTGTTATCCCAGATACATCACTGGCCTTGATTTTGGCCTCCTGCTTTTCAAGCTTCTTAACATCAACCCGCGACGCTCTCCGTAAAGAGCATTAGAGACACAATAGAATTGTATGAGGTTAATCGACTCACTTTCCCTTGTTGATAGATTCGAGATCTACCCCCTCGGAGAGAGCAATCGTATTGGAAAGATGAGATTTACTCATGTCCATCACTTTGTCTAGTTTTTGCAGCTTGGGACGAGATTTGTTCTTTAAACGTGCCTTCAGTTGATCTTCTAAAAGATCCCCAAGACGCAACATAAGCTTCTCTAAGATTTCATCATTACCACCCGCAACCGACTTCAGGAATTCTTGAGCAACGTATAAAACATCCTCCTCCTCTCCAGCATCGTCAATCAAGTAGCCAGCAAGATATTGGACAATGACTTCTTCAGTTCCTGGGAAGCTTGTACGGATCTCCTCTGCGATATCTTCTGAGGACATTAAATTGGTGTAGCTGAGATGACGAAGTGCGAGGCTTGATACTTGAGTTGAGGGAACAGTATGTATGTACGTACATGGTAAATTTCAGACTGACTAAGCGACTAAGCACAATCATGAGCCGGCCCGGCTCGAGGAGGTTGATTCATTGGAAGTAATTCATATCAACAATTGCCGAAGTTCTATGGACGGGACATGCACACTACTGAAAAGGCTCGTGGAGATACTGGCTCGCGAGTCTAGCAATCAAGCACTATTTCGTTAAAAAAAAGTTGCGTTGATCCCCCAGGGATCATCGTCCACCGCGACCGCCTGTTCCGCGTCCGCGCTAAATCGAGAAAGGAAAATTCAACAAAACGGAATAACAACTGAAAGAGGACTTACGCCAGTGGCAGGCGCAGTTGGAGATGGTGCAGGTGCAGCCGGAGGTATAGCAGGATTGCCTGGTGCTGGAACTCCAGCAGCAGGAGCACCTCCCGCAGTAGCAGTAAACTTGAAAGTTGAACTTTGTCAGGTTGCACCCGAGCGAAGGGTACTAGGAGACTCACGTATACGCAGTCGTCCAGAGATCCGTGTTGGGCAACAGGAACAATGGCTGGCTGATGGTTGGCAGAGGTGTTGATTGAGCACAGACGATAGGCCCCTGCTGGAACCCCACCAGGAACATCAGCTGTTAAGGTTCCCCCCTGTGCGGCAGCGTTCAAGCCCTGGAGGATTTTTAAATGGATGATATTCAAAATAACAATCAACTCTCGAACCTTAAAAAAGATGAATTCTTTGGGGTTGGTTGGTGTCGTCTGGTCGAGACCTGAAAGCTTCTCCACAACAACGTGTGAATGTCCAACAATAGTTCCACCCCCGTTCAACTGTTGAGGGGCAGCGAAATAGTTTTTCTGCGCATTGACAAAGTTACCTGTCTGAAGATTCTTGATCGCCATACTGATCGTGAAGTCGGCGCCAGAGGGTATGGTGTCTCCATTCTTGGGATTTGTAAACTTGGAAGAAGGCATCTTGTCCGTTGAAGGGATGACACCAATGGGGGCAGGATTGCATGAGCCGGATTGAATTTGCTGTCCATTGGTGATCGGTAGATTGGGAACCGTTAGGCAGAAGTTGATGAAGTTGTTTGTTGAGGTGAGCGAAGAAACCTGACCTAAGAATAGTTCAGAGGGAACAGTTGCATTCAAAGCGAAAAATGATGACCTGCGACGGGGACATCCTGGCCATCATTCGCAAATCCAGGAGCAATGACTTTGGGATCGAGGGCTAACGGCTGAGCTTTAGAAAACCGATTGATCCAGCACAAGGACCATTACTGACTAAGAGATGTCTGCGGATTTCCCGCGTTTCCCCCGTTACCGCCTTGACGTTGCCGGGCATTGCCCTGTCGAGGGATAAGACCAGCAGACACACAAGTGAGTGCCGGTAAAATGATGAGAGTCGAAATTGCAGCTGAAAACTTCATAATGAAATGGGAACAAGTTGGCTTCACAGAAGTCGAATGAATGTGAAGGGTTAAGCCAACAAAGAATTAGAACTGGCTAAAGACATGAGACGAAATCAAGCTGGAGAGGTTAACAGAACTCACAGAACGAAACTACCTCGGCAGCACGGCTGCGAAAATAAAAGAGGGTGTGAGGAAACAACTGAAGGCACAGTCTTTCGCTCCATTTTTATACCACTCTGTTTTATCAATTCTGTGTTTCCACGGAAACCGAAAAAAAAGTCTCTCCTATATGGGGTATAACACCCGGTCGCCGCAAAAAAAAGTAGATCGAACTGATCGACCTGCGGCCAATGAGAATCATGAACATTACATAATATTGCATCAGAGACTCGAGAGTACACTTTTAACCCATACCTCTCGTGGGTTATGAGAGGTCAATTTTGGTGAAGATGTCGACTCAGTAGGCACCAATATATAAGGGTGGATCTGTATGGCTTTTGACTGTAGTAACCATTGACCGATGAACCAGAAGAGAGGGTATCAAAAGACGGTGTGCAACAGCGCTGGCTTGGCATATGCCAAGAGGCAACAAACCCTCCTGTTCTTATAAATTACCCTATTGGAAGCCTTTTACCGACGTTGTGGTGCACTTCTCGTATCGGAAAAACAACCGTTCACCAGGTATGTAACTCGGAAGAATAATCCGAAACCCCTCCGCGTCTTTTCTTGCAAGTACGCCAGGCTAACTATATATATTAGGCTCGCCGGATAAAGTTGCAGTTTTTTTTTTTTTTTTTTTTTTTTAATTCCTGTTATGCTCGTTGGGCCGATGGCCTATGTCGAGCGACGCTTATGTACAAGTAACTATGAGTGTCTACGAAATATAAGTTAGGCTAGCCCCGACTG
>Ga0307517_10006364_pt1 | contig 17503 bp, 12 predicted proteins | sample 23_EM_MG_FD_194515 | JGI IMG/M metagenome (GOLD analysis project Ga0307517, IMG submission 194515) | Populus trichocarpa ectomycorrhiza microbial communities from riparian zone in the Pacific Northwest, United States - 23_EM | ecosystem: Host-associated > Plants > Roots > Unclassified | place...
CCCTGTCCGCCAAGCCTAGGCAACCACCTCCCCAAGATCGTGACTTACTACCTATTTAGTATGAGTTAATTACAGATAAGCTAGATAACAGCAAGTTAAGAAAGTCAAGTTTAAGCCCTAACAGTACGAGCTAACAATCGTCACTATCAAGAAACCCCACCTGTGGAGAGAAACCACACTAGCCGTGATCAATTCAACTCTCCTAAGCTAATCGGCAAACCTCTGACCCAAGAAGAGCCTGCAGAAATAAGTAAAAATCCCAGTGAAAAGAAAGCCCAGCCTTTGCTGGTTGTCCGACTATATAGACACAGGTGATGCTCCTCTTAAGCCTCCTTCTTATCGCGCACTCTCCCAAGGTTTTTTTCCTTCGCCCATTGTCCGAAAAAATAAACTGCTGCTGTTGTCGTTGTCGTCATGAAAAGAGAGATGGTCCCCGCGTAGAGCCTCTGCCCTCCCCCTCCCCTGTCGGCCAAGACTAAGCAACCGCCACCCCTGTAATTGCTGAAGTTCGCACTAAATATGCGGCTCATGGAGGTATTCTTGTCAAAGACTGGTGAGTAGCAAACGTGACACACCCCTGCCCTCCATTCAACACAAGGACAGCATACTCGAGTACTTCCCTTCCAAAGCAAGCCATATCATGAACCACTACACGAGTATCTATGCTCTCTAAGTTCTCCTCAAACTAGCTAAGATATGCAAACTAAGTAAAGCTAGATTTCTCACCCACAGTACTTTAGGTAAACGCCATCTACTTGCCCACACACCCCCACCTGCCTAGCCCCCCCTAACGGTCCGCACCGTCCAGTGCCGCTTGACGGCTGTCTATACAACTAGGTAAACGAGTCCTTATAATTAACCGTACTGCATTCCGCCGTGTTGGTGATGATCGGCAAGCACCCCCGAGGCACCGTCATAGAACATTTCATCATTGCGAGCAAGACCTTTCTAGTATTTACACATGTCCGGTAGAACTTTGGTGTCCAGCCTCAATCTAGCTTGTATCGCGATCCTGTGTTTTTAACGGGCTCACTCACTCGCTTGATTCCGAATTTCACTGCTTTTTAAGGTTGCGATAATAGCGTTGCAATCAGCAACCACTAGTCCGTAATGGACAAAATACCTTGAATCCCCTAATGCTTGCCGTAGACCAGTTCAAAAGGTTAGGCCCTAGTATGTTTGTGTAATAATAATACTCGTAGAAAACCTCGGGCTTGATAAGCGGTGCAGTGCCCAGAGTGGAGCAGGCCTGGCAGCACTCGGAAATCCCGAGTCGGAATGGCTATGATCAACACCGGATCGTCTGAGCTTAACCACCCCTAAAATAAGCGAGGGCCCACCATTTTAAACCGGGGGTGGGTGCCAGAGGTTCAGAGCATAATGGTCAACTGCATAGATAGCGATACTCTTATTACCATCGCGCTCACCTAAGTGTTGCCACCGTGGGAAGCAAGCCCCGAAATCAAAAGAAGTTTGCCATGCCAGCCTAGCGGCCCAGCATCCGGTAACATGGTTTTGGACTTTAGCCGAATTCGAGAGACCCGAAAAGAGATATAGTTTGAGATACACGCCCTGTGGGCGATGCTGGATGGTGACCGTGACTATTCGGGTGCCCCCCGTACAGACTATTATAGTTCCATAATCAGCGAAGTCATGGTTATAACCGTATAAAGCGCCGGAGATTTACCTGGGGCACTGGACTTTAGCCGAGAGAAATGTATGACTTTTGTTCGTAATCAGAGTAGTTATGTCTGTTGTGGGAGAGCTTCGATTTATATAGTGGGAAGCTCTCGTGGATAACTTAAGCCCACGATATTACCACTTGCAATGATGTTGGCTTCTATTATACCAAGCTTTTTTTTTCTAGCAGCATCGGCTACCCAAGCTCCCATAATTTACGTATATATCTAGTTAGACTTGTTCTACAGCAGGAACTTGGAAGTTTTCGTAGATGGCCGTTTGTATGGCACGAGGCTTTGATCCAATATCCTATGAAGTGGTACCTGCGAAACTACTTTAACGCTAGAGGACCCCCGCTTTTCATTACCAAAGACCCCGCCTTTCCCCTACCCCCAAGAAACCACCAACCGACCATACTCAATAACTCCCCGTCTACAACAGTGCAGGCAACAAACAGCGGAAGATGTCTCAATATACCAACCTCTCCAATAACACGAACTCTTTTAACGTACAAAATATCAATGTCGTTGCCGACGATCGGTCTCCACTCCTGAACTGGTTATCACCCCTAGAGCCCAAGCTCCGCCATCGGGACATCCAAGAGCGCCGTGTCGACAATGTGGGAGGGTGGCTTTTGCAGACTAAGGAATTCAAAAACTGGCATGACGGGAGTGAAGGTGAAGGTAATAAGGTAGTCTTGTTTTGCTATGGAGGCCCGGGGGTCGGTAAAACATTTATCAGGTAACGAGGATTATTCTCGGAGAGACGAAAGAGAGTCAGTGCTAATATGCCACAATATCAGTTCACTGGTAGTGGACACGTTGTGCGACCAGGCCAGGGGACAAAACACAGCCGTTACGTGTTTCTACCTAGACTTCGCAGCCAGGAAGGAGCAGTCGGTGGCAAATATTCTGGGTTCCTTGTTGAGACAGATCGTTGGCGGAATGGAAAAGGTTCCAGAGGAAATAACACAGGCCTTTCAAGAGCAGAAAATGGCCATTGGTGGGCGAGGACCGCGACTCCCGGGTATCGTGAAGATGTTACAGACTATCACGTCCTCTCTGCCCACATTTGTATGCATAGACGCTTGGGACGAGTGTGCGGCGCCGCATCGGGTCAAACTCCTTAATTCACTACACCAAATCCTCACAACATCCCCGAGCACTCGAATATTCATCATTGGAAGGCCCCATGTTCGAGCTAAGATCGAAAAGCGTCTTCCCGGACGAGTGATAAGTGTATCTGTGGGCCCCAACAAGAATGATATTACCGAATACCTTCGTCTTAGACTAGACGAGGACGAAACGCCAGACGCCATGGATGAGAGTCTGGAGGCAGAAATTCTGGAGAAGATTCCAGAAAAGATGTCGGAAATGTAAGTACGGGCTGGGTGCTAGGAACACCGCCATATACAATCTGCTAATAGATATGCACCTAGGTTCCTATTGGTTTCCTTAAATATCGATGCAATCTTACACGAATCAACAATCTCCCGAAGACGAGAAAAGCTCAGTAAGATGACCACTGGATTGGAATTGGGAGATGTTTACGGTACGACGATCGAGCGGATAAGGGCTCAAGATGGGGATAAATCGAGACTTGGGATGAAATCGTTGATGTGGATCAGTCATGCGGAACGACCGTTGCGGGCGGATGAGCTCTGTCACGCCCTAGCAGTCGAGCTAGGCTCCACAGATTTCGATGTCGGCAACGTCCCTTCGATGTCGACATTGGTAACCTGCTGTCAAGGACTGATTACGGTGGATAAGGAAGCATCAACTGTGCGATTGGTCCACTTTACTCTCCAGGAATATCTTTTATCTCATCCCGATATATTCACTAAACCTCACTCGGCAATGGCCGAAATCTGCTTGACCTATCTAAACTCCCGCCAGATGAAAGCCTTTTCGACTACCCCTTCTCCTAATACTCAGAACGCACCCTTTCTAGAATATTGTTCCGTACACTGGGGAGTGCATGCGAAAAGAGAGCTCTCGGACGGCGGGAGATCACTTGCGCTAGAGCTATTAAAAGAGAATTATGGCCTAAGATCGACAAAATTTCTTTTAACCCAAACAAAGGGATTCGAACTTTGGCGTTTTGGTACTCTCTCTCCATTTAGTGGACTACACTGCGCATCGTTCTTCGGGATTGTTGAGGTTGTAGCTGGTTTAATAGAGATGGGATGTTATGATATCAACGAACTAGATTTTTCGGGTTGCGAACCGCTTGCATGGGCCGCTCGTAACGGATGTGAGGACGTGGTGAAAATATTAATAGGGCTGGAAGGGGCCAGCCCCGACAAGCCAGATATTGACGACCGAACACCGTTCTGCTATGCTGCTCAGAATGGACATGAGGGAGTAGTGAAAATACTACTCGGACTAGAAGAGGTCAGCCCTGACAAACCAGATTTATGGGACCAAACACCGCTCTCGCATGCCGCTGAGAATGGACATGAGGGAGTGGTGGAGATACTACTCGGGCGGGAAGATATCGACCCTGACGAACCAGATGATGATGGCCTAACACCGCTCTTGTATGCCGCCCGGAATGGACATGAGGGAGTTGTGAAAATACTACTCGGACGGGAAGAGGTCAGCCCTGACAAGCCAGATAGATGGGGCCAAACACCGCTCTCGTATGCCGCATGGAACGGACATGAGGGAGTGGTGAAAATATTACTCGGGTGGGAAGAGGTCAACCCTGACAAGCCAGATAATGGCGGCCGAACTCCGCTCTCGCATGCCGCTGAGAATGGACATGCAGGAGTTGTGAAAATACTACTCGGACGGGAAGAGGTCAACCCCGACAAGCCAGATTTACGGGACCAAACACCACTCTCGCATTCCGCTGGCGATGGACATGAGGCAGTTGTGAAAATACTACTCGGGCGGGAAGAGGTCAACCCCGACAAACCAGATTTATGGGGCCAAACACCGCTCTCGTATGCCGCTCTGAGTGGGCATGAGAGAGTAGTAGCTCTACTGCAGTCTCGAGAAGCGGCAACACCCAGCACAACCTAAGGCCCAGGAGACCCGCTCCATAGAAATACCAGTCGCCCCTTCCGTCACATGGCATCCCACACCTGGCCATGCACCCGCACATCAATTGCTGTGGACGGGGGGAATCCCCCGACACGGGAATACAGACCCATGTAATCCCTCTTGCGCCCCTTTGGCTATTTACTCTCCCGGTTGGTGGGGATTTATGACTTTCTATTTACAAAGTTCTGAAGATTTTGGCTCGTGGTAGAGGATGGTTTCTATTGTTGTGGAAAGTTCGAGTGTCTAGCTTGTAGATTTTGCCCGATCATATATACTTCTTCTCTTTCTCTAAATTCTTACATGACTTTTCTTTCCTGTATCCCTTTCTTTCTCTTCATTTGCTTTCTTTCCTCCCACGAACGACAGATGAACCGAACCGCATATATTATTTTTAGGACAGAGAAATGTGGTGTACGATAATGTAACGATCCTTGAGGCGATTGTCATAAACTATTGTGCGTGCACAAAATTAAGCGAAGACCCCGGGCGGCGTGACAGCCCATCGCTTCCGGACAACCCCGCGCAGCAAACCCCACCACGACCATTGAGCGGATAAGGGCGCAAGATGGTGACAAATCGAGACCTGGGATGGCAGCGTTGATGTGGATCAGTCATGCGGAACGGCCGTTGCGAGCGGATGAGCTCTGTCACGCCCTAGCAGTCGGGCTGGGCTCCAGGGATTTCGATGTTGGCAACATCCCCTCCATGTCGACATTGGTCAACTGCTGTCAAGGGCCTATTACTGTGGATAAGGAGGCGTCAACTGTGCGATTGATCCACTTTACTCTCCAGGAGTATCTTTCAGCTCACCCCGTTATATTCACTAAACCTCACTCGGCAATGGCCGACATATGCTTGACCTATTTGAATTCCCAACACGTCAAAGCCCTTTCAATCGATCCTTCCCCGGATACTCAGAACGCACCCTTTCTAGAATATTGTTCAGTATTCTGGGGAGTGCATGCGAAAAGGGAGCTCTCAGACTACGGGAGAGCACTTGCTCTAGAGCTATTAAAAGAGAATTATGGCGAGATATCGACCAGACTACTTTTTGCGCAAGTAAAAGAATTTGTGCTTTGGAGTTCTTATACCCTCTCTCGGTTCGGTGGATTACACTATGCATCGTTCTTCGGAATTGTTGAGGTTGTAGCTGGTTTAATAGAGATGGGATGTTGTGATATTAACGAAGTGGACTTTTCGGGCTGTGGACCGCTTGTATGGGCCGCTCGGAATGGACATGAGGGAGTGGTGGAGATACTGCTCGGGCGGGAAGATGTCAACCCTGACAAACCAGATGATAACGACCGAACACCGCTCTGCTATGCCGCTTGGAATGGACATGAGGGAGTAGTGAAAATACTACTCGGACGGGAAGACGTCAACCCTGACAAGCCAGATAGATGGGGCCGAACACCGCGCTCGTATGCCGCTGGGAATGGACATGAGAAAGTGGTAGCGCTGCTGCAGTCCCGGGAGGTGGTAACCTCCATTACAACCTAAAGCCCTGGCGGCCCCCTCCGTGGGAATACCCGTCGCCCTTTACTTCATGGGATGTCACTCCTGGTAATACCCTCAGACATCACTCTCTGTCAACGGGTGGAATCCCATGATATGGGAATACAGACACATGTCATACCATCCTGCGCCCCTTTGTCTATTTTCTCTCACGGTTGGGCGGGGATTTATGACCTTCTATTTGCAAAGTTCCGCAAAGTTTGGTTCGCGGTAGAGGGTGGTTTCTATTGTTATGGGAAGGTCGAGTATCTAGCTTGTAGATTTCCCCTGATTATATATATTTCTTCTGTTTCTGCAAATTCTTACATATCTTTTTTTTCTTCATCTTCTTTTCTCTTGATTTGCTTTCTTTCCTCCCCCAAACTATACATGAACCGCATAGAGTGTTTTTATTATAGAGAAATAAAGTGTACGAAAATGCAAGGACCCCCGAGGCCATTGTCAAAAGCTGGATGAAGACCATGCCTGCGACAGAACACTAGCTACCATAAATGATATATTATGGCTTAGTGAATAGGTAGATTCTAGCCACACCAGATACAGATGCGAGTTCTGACGGGTGGAGAAAGCATGTAGATTTGCCTTTCACGCCCATCATTAGTCTCATTCAGCTTGCGGTCAACTCGATATTACAGAACAACCACTAGACAAATTAAGCTACCAAGACAATATACCGTAACATGCACAGTAACACCGACTACAAGGCTCTCCCGGTGGAAGTCGTGTAGCCTCGTGTTCGCGCTACCAAGTGTCCAACACCCCAGTATGGCTCCCCGAGATCGGCTGCAAAGAACATTTCCAGACCGCCTTCCAAAAGGCTGAAGCACTAAATCCCCCCATGTGGTCCGGAGGATTGCAACGGAAATTTTTGAATACTAGGCTACGGCTTCTCCTTCTAGATAACTCATACTAACAACTATCACGTGATTTTTCCTGTGAATCCTACCTTGAGAACTAGAATAATTTCATTGGACCTCATGCTAAGACGTCTAGAATCCCTTTCTGAGACAAATTGAACGGCGCGTTTCGCCGTGTCTCGCATTTGCAACTCCCCCGCGGTATTAGTAGAGCCACTTCCGTTTCTCGAGCCTTATGTTTTGCTCGTTGTAGCTAACATAAGAGGAATTGTATAACTAAACGAATAGGTTCCAGCATAGTTTTCTGACGGCCCGCAGAGAGCCAGTGTACTCATTACTTGGCCGTTTAAAAGGTCACCGGACGCTTTGCATTTATTAGTCCGTATCTTGGAACGAAAGCGTCCGGAGACTTTTTTAATAGCCAAGTAGCATGTTCATCCCCTTCACTCACCGACGGAGAGACCATCGACTATGTTTGCAGGTGAACCTAATGTGGATGAGGTACCTTTATGGGAGAAGCCCTGGATTTACTATGAAAGAAAGAAAGCTTGCGAGATTGGGCTTGGATCGCGAGTTATCTCTGGGTTTGGGGCAAGCCAAGCAGGGTGAAGCCCCGGCAGCGATGCGCACAATCCCAGCCTTCTCATACCAACACCTATGGTGAGTTGGATGCTCCATAAAGTGTGCCTATTTTTCACCGTCCTAAATTCTCGTAGTGGGGCAATCAGAACATGGCGTTTCCTCGCAGGTATGCTAGCAAATCCCACGGGACTAACTTAACTTACATTCTGTGGTACTGAAACGAAGAAATACTTGCTAGTTTGTCTACTTTCAGAAGCACAAGAGGTACGATCCAACAATCTTCACTATCAAGAAATCCCACCTGGGAAGAGAAATCACACGAGTCACGGTCAATTCAACTCTCCTAAGCTAATCGGCAAACCTCTCACCCAAGAACCCATAGAAAGAAAGAAAAATCCCAGCGAAAGAAAGCCCACCCATGTACAGTTGTCCGATTATCTGGGCACAAGTGATCCTCCTCTTAAGCCTCCTTCTTATCGCGCACTCTCCCAAAGTTTTTTTTTCCTTCGTCCGTTGTCCGAACGAGAGAAAAACCACTGCTGTTGTCATCGGTGTGAAGAAAGAAAAGATAGATCCATCATAGAGCCTCTGCCCTCCCCCCTGTCAGCCAAGACTAAGAAACAGCCACCCTGTAATCGCGTAAGTTCTCACCAAATATGCGGCTCAAGGAGGTACTTGGATCCCTGGCAAAGACTGGCAGGTAGTAAACGTGACACCCCTGCCCACAATTCAACACAAGGCCAGCATAAGTTACTTCCCTTCCTAAGCAAAGTCATATCATTAACCACGACTCCAGTATCTGTGCTCTCTAAGTCAATTTATCTGCAAACTAGCTAAGATATGCAAACTAAGTAAAGCCTGATTTCTCCTCCACAGTGCTTTAGGTAAACGCCATCTACTTGCCCACACACTCTAACCGCCGAGCTCCCCTTGATGGTCGGCACCGTCCCAAGCTGGAAATGGCCGTCTACGGTATGTATAATAAACGAGCCCCCATTATTAGCCGTACTACATTCCGCTGTGTTGGTGACCGGGAAGCACCCCTGAGGCACCGTCATAGAACATTTCATCATTGCGAGCAAGATCTTTCTGGTATTTACACATGTCCGGTAGAACTTTGGTGCGCAGATTCAATATAGCTTGTATTGCGATCCTGTGGCTCTCACGGGCTCATTCTCTCGCTTGATTGCGAATTTCAAGGCTTTTTAGGGTTGCGATAGCGCTGCAATCAGCAAGTACTATGATAGTCCGTAATGTACAAAGCATACCTTGGACCCCCTAACTTAATGCTTATTCAAATCCAAAAGGGTGGGCGCTAGGGTGTTTGTATAATAATAATATTCGTAAGAAACCTCGGGCTTAGGTAGCGGTGTGGTGCCCAGAGTGGAGCAAGACCGGCAGCATGGCTATTGTGAACACAAGATCATCTGAACTTATCTACCCTTAATCAGTGAAGCGAGGGCCCATCATTTTACACCCGGGTAAGTGCCAGAGGTTTAGGGCATAATGGTCAATTACATAGATAACGATGCTCTTATTAGCATCGCTCTCACCTAGGTGTCGGCGCCACACAGCGGGGAGCAAGCCCCGAAATCAAACAAAGGTTATTATAGCAGTCTAGGGGCCGAGGATCTGGTAACATGGTTTTGGACTCTAGCCGATCTCGAGAGAACTGAAAGAGATATAGGTTGAGGGACGAGCCATCTGGGCGATGCCAGATGCTTTACTATTCGGGTGTCCTTTGTACAGACTATTATAATTCCATAACCAGCCAAGTCATAGTTATTACCGTATAAGGCGCCGCTGATTTACCTGGGGCGCTGGGCTTTAGCCGAGCGAAATAGGTAACTTCTGTTCATAATTAGAGTGGTTATGAAGGTTGTGGGAGAGCTTCGATTTATATAGAGGGAAGGTCTAGTAGATAGATATCTTAAGCCTATGATGTTACCACTTGCGATGATGTTTGTGGCTTCTAAGTTATTATGACAAGCTTTTTTTTTCCGGCAGCATCGGCTACCTAACCTCCCATAGTTTACGTGTATATCTAATTAGACTTGTTCTACAGCAGGAACTTGGAAGTTTTCGTAGATGGCCGTTTGTAAGGTACAAGGCTTTGATTCAATATTTTATGAAGTGGTATCTGCAACACTACTTTAACTCTAGAGGACCCCCGCTTTTCATTACCAAAGACCCCGCCTTTCCCCTACCCCCAAGAAACAACCAACCGACCATACTCAATAACTCCTCGTCTACAACAGTCCAGGCACCAAAGAGCGGAAGATGTCTCAATATACGAACCTCTCCAATAACACGAACTCTTTTAACGTACAGAATATCAATGTTGTTGCCGACGATCGCTCGCCACTCCTGAATTGGCTATCACCCTTAGAGCCCAAACTCCGCCATCGGGACATCCAAGAGCGGCGCGTCGACAATGTGGGAGAATGGTTCTTGCAGACCAAGGGATTCAAAAACTGGCATGACTGGAGTGAAGGTGAAGGTGATAAGGTTGTCTTGTTTTGCTATGGAGGCCCGGGGGTCGGCAAAACATTTATCAGGTAACGAGAATTATTCTCGGAGGAGAGAAGAAAGGGCTAGTGCTAACATACCACGAATCGTGGTCCACGATATCAGTTCCCTAGTAGTGGACAGATTGTGCGACCAAGCAAGGGGACAAAACACAGCCGTTACGTGTTTCTACCTGGACTTCGCAGCCCGGAAGGAGCAGTCTGTGGCAAATATTCTGGGTTCCTTGTTGAGACAGATCGTTGGCGGGATGGAAAAGGTTCCGGAAGAAATAATACAGGCCTTTCAAGAGCAGAAAATGGCCATTGGTGGACGAGCACCGCGGCTCCCGGATATCGTCAACATGCTACAGACGATCACGTCCTCACTACGCACATTTGTCTGCATAGACGCTTGGGACGAATGTGGGGCGGCGCATCGGGTCAAGCTCCTTAACTCTCTACACCAAATCCTCGCAACATCCCCGCGAACACGGATATTAATCATTGGAAGACCCCATGTTCGAGCTGAGATCGAAAAGTGTCTTCCCGGAAGAGTGATAAGTCTATCCGTGGGTCCCAGCAAGAACGATATTACCGAATACCTTCGTCTTAGAATAGACGAGGACGAAACACCAGACGCCATGGATGATAGTCTAGCAGCAGAAATTCTGGAGAAGATTCCCGAAAAGATGTCGGAAATGTAAGTACAGGCAATGATACCAGAAATCCCACGACACACAATCCGCTAATAGATATGCATCTAGGTTTCTACTTGTTTCCTTAAATATCGATGCAATCTTACACGAATCAACAATCTCCCGAAGACGAGAAAAACTACGCAAAATGACAAGTGGATTGGAATTGGGAGATGTTTACGGTGCGACGATTGAGCGGATCAAAGACCAGGATGGGGACAAATCGAGACTTGGGATGACAGCGTTGATGTGGATCTGTCATGCTGAGCGGCCGTTGCGAGCGGATGAGGTCCGCCACGCCCTAGCAGTCCAGCTAGGTTCCACAGATTTCGATGATGACAACATCCCTTCCATGCCAACATTGGTGAGCTGCTGTCAAGGGCTTATTACTGTGGATAAGGAGGAATCAACCGTGCGATTGATCCACTTTACCCTCCAGGAGTATCTTTTCTCTCGTCCCGACACATTCAGTAAACCTCACTCGGCAATGACCGAAATCTGCTTGACCTATCTGAATTCCCGACAGGTCAAGTCCCTTTCGACTGCCCGTTATCCTAATACCCAGAACACACCCTTTCTAGATTATTGCTCCGTATATTGGGGAGTGCATGCGAAAAAAGAGCTCTCGGACTACGGGATATCACTTGCCCTAGAACTATTAAAAGAGAATTATGGCCTGATATCGACCAGATTACTTTTAGCACAAGTAAAGAATTTTCCTATTTGGGATTTTGACACACTCTCTCCGTTTAGTGAACTACACTGTGCATCGTTCTTCGGAATTGTTGAGGTTGTAGCTGGTTTAATAGAAATGGGATGTGATGATATTAACCAAGTGGACTTCTCGGGCGGTGGACCCCTCGCATGGGCTGCCCGGAATGGACACGAGGGAGTAGTGAAAATGCTACTCGGGCGGGGCGAGGTCAACTCCGACAAGCCAGATAAGTACTACCAAACACCGCTCTCGTCCGCCGCTAAGTGTGGACATGAGGGAGTGGTGAAAATGCTACTCGAGCGGGACGAGGTCAACCCCGACAGGCCAGATAAGTACGGCCAAACACCGCTCTCGGTTGCCGCTGAGTATGGACATAAGGGAGTGGTGAAAATGCTGCTCGGGCAGGAAGAGGTCAACCCCAACGAGCCAGATATGTACGGCCAAACACCACTCTCGTTTGCCGCTAAGTGTGGACATGAGGGAGTTGTGAAAATCCTACTCGAGAGGGAAGAGGCCAACTCTGACACGCCAGATAATGATGGCCGAACACCCCTCTCGTTTGCCTCTGGGAATGGACATGCGGAAGTGGTGAAAATACTACTCGGGCGGGAAGAGGTCAACCCCGATAAGCCAGATAAATGGGACCAGACACCGCTCTCGTTTGCCGCTTGGAATGGCCATGAGGGAATAGTGCAAATACTACTCGGGCAGCAAGAGGTGAACCCCGACAAGCCAGATACTGATGGCCGGACACCGCTCTCCAATGCTGCTGTTAGAGGGAATGAGGGAGTGGTGAAAATGCTTCTTGAGCGGGAAGAAGTCAACCCCGACAAGCAAGATCATCGTGGCCAAACACCGCTCTCGCACGCTGCCCTCAATGGACATGAAGGAGTGGTGAAAATACTACTTGAACGCGCTAAGGCCAACCCCGATGAGCCAGATAATGACGATCTCACACCGTTCTTGTTTACCGCCACCAGTCGATATGAGGGAGTGGGAAGAATACTCTGGCGGGAAGCGGTCAGCCCTGACAAGCCAGATAATCACGGCCAAACACCACTCTCGCATGCCGCTTGGAGCGGTCATGAGGGAGTAGTGAAAATACTACTCGAACGGGAAGAGGTCGACCCCAACAAGCCAAGTAAGCGCGGCCAAACACCGCTCTCGTATGCCGCTCTGAATAAGCATGAGGCAGTGGTAAAAATACTACTCGGACGCGAAGAAGTTGACCCCGATAAACCAGACAATCGCGGCCAAACACCGCTCTCGCACGCTGCCTTGAATGGACATGCGGAAGTGGCCAAAATTCTACTCGGGCGGGAAGGGGTCAACCCCGACAAGCCAGATAACCTCGGCCGAACACCACTCTTGTTAGCTGCTAAGTACGGACGTAAGAAAGTAGTGAAAATACTACTCGGGCAGGAAGCGGTCAACCGGGACATGCCAGATAATAATGGCCGAACACCGCTCTCGCATGCCGCTCGGAATGGGCATCAGAGAGTGGTAGCGCTGCTGCAGTCTCGAGAAGTGGCAACCTCCAGCACAACCTAAGACCCAAGAGACCCGCACCATAGAAACACCAGTCGCCCCTTCCCTCTCAGGGTATGTTACTCCCGGTGATGCGCTTGGACATTACTCTCTGTCGACGGGCGGAATCCCATGATATGGGAATTCAGACCCACGTCATACCCTCCTACCCCCCTTTGGCTATTTTCTCTCACGGTTGGGTGGCGATTTATGACTTCCTATTCACAAATTCTGTAGAGTTTGGTTCGTGGTATAGGGTGGTTTCCATTGTTGTGGCAAGGTCGAGTGTCCAGCTTGTAGATTTCCCCTGATCATATATAATTCTTCTCTTTCTGTAAATTCTTACTTATTTTTTTTCTTGTATTATTTTTTTTCTCCTCATTTGCTTTCTTTCCTCCCCCGAACCATAGACCACATATAGTGTTTTTATGATAGAGAAACGCAGTGTACGATGATGTAAGGATGCTTGAGGCCATTGTCAAAAGCTAGATAAAGACAATGTCTACGGCAGAAGACTAGTCACGATAAATGATACAGTCCAGATTGGTGAATAGTTAGATGCTAGCCACCCTAGCTATAGAGATGAGTTCTGACGGTGGAGGAGGCACAGTAGACTCCCTTTTCACGCCCCTCATTAGCCTCATTCATCTTGCGTTCAGTTTGATAATACAAGTACGACAACCACGAGATAAGCGACCGAGGCGATATACCGTGGCAGGTACTCACCGACTACAAGACTCCCGGTAGAATTTCCGTCAACGCTACCCGATGGCCAACACCCCAACAGTATGGCTCCCCAAGATCAATTTCAATTAACATCCCCAGACGGCTTGCCAAAAGGCTGTCCAACTAATGAAGCGCGAAATTCTCCTCTCTACTTGGGAACGTTGTGGAGGAAATTGTTGAATACTAGACTACGATTTGTTCCTCCGCATAACTCATACTAGCAACTATCATGTGACGTTCTGGGTGCGAATCTTACCTTTAAACACTAGAATAATTCGACTCCCCGCTTCTTTGTGCCGAGAGTTCATTTGGATAGGTGAGACACGTTTCCGCTGATCTCAAACGAACTCTGGAGGAAACGTCCCGAGTGGCCGGGACATATTTTGGGTGGTGGGGTAAGGTTGATCAACCAAAGTGTTGGGGCTCCTTGTCCTCACTGCTCTCTCGTGCTCCCCAGTAGGTGGTTGAATCCGGCCTTGGGCAACCTTTTCTACCCACAAGCACTCCTGGTGGCCGTCATCCAGTTTGACCTTATGGAGTGCTAACTGCACGCTTTACAGGAAAATGTGGATGCTAAGTAAATTTATAAACCCACTTCCCCACCCCAGGGTGCTGCGCATTCTGGAGCTAGTTCCAGGAATTTATTTTATAATCTTTCGCCTGAGATTATGATCCAGAGTGTCGGGGGTGTTCGATTACCTATAAGGTAAGGGGTTGGGTGGTTATGCGGATATGTTGTTGAACGGATAGGCAAACATGCGTCTAGGTGATGTATCTCGTACAGCTAGGAAGAATTTGGCTTGGTGGTGCACGGCGACCCGGCATTCATGAGTGGGTTGCTGCTATCATACCACACCCGGTACCGCTAGGGAAACGGTCTTGTTTTTAATTCTGTTGGTATCATACTCATTGCCATTGGGCATTAGGTGTCCAGTGTCTGGTTCCGTGACGTTTCATTTATACCCTTTGGTCATAGATATAGTGTACATGGTGCGCTAGGCGGGCACAAGCTTTAGGGGTTACGGGATATCATGTGATGTCAGGGCGATTCCAGATTGGCTATCACAAGAGTTTAGGTTTTGTCCTCGTTGAGTTTCGCGAGATTTAGGGCGGTGTTCATACTTTGCGGAGATATATCTTTTAGCCTGTTCATAGATACTGTAGTAGAGAGAGACTAGCGAGCTAGCCCACCTCTCTTCCATGTTCCGCCGCGTATTGCGATTGCACTGCTATTCTTCTCTTCATTTGTGCGGTCTTTAGGCTCCATCAAGGGGTAGCGTTCCTAGATGGTTCGCCATCAAGATATACAATAATTTTGTCACATTCGGAAGCTATTAAGGCACTAAATCCTCCAACGGAGGCTCTTTTTTCAGCCATATCCTGGTATGGGGTCGCCCACTTAGGAATGAAACAGTAGTTGGGGGCTTCCCTTTCCTAGAATATCTATATTTTATGATGATGTTCCAGAAAGACTAAAAATTATCATCCTCCTAGTGCGTTATACACCTAACTATGTTTCATTCTGCTAGCGCTCTCAAAGGGTCGGGCCATTATTGAGTATTATGTAGTCGTACCTGCAATCGTACTTTACCACTAACTTACCGCAGTATACCCCCACTCTTATTCAGTGACTAAGAATACCAGCCAACCATACTCAATAATCCCCTCCGTACAGCCTCCCAATCAGTGAGGACCGGAACATGTCACAATATACAGTCAAATATAACACTGCTTTAACAGTGCCAACAATTTTAATGTGTGGAGTAACTATTTCATTGCCGATGATCGGTCTCACCTTCTAGCCTGGCTACGACCGCGAAAAATGGCATCGGTACATTTAAGGCTGTGTCGATGACGTTGCGGAATGACTTATACAGATTGGGGAATTCGGAAGATGGTGTGGATTGGGCCGGGATGTCGAGAGTGATAACGTAGGTATATTTTTCGGTGGAGATCCGGGGGGTCGGCAATGTTGGATTGCCTATGGCATGCCGTTAGAGAGTTGTGCGGATATGCTTGCATGCGGATATGCGGCTAGGAGAGAAGCGGATTAGGGCAGTAGGGCAGTTAGTTTCTTGGACTTCCGGCGGTCAGTTCTCCCACAGGTTGTTGTTTTCGCATCCTATGCCGCTAGGCATACGATATTTTTTTCATGGGTTTGTTGATGTGCTTGGCCGTAGGGTATGAAGTATCGGGTATTTGGTTTTATTGTTTCTTTCATACCTTTTGTCACTAGACATGTGTTACGGGTGTTGGCACACGGCAGGGCATAGGCCTTAGGATCACGGAGGATCATGGGAGATCAGGATGAGTCTAGATTGTTTGTGGTCATTAGGGATCAGGTTTAGTTAGTTGCGTGTGTTTCTTTAGAGTGCGCTGAGTTTCGGGAGTGCTTTGTTGTTGTTAGTTAGACGGAGAGATATATCTCCTGGCTTTTCCGTAGCTAGAGAGAGTGCAGCCATCTAGACATCGGTTCCTCCCTCCTTGATCGCTCCGCTTAGAGTCTGCTGTGATCGCACTTTCGTTCCCTTCAGCTTTTGTGCTTTCCATTAGTTTTATCAGGCAAGACTTTTATCAGATAACAAGAATTATTCTCGCGGGGGTGAAGAAATGGACGGGTTGTGCGATCAAGTTAGAGGAAAAGACGGGGTCATCGCATGTTTTGACTTAGGGTTCTCGACGGGAAATGGGAAGTCCGCGACTGGTACGCTAGGTTCCCTACTGAAATGGTTGGTTAGGGGAATGGAAAGGATTCCGGGTGAAATATCGCATGCCTTCCGAGAGTAGGGAAAATTCACAGCAGTGTGCTATTCGGCATTAGGTTAGGCTGCCGCGATGATCGGAAAACAGGCTTCCCGAGGCACCGTGGTAGAACGTTTCATTGCTACGAACAGGGGCCTGGAGGCTGGAGCTTCTCAATGCTCGGGCGCATGAGGCAAACCTTTGCTGTGTTGCTTCAGGTTGGCTGGCATGTTAGTCCTGCGGTTTTTCACAAGATCAAGAAGGTTACCATAGTAATGTGAGGATCTATAAAGTATTTTCTTAGATTCTCATCGATCCTCAGAGACCTAGGAGGGGTATCAGTGTAGGCTACGTTCGCCGACGTACGATAGCTGAGAGTCATTAGGGATTCTTAGTAATAGCTATCCTTATATTATCACTGACCCAATTTGCTCCCATCGTGTGAGGCCCCTACAATTTATCTGAGGTATCGATCCTTTGATAAGAGAAATAGCGACTTTTGTCCCTAATTGCAGAGGCTGAGTATATTGTAGCTGAGCTTCAATCTACTCGAGTATAGAGTGTAAAAGCCTTGTACCAGTACTATATATCAGTAGTGAAACCCTCGCTATTTGGGTAATGTTTGTGGATTCCATCAAGGGTTTTTTTCGCTGTGTCAGCCACTTACACTGCCACGGTGGGCGGATAGATCTAACCGGGCCCGTTTTACCACCTACACTTGGGGGGTTTTGCATGCGGCTGCTTCTAGAGCACAACACTTTTCTTTCTGTATTCTGTGAGTTTCCAACGCTGCTTTAATGCGAAAAAGACCCCCGCTTTGCCTTACAAAGACCCATATTTTTCTTCTCCATCTCCCACAAATATCATCGTTCGACCATACCGGCACTCGCTAGGGGGGGGGGGGGGGGGG
>Ga0307517_10006365_pt1 | contig 17502 bp, 19 predicted proteins | sample 23_EM_MG_FD_194515 | JGI IMG/M metagenome (GOLD analysis project Ga0307517, IMG submission 194515) | Populus trichocarpa ectomycorrhiza microbial communities from riparian zone in the Pacific Northwest, United States - 23_EM | ecosystem: Host-associated > Plants > Roots > Unclassified | place...
AAAGGAGTTCCTTAAATTAAGAATATCGTCTGGGCCACAAAAATCCACTTTCATGGGCAGAAAAAGGAAATGCAGCCATACGGACCGCGGTCGAGGCACTGCGAAGAAAAAAGATGAAATTCACGAAATGAAGGACATCTGTACAACCAGTTCCCAAAAATAAAAAATACAGGCAAAACGCAACAACAATCCTGAAAATATGCCAAAGTTTGAAAATTTGACGATCATAACGACGCAAGGGTTACTCACTCCACTTCTTTGCCAGTTTACACCTTGGGTTTCCGCTGTTTCCTCTTCCCGCTGACTCCCGCCTTTCTTTTCTTTTTCTTGTTCCTTTTCGGTGTCGCGTTTGGGGGTGGAGGGACGGTCGTAGGTTCAGGTGCGGCACCTCGCAGTCGTATACGCCCATCTTTCAACGTTTCTGTGATAATAGGACTAGCAGCCGGTCTGTATTTGAATTCCTTCGAGTACCTGTCGTGAAAGGCCGTTCTAATAAATTAAACTCGCTCGTAGTTAAGATAGTAACATTACCTAGTGGCATGGATGATTTTCGGTTCTTTCGGAAGCAAAAGAGCATTACGCAGTTTGAAACCAGCCCAGAATAAGAATACAAGGAAAAGAACTAGACCGAGCCTCTTGTAAGGTGAGGGTGGGGGAGGGTCGAATCGGGTTTCGTCTTCTGGTCGCGCTCTTGAAGACTGAGAGCTTGCAGACTTTTTCTCTGACATCAACGGGGCCGACTCGTCGGTTTGCGGTTCACTTTCTTCGCCCAGCTCGCTCTCGGACCCCATGTTGTTGTGTCTGTTTCTAAGTTGCATCATTGGCGGATGGTGTTCGTTCGGCCCGTGATTCCCGCTTCGCCGTCTCCGTTTCCTCCCAACGAAAGCCAACTTGATCTTCAGCCAAAATGTCAACGAAATATACAGCTCTACCTTCCAGAGATCGCCATGACCGTCGTTCTGCCAGTACAGACTCTTCGTCATCACCAACAGAACCACTATATCTACCCTCCTACGAAGTCAATTCAATCTCCCACTTCGCCTCCTTCATCACCGACATCGAAGAAGACGCCCCGCAACGGCCTAGATACCGCCGAGTAGATCCCCTCCCAGCATTTGACTCCAACCCGAGGTTCAAGATGGAGACCCCATCTCCAATTACCAGAGCAGCGTTGCTAGCCCTTGTCTGTTTTCTTTTCTGGTTGGCGTTCAATTTAAAGAAGGGCGTCTGGATCGCAACTGGTATGGGCATGGAAAAGGAGGATATGGAAGCGGTAGACCTGTCCTATTAATGAAAGGTGCGTACATTCAAAACCCTATGGTCGTTTTGTAATCTTCAAACCTCGTCTTGTAGAGAAAGCTGGTCATTTCTCAAACTCCATAGACACTTCATATTCCTTGTACACTTTAAATTATAAATACCCTTTACATCCCTTCAAATGGGTTTGCCATCCGCATCAAACGGGAACATCGAAATCGCCGGTCCAGCAACTACACTTTCATCATCCATACTCACATCACCCATGGAATCTGTATTCCCCTTCAGCACAATCACATAAACCACTCCCCGACTCGCCAAGTCTCTCGGAATCTCCACAAAATGCCGTATCAACGTCTCCCCACTGTCGTCGTTTCGCTCCTCTCGGTCAAGTACACGACCAAAAATAGTCTCAACGCCGGACATGAAAGTAACGTACAGAAACTCTTGTCTCCCGTCTGTTGGCTCTGAATAAGGGAAAGAAATTTCCGCCTGCTCACCAGGCGCGAGACGCGGAGAGAGCGTGAGGAGGGGAAAGGAGTGCAACCCAGTTGGGAGAAGCGCTTTGTTCAACTTGGGTGATGTCTGATCGTTCACGAAGACGCTCAGAAGGGTGAAGACTTGCTGAGGCGTCAACGGGGTCTGGAAAATGAGTTCATTACTGGTGTCTGGTGCGAAGGCGAGACTCACTTCAAAAGCGGTGTTCCAAGGATTCTGCCTGCGAACGGCCGAGTTTATCCATGCAGCTTGACGAGCGCGATCGGCGAGCATGGCGGCTTCTGCTGTCACGTATGCCTAATCATCATGTAAGTGAACCGAGAACGGGCTCAGGGAAGAGGTGTTACAAACCTTATTATTGAAGAATTGCAGGATCCCAATATATGCGCTCGTTGCAATGGACTCGAGTGCCATACTTATGTCAATGAATGAATGAACGCCTTGATCCTGGCTATGTCAGACGAGTGAGCTCAATTCCAGAGGTGATAAACAATACTTACAAGTTATAATTCGCCGGCTGAACGTGGTCGCTCCCCGCAGCTATAATCGCGCTCTCCAGGAATTCCTTGTGCATCCTTTCATGTTCAGCCATCTCCCTAAATCTTCCTCTGACCCAGCCTGGGAAGCCAGCGTTCTGAAAATCGACTTCGGAAAATCGGCGGAGTGCCTGTAAATAGTGGGCATATAGTAATTGTTCGACAACGAGAGCGTAGTTCAAGTAATGGATATCTGGACGGAGAGTGTTAATTATGCTGCGAGCGCTGTGGGGGTGAGACGAACCGATGAGATCTCCATTATCATCACGTTTGGCGGGTATTGGGAGGAAATGGTTCGGGGTGTCTTCTAGATCTTGGGTGAATGAGCTTGAAACAGGTGAAATGACTGATTGACCTTACCAAGGTGGTCTTTGGCGTCATCTGCCGAGGCACGTCGGGTGTCTTGGTGTGTCGGTACGAGGGGAGTACTGCGCGCCGAGAACGCCATCGCGTTACGATCTTTTATCAGGGTTGGTAAGATCTGAAGGTAATGAAAAAGAACGTCGTCTAATTACCCGTTTTTGTCATGACGCCCGGAACATCAACCTGCTGGAGAGTCGAGTTCGCGATGGCATTATCCAACACTTGCTTGCGAACGATGTCAGGCCTTTGCGATTTTCCAAGATTTAGGTCTGCGACGACGGAATGTCAGTTAGGGCAGGCAGTTGTTGCGACTATGTCCCACCTGGTGTAGAATACAGATTGGAATTACCCGGGGCGGTATCGATCTTTCTCCCACCCGTCTCAGGATATGAAATCTGGGCCTCGGATCTGGTGGGCGACCTCGCCTCTGATAATTTCTCGTCAGTAAATTGTATGATGTATGGAAGCTGACGGTGTCACCGTGTGAGGAACCCTGTTTGCGGGATCGACTGGGTCGGGTGCTGGGCGGTTTGTGAGTCAGGTCCTTGTCCGATAAAAGCACAGGCTCGGGATTGTCCTGAATGTCGTTCTGAAGAGGGGATAACAGAGGCGTAGGGTGGTCATCTGAAGGAGCGTTGCATCGCCGTGAGTAGAATGAAGATGTCCACATATCGCTCAACTCACGGGAGGGAGCAGACGGTAACACTGAAGCCAAAGCGTTGGTGGATACCAGGCCCAGTGTGACGAAGCTAACGAGAGTGGAAGTTTTCATCTTTTGAATAGTTATGCGGGAGGGAATAGTGAACGTCCTGTAATGGACAGTGGTGTGCGTAGAGTATAGTTGTGGCTGACACTGAGAGTTGGCGATTTCTTTGGGGAAATATATATTCGATTATGGTGGCTGACTTCGGTCGCATGGGCTTTTGAAGAGCGAGTTGACTTCGAAGAAAAAAAAATAAGAGTCAGTCGACCGGCGAGCAGAAAGTCGAACATTACGTCGTAGTATTCCGTCAAATGCCATTTCCACCACTCAACTTCAACGAAAAAGCCAAGATGACATCCCAGTGATCGCGTATTTCTCTGGCGTTTAGTTGTTAGTTGCCAATTCTTTCACAATCCGCAGTGAGAACGACATGTTTCATAACCAGCCCAAGGGCCAGGTTGAGACGATCTCTGATCTTCGCCCGAGGCTCAGTTCAGTATTAGTCGAGTTTGTTTCCATTTTGCACAAAGAAGGTCTGTTCGTCAAAGCGCAAGCATTGCATTCGTTTCCACTTTTTTTTATAAACAAACCTCTCCTCCCGTCGGTAGATAAAATGCTTCCCCTCTCTCCCTGTTCGTCGAAGTGTGAGGGTGCGATTCGAACGATCCTTGTTCCTCTCTCTTTTTTTCGAGGTCCATTCAAAGCTAGGCCTGGCTCCGGATGTTAGATTGCTAGTTGAAGTGAAGGGAGATTGTATAATGAGAAAATTTTGAAGCCAAGTCAAGGAGGTTCCAAACATCCCGTCAACCGGTTTATTCAAATCACTCGCAACCATCCTTTGAGAATCCCGGTAGATCCTCCATGCTGCATGATCCCAATATACCTCCTCATTACGTGGGTCTCGGAGGATGGAAAAGATTATGCGGATATTTGGGCCCCATCTTTGTGATACTGAAACGGCATCACACGGCCGAAAGCCATGCATTTTTCTGCGAGGAAGCGGGTTGTAAGTGAGCTGCAAATAGGTAGATAACAAGAAACACACGCTATAGCTGCCATCTCCACTGTTCGTGGCAGCGCTTTGACCACCGTGGTTGCGACTGTCTGATTGCGCCATTTTTTATATGTCTCAGGACTTGCTGATGTTACCAGAAATGTTCGCAGTTCGCTTCGCATAAAAAGTTGGCAAGGATAATCCACATATAAATTTCCATCGCAGAGGCACCAACACCCCTGTGGAAGTCTTTCCGAATCGCGTGAAATCGTTGACCGCAATGACCCACCTTTAGCGTCGAAGAAAATGTATTCAGTCGCCAAAAATTGCACGGCCGTCGGAAGTTTCTTCTCAAGACGGTAGAGGAGTAGGTAAATAATAAACAGTGTGTTTCCTGCAGAAGAATGCAATTTTTAGATGTGATTCGCGCTCGAGGGTAATAACTTGACGAACCAGTACCTGGCTGTCCAGTCACCACAAAATACCATTCCTTGTTATTATTCTCCAAGGCCTCCCGGAGATACTCGTACTCTCTGAGGATGATTATGGCTTGCAACTGTCGAGTAGGAGGGAAGTCTAAGGCTGTTTGAAGCAGATCGACGTTGAGCAGACATTTAAAATTTTCTGTGGCAGGAATGTCCGAGTTGTCCGCAAAGTCAACGCACAATTCTTTATGGCCGCCACCATTGTCGGTTTCGTTCAAAAGAATCTCGTGGCGGTCGATGGTGCAAGGTTTCGTAGGCCATGGCTTTCCCCAGCCGATGTCATGGATTTTCTATCCAATCGTCAAATATTCGCACACAATTCAAGAAAGAAGATTTAGAATACTTTGAGTAATTTATTGGGTCAAATTCAATTGGCGCTGTTTGTAAAGAGGCTGGTTCTGTGTTCGCCATCTTTGAAGATCGAGAGAGAGACAGTGTGACAGTGACGGTGACACCGTTATGCAGAATCCAACGTGACTCTAGCTAGATCTTCCAATTTGGGTCCCGAGTCAGTTGTATTCTCGAAACGTTCATCGAATTATCACGCTTGTCGTGGTTCATCTATCTTACTTAATACCTGGGTAATGCTGCATGTTTCATGGAGACGGTGAACAATTCTTTGACTGCGATAACCTGATCTTTTAAGGTGCACACTGCACATGGACCTCGAACTACAAGTGTGTTCTGACACAAGAGGATACGACCATGCACGAAATCAAATTGACCGCAAACGTTTAAACGATGATCAAGGCGAAGTCCCAAATTTTCTCGAAGCCCTCCTGTCGCTTCAGGTCCCAATATTAATAAAACAGGTCTTGGATCATCTCAGCCTTTTCCCAAGATTCCACGGTGGTCACCCTTGGAATCCAGAACCCATTTCCATGATCAATTATGCGCAAGGCGATAACGCAACTGTACCTCGCTCGCTGTAAGACTGACAGAAATGGGCGGTGATCAAAATTTAACTAGTGACGTGAACGAGCCTTTGTTCAAAATGGAGTCCTTTGCGTTCAAGAATAGTAGGTGATTCTTTGGCAACGCTGAGGTGTTGCTGAAACAGTTTCTATATGTCGTCGATGTCCTGTTTTGGTTCAAACATACAGAAATCTTGAAAGCGGACCTCTCGAAACGAACTATGAATATCAGTAAGCGGAACCTTTGGTACATTTTGGAAGTCAAATCCATCAAGGCCCCAGGAACTTGACGATGTGAATTTGTTGTCATGTCGGCATCTTATCTCTCTCTGTGTGAATTTACTCACTTGGATTTGTTCCAGACCGTGACCGCACAGTCCCGTCTTCGCGAGAGATAACTACTTTCTTCCACCGCCTCAGATTTGGCGGCAATGGTCCTTTACACGCCGAATGGCTAGATTCCACGTCTGTACAGAGGAAGTTTAAACTTTTGAGTCCTGAACATAAAGTAACCTTATTTGGACGTAGGAGCTTCCTAAAAAAATGCAGCCCCCCCAAATCTGGCAACTTTCCCAATTTGTTCAACCGTCAGGATCGGACGGAAGAAAATTTAATAAATTGATGCCAAATTCTTGTTGGCGCCTATCCGAGCTTATCCGTCGTAAACTCTGGTCCGTGTTTGTTTTTTTCTCTCTCTTCTCTGGCCCTGCACACTATTGAACAAAAAAACTACTCTCCGAATGATTGATTGGCTGGCTAAAAATCTCGAAAACCATATCTTTCATAATTGCTGCCATGTGTGGGTGCATTCCAACAAAAGCTGGCACTGGAATGGTGATGCGTTCCTGGGATCAGAATCCAAGATGACAGATCCATATGGTTCGTAAGATGCTTTCAGTGTTTGAACCTGAAGTACCTGAAAATTTGCTGAAAATGGTCTGCGGCATCACGTCCCACACCAATACGTAAAATGAAGTAAGTTCATAATTTGGGACGTCGGTGAAATCCAACGTCCCAGCCGAGGCAGGGTTAATGAATATCAATCAATATAAGGGTTGGTTCTGGGTCCTTGCTCAAGGACTATAAAAGCAAGCACACTCAGGCTGGGTTGAGATACAACACCCCATTCTTCCTTACTTCGAACAAACAACAGTCAAACAATCAAGAATGTCCACCCCTTTACAAGCTTCCGCTTTGCAGAAGTGAGTTCGTCGTGCTCGATGGTTTTTGAGACTCACAATTCATTTTCCAGGGCGCCTACCACTGCCGGCATCACCACAGGCGCTGCTGGTCTCACTTCTGGGTACGGAGATTTGGATCCTATGTTATGCATCATTTCTAAGTAATTTATCTACAGAGCGAAACCAACGACGTTGAATGGTCTACATGCCACGGCCGCGCACACTGCTTCCTATGCTTCTGGCACTGCGTATGCAATTTATTATTCTCATTTCATTCAATAAGCTCTAATAAATTGAGTTTAGCTCGACCGCATCTACCTATCATTCGAAAGCTTCAGAGTCCGTTGCGAGTACTCATTACCACGAAAAGTATTTATTTCCAAATTTGGACAATATTTCCGACTGATTAATTTTAGCCGTACTACCAGCAGCGATATTTCCGTGAAGCATAAATCTCATGAAAGGTATGTCGCGGTAAATCGTGATCCAGAATTGACCTCACCACCTTGACTCTCAAAGCGTGTCTAGTATCTGTCTATCTGAGGAACAGAAACACATCCTCCATCAGTACGTACTCCCTCTTTAGCTAGCTCGGCACGAAGGAATTGACGAATTCTTCCAATAGGGGAACTTGCTCCCTCGGAGACGCTCTCAGTCAAGTCCCATGGATGAAATTCCGCCTCGTCGCAGAACCAAACATGGACATCTTTGCTTCGGACAAGCGTCTCCGCACCTTCATCCACGAGATCACCCAACTCACCGTCTCAATTGTGACCAAACAATGCAACGAAGAAATTGCTGTACTCATCAAAAAGCTCACCTCGTCCCTGACTTATTCGATGGAGGAGCGTGTGCAGCTTATCATGAAGACGGTTATTGAGCAGATTGCGGCTTTGTGTTTGGAAGACACCATGACTGCATGCCAGAATCTCGGCGAGATAAAGGAGAAGGTCTGCTTCGGATCCAGATATGATCATCACAGGCATGATACCCATATGTATGGCGACCACCACCACGACTCGGATAAACACCACCACGATACCGAACATCATCACCACGAAGCTCCCTACCACACCGACTCCAAGAACTCTTACGATTCCTCTAACTCCGATAAGTACAAGCGCACCAACGGCGTCGACCACGGTGACCATGAAAAACCCAAACCCATTGACTCGAACAAGCCACATGACAAGAAGCTCTCCACTAAATCAACACCTGTAAAGTCTACGTAGTTTCCAGTAGAATGGACCTTTCCCCTAAACCATTTACCGATTTCTTCTCTCGTTTTGTCACCATTGGCTTTCTAGTGGTACTAGTTTAGGTGTTGTGTGTCACTCTTCGTTTCGGTTGAATATATTTATTACTTCTAACTGGCCATTGTGGAGTACACCTTGAAGAAACGTGAGGAGCCTGGATTGAAGAAGAGATGAAAGTGTTTAAGAGGCATTTCGTGTCAAGGTGGCGGAACTGTACTGGATTAATAGTTCTTATAATTGCGAGAATCTTCAAAGATCAGCTACATTTTCTCGTAGAGTCCTGCTAGTGTACATCGAAGGCTACAACTTTAATTCGAATATAAGGTAAGTGGGTCAGTCGGGAAAGCTAACATAGATACATCCAATGACTGGCAACAAACCACAAACAAAATTTGTTAGTACAGGCGGAGCTTTTTATTTAGAGATTATCCACGATGTTGCCCACTCCTCCACGACCAGTGCTTTCATAGTTCTGAGCTTCATGTTTGTGATGCTCAACATTTGGTTCGTGTGCCGCAGTGACGTTAGCTACTCCACCACGCCCAGTGGAATGTCTAATTACAAAAGTGATCAAAATCATTATTCGAGCCCGAGAACGGAGGGGAATACTCACATGCCATGAGGGTGAAGCTTATGACGTTCCTCTTCGTCGATCACCTCGGAAGCTAGAGAAGATCCAAGATGAATATTCCCGACGCCGCCTCGTCCGGTGGATTGAAGAGTGGACGAAGAAGCGTTAGTAGCATCACGGGAGCGCGAACGACTATGAATGTTGCCTGCGCCTCCGCGACCGGTCGAGTGCTGCAACAAAACATCAATGGACGGGTTTGTGTATCAGAAACAAGAACATACGGGAGCATCTTCATCATCGGCTATGTGTCGGCGAACGGTGTTATCGTCAGAGGTTTCCATAAGATCTGGCTTGCAATGTTCTCGCGATGGAGAGCGAATGTTACCAGTGCCGCCCCGTCCTGTGGAGTAGAGCTGAGAAATAAATAAGCAGGCTGAACTGTATGGCGAAGATATGTACCCCTACCTCTTCGACTTTACGAACGTGAGGCTCCCTGCCGCGGGTCTGCGAGAAGTCATCGGGACCAGTAGCAGGACGAGCATCGCGGGAGGTGGAATTCGGACGGAGATTCCCTATACCGCCACGACCTGTCGAGAGCTGAACGAACAAAAACGTATCAGCAAACATAGCTGAACATCAAGAAAACCTCACGAAATCGCGACCACGGGAGGTAGACCTTTCAGCGTCTGTCATTTAAGTGGGTAGTCAATAACGGGAGTTATAGTGATAAGGAAACGGAGAAGATGCTGATGTTTATATAGTTTATATGTTCCGATGACGGAATGCCGACGGAATGAAAAACATCGGATATGCTCGGTCATGGCACAGCCTACGACATGCGCGCCACATGGGTTCAGACATGGGCAGATAAGGGGTATCTCTTATCTCTTGAACCACAACCACCATCTTCTCTGAGGAACTGAGTGCACTCACTGTAGCCCAGAGGCACGAAAACGGCCTCTTTGGACTCGCGTTGGCGACTGTTGGTGCGATAAAACCTGGCTCCAAGTGCGGACATCCTGTTATTCCAAGTTACTTCACGGCTAGCAGGAGGACGCAAAAAAATCTTACATCTTGATCGCTGTTTCTCGTGAGGAAGAGGTCAAAGTTTCTGGTTGGACCACAACACCCTTAAATACCCCTCCATCCTCAATTCTTAGATCTCGATTTTTCCGCCCTGAATTCCTCTGACCTCGGCAACTACCTTGCTCATGATCATTGGACTGATCCTTAAATGCTAAGCGCTTTTGTGCCCCCTTTGTTCACACCTTGTTCTGTATTCTTTTATCTATGTAATTGGGACCATATACGCAATTGCTGCACTTCTCTCTCTCACATCCTTCTCCACCTCTTCGGCACGGATCTGTGTAGACTCGCCATAGAATCCTTATGACTCCATTTTTCTCTGTTCTCATGGTCTGTCAATTCTTGAATTGGCAAAAGAGCAGTCCCTGGTTTCTCGGCTACTATTTCATGATCACGGAGTCCATTCCGATCTTTTCCCCTCTCTTAACCAATCTGACTTGTTCGAAAAGACATCCCAGACATCCACAAGTCCCATAAGGGACTTGCTCCTGCACCACTACCATCACATGTATGATGCACCACATGCAACTCGGAACTCCAGTGTCCAATCACGGTTTACCAGTCCTCTCGTGCGTTCATTTTCGAATTGGATATTATGGCAGCATTAATTTCCGGTACCTTTGACCTTTATTTCTTTTACAACATCGTTTGTCAGATGACACTGGTAGTAACATCCATGGAATTCCGCAACGGTCTTTGACGTTAAGCTATTATTATTTACTCTGGCCCCGACATCAGAAACCGAGTACTAAGACTCGTGTTCTCGTTCTTGTACAACAATATGTATTAGAAACCATTTCTATTTTCGATAAATATTTGATGATGATCAGGGTTGGCGATCACCCGACGAATGATCGAAGGCGCAACTGGCACTGTTCTTCCGGATGCATTACCCGGAACTTTTTTTTTCTTTTTTGCTTTTACACTTATGGTAGTGTATGGTCCGAGCCGCCAATCACATTTCATTGTTGAAGAGTCAAGATTCATCGCCACTTGTCATGTTTTTTCACACATCCACATGGTCGCTGGTATGTATGGACTCGTAAGTCTGTCAATTTGTCCGAGCTCGTCCGTAGCTGCTAGCCCGCCTGGGATGGTGCCCTAGGCCCTACCTAGCTTTGCAATTGAAAAGATACTATATGCGGTGCACCGATTCAGATGACCGGAATTGCTTCCCGGGGAATGCTGTCCGCTCAACTTTGTGAGTCAATATGGAGGTCGTATGTAACTCCATACATGTCAACGGCAATGGTGAATTCTCCACACCGGTAATGATTCTGTCTAAGGAACCGCAATGTCACCCAATGATCGCCGCAACGAAATAGAATCTGTATGTTGCCACAAGTTGTCTTCCGAGCCCCGTTGCAGGATATACATGCGTTGTCATCATTGATGGATTGAATAAAAGGAAGAATGCACTTGGTTGCGTTCGAAGTAAAGAAGACCATGACTAGTATACCAAAATAAATAAATAATGTCGGGATGCCAAAGTGGGGTGTTTTTTTTTGCAATGCGTAAGGGCTACAAGTATCATCACGGAAACCATTGGATTTACTGCTAGGCATCATTAGAAAAGTGATGAGATTGACAAAAAAAAGAGAAAAGAAGAAAAAATACAACAGAGGGAATAGATAAGGAATGCTGTCCTCCATGTGCAGTTGCAGAAAAGTTTGCTTGAAAATTTTCAATAATGCCTAGGTCTGAAAGGCAGAATGGACCCATACAATTTCATTCCGGTTTTACTTTCCAAAACACAGCTGCTGCAGCAATGCTCAGCAAAACAACCCCGGCCGCCGTCTGGACATTGATTAGCGGTGGATGATTGCTCGAGGACGTCGTCGATGTCTGTTTGATCCGATCACCAGTCGCAATAAAGGGAACGCAGGAAACGAGGATTAGCAAAGCTCGCCTTAACGTATCGAAGAGGAGGGTGAGACTTGCCATATCTTCGGAATTCGAGCGTGTCGACACTAATGCGATAACACCTCCCTTCGACCTGATCTGCGAGGTGACATCTCCTTCTAGGGAGCCAACTGAAGATGCGGGTGTGGCCAATTGAGCACCGTGTAAAATCGACCTTGATGCTGGACCCTCCGTCGCGGATGGTTTTGGTTCATCTAGTGAATGTGATCCGGCTTTCCCTTCAAGATCGTCTTCACCTAACGACGCCAGGGTAGTGTCCGTGTCCGCATCGTCCTCAGCTACTCCATCGTCATGTTCTTCGCCTTCATGTTTATGAAGCAGAATGGGAGACGAAGACATTGCTCTGCCTTCCCCCCTTGAGCCAGAGGACCTTCTCCTCCTTCTCCTAAACCTCCCTGATTCTGAACTCCGTGACCGTGGGGAAGGTGGTGTAACCAAGCCACCATAGTGCTTTATAGCATCGCCATTATGGTGATGAAAAGGGTGACTGAGGGTATGCGAAATGTTTAAGGCGGAAATTTGTTGCTGCTGCTGTTGAAATTGGGCTTGGAACTGTTGTTGCTGGCTTAGAAGCGTCGTTTGAAGAGTCGCCACTCTTTCGAGTCCGTTGTCAACTTGACGAATTTGGCTCTCGAACTCGTCTCGAGCTTTCGCGAGCCGTTCTCGTTCGTCTACCCACTCCTCTCGTACTGAACTCCATTGTCCTTCAACACTTTTCTTCCATTCCGCCATCATGTCAACGAGGGACGAATAATGCTTTCCCTCGAGAACGGCTTTGCTCTCTCTTGCCTCTTCCACTTCTGGCGTCAGTTCTACCTCCTCCACTTTTTTTGGCGAAGCCTGAGCATTTGCCAGCGCCTCTTCCGCACTCTGTAACATATGTTCCAATGAAGCAACCTTGTTTTCTAGTCCTCTGATGGTGTCCTGGGCGTCGTGATGTTGAGCTTCCAAGGTTTTCGTGACTTGAATAACAGAGGAAAGTTGCTTCGATAGCCGAATGACCTGTTCATAGATATCGTCGGTTACATTGTTGTGGTCGGATGGAGGTAGTTGGAGAGGGGATGACAATGAGGTTCTCCGAGCAGAAGGCACGAGCCCCATCAGAGGTTCTGGCGTCCCGGGTCTTCGAACGTTTAGATCTTCTCGTCTTCTTTCCTCCTCCTCTACTTCCACATTCGCGGCAAGGGACTCGTCACTAGCGGAAGATGTAAAAGGCGACATGTCGTCCTCTAATGGCCGCACGGACTCTGGTTCATCGACTTGTTCGGAATCTAAGTTATCCTCGTCCTCTTCATCGACCCTCTCCAGTGAATGGGGCATTGCCGTCGCAATGCTTCTGGTATCGTCTTCGTCGTCGAGTGTATCGTGCAATTCATCATCATCCTCAAGATCGAATCCATCGTGCACCATCCGTCCCTCCCGCCTCTCACGTTCAGGTTCCCCTCGATCAAAACTCCTGCCTCTCTGAATTTGGTCATGGTCATGGTCATGGCTCATCCTCTCCTCAACTACTCTCATTTCTAAATCCCGCCGTCGTTCCTCCATAAACTCCTTCAAATATTTTACGTCCTGCTTCAGGATCTCCTGTTCGGTAAGGACTTCCTCGAGTGTCCGAACCTTCTCCTTGTGCGAGGCGAGCGATGATTGTGTTTCTCGAAGTTGGTCTTGAAGGTCCTGGAGGGATCCAGAGGCATTAGGGGGACCTGGTGGTTGGGAATGATCAGGAGAGGAAGCGCCGGAAGTATGGCCACCGATAGGTCGAACGACTGGAGCCGCAGCGTCCTGCAATTGTCGAACAGGGGGAAGTGTACCTGGAAGTGGTGGAAGGTTGGAAGGCTATTAAATAGTGATTCAATGCCGGTGTCAACGCAAGCAAGTTTGAAAGCTAACCAAATTGCCGCCAAGGGTATCGTGGATCTCGTTCATTGTCCCAGTCAAGGAATTAAGTTCCGCACCTGTTTCGCGGCTCTTCTGTAGCTCGCCTTGCAGCCGGCTAAGAATGACATCGAAACTCAAACCCGTCTTACCGGGTGGTCGCACACCTCCCATCCCACCCAATCCCTGTTGAGCGAGAACTCTCCGCTGGGCTGCGGCAAACGAGAAGTTTTGAGGACCGCCCGCACCACCAATGATATTTGACCCAGATGAGGTACCAGTCACAGTCGTCAGCGGAGAAGGAGCGCCCGGGGTGGCTTGTTGTTGAAGGAATTGCTGCTGTTGGAGATGGTGTTGCTGGTGCTGCTCTGCACGAGCAGCTACTTGAGCATCTTGCTCATTGAAGACGCACACGACTCGCGCGGCCACTTTGTGGTGGATGATAGTCTTGTTATCTTCTCCGACAATATCAATACCGAATTCCTGTAAATTTTCAGCATACAATAGAGTATTGCCAGCATAAGCACATACTACGATATCGTCGCTCTTCAGCTCAAACGGCTCCGACTCCTGGCCTTCACTGCTTAGCCTTTCACCGTTTATGAAGGTACCGTTTGAACTTCGAACGTCTTTAATAAAAATCTATTCACCATTAAGGATGGGTCCCCCAAAAAAACATCAAGCTGAAATCGCACCTTGCCGTTTTCCTCCCAAACCTCTGCGTGCTGCCGACTGAGAACCTTGGAGTCAAAGAAACCATTCCGTTCGCCTGGTGCTGTTTTCGAACTTGTCTGCCTGCCGATCTTTGTGTGTTGGTTACTGAGGGTGATATGCTTGGGCGCCCAGGTGTCATTGAGGGGATAAAGGTAAAGAGCGGGATATAATGAATTGTTGGCGGTTTGAGGGATATTGACTGGGGACGAGAATGGCGGGGCTACAGGCATGACGAGGTCGTTAGAAAGAAGGTGGATGAGGATGCGGAGGACAGCGAGGGTGGCGTCTGCTCGTCGTTGAAGTCAATGTGGCAGCTTTTCATAGAGCACAGGCCCCATAACCTTAACCCCAATTAGTCCCACTTTCGCACGTGGCTCCATCAACATACATTGGAGACTACAAAGTAAGAACATCCCGACACCAACACACGACTACCCCTGTCAATTCCCCCAGCTGCTTTTCTCCTACTATAAAATCGAAAAATGGGTCGTCGTGGACGCCATTTCTATCGACAACCAACTTCACTTCCATCCCATCGATGGTCTTGAGGTGTTTTCCGAATCTTATAATATCGTCCCTGAAACATTCACGCCTCCCAGCAGTAATTAGGACCCTCTTGACGACAGCACCCATGTCGTCGTACCAATCAGATGGAGCAAAATGGGTATCGAGGTACGGGAGATGATTCTGATCCTTGATTCCCGACGAGACGGCCATGCCAAAATCGTAAATTTTAGCGGGTGAGATGATGTCCCACATGGCATTCTCTTGATAACAACTGTTTTGTTGGAGAATTGTCAACCAAGGCGACATCAAGTAAGCGCCGGCGAAACTCGACCCTTCCAATGCCGGAAGACCCTCCAGCGGGTGAATGGCGTGCAACAATGCCTGGATCGTGAGATTGCCACCAGCAGAATCGCCCGTCAAGATCAGGTTGGGAGCCTTGACTCCGCGTGAAAAAAGGTGGTTGATTGCGGTAACCGTCTGCAGGAGTGGAACAGGAAAATCCGCTTCAGGAATAAGAGCTGCGGGAACATTTAACCCAGGCAAGAATCATCTTGTGAATGTGTTTCGGCTTACTATAATCAAGAATAGCGACTCCAACGTCAAGTCCATGAGAGTTCTTCAGCTCTTTCTGGACATGACGCCAGAACGATGCCGAATCCTCAAACATTGGCAGGCAAAACCCCCCACCGTGCAGATACAGAATCACTCGACTGGGTATCTCCCCTCCCCACTTCTCATTCAATATCCAGAGCAATTTCGCGTTTTCTCCGATATCCTCAATGCTCGTCTTCATTTTGTTCCGTTTCGCCCATGTCGTATAAATGTCCTCGGTATGACCCGCAATGTACGCGAGACGCTGAATTGGGTGCATATTAATGAGCCAACGAAATATGGAGTCGCCCACAACCCGACGCCAAGTCTTTCCACGCTCTTGTTCGGCAACGAAGGAGAGCAGAAACCGCCAGGTGCACACAATCGCTAGGGAATGTCATCAGTTGAATTTCGAATCACTCATGTTCATCACATACGCAGAGCCATTAAAACCACAAGGGTCCTTATATTCTCCATCGTGTTGGTTGAAATCAAATTGCATCTTTATACTTAATGAATACAATATTCGGTACCTTTTCGCAGGACTCGCTGATTCTGCGGCCAGAGAGGACCAGAAGGGGTCCCGGTTTTGGACTCATCATGGATTTGCGGACTATTAGGATTGTGGCAACACCGATGGTGATTTCAATTCAGTGCTTAATTTACGTCTTATCAGAACGGACCACGATGGTGAGGAATGCCATTCAAACTGGCAGATGGCCTTGCCACTGTCCGCACTAGTGCTCACTGGTGCCGCAGGTCACATTCGCCAATCTCACAAAGAAATTGATTATTGATATACATCGATCCACGTTTAGGTTGAGTGGGTCATATTATATATTATTATGCTGACCTTCAATGACTGGCGAAAGAATCGGCGAGAATCAACTATTACTTGGGTCTGAGGCCTGATTGTCATTTTGGTTCTGGGTCGGTTTACCCTCAAGCTTCAAAGAAAAAAATCTTACATTAAGGTGATGTCTGCAATTTTAATTTCACTCAAAGGCAAGTCGTGCTTATACTACTCAGTTCATCGATTTTACATATAATGCGACTACAACAACAGGTGGAAAACATGCATTCCTCGTCCCCTCGTCTCCTTTCACGACCACCCGATGCATACAACCATGATAATCCCGATTTATTAGCTACCTGGACAAATACGCCTCCAGATCCTCGCGATTCCCAGTGCTTATATGCTATATCCGTAATATCTGTAGGTTAATCCCTAGCACTCACTCGACGTCCATAGGCCCGAAAAGCACTTCAAATCAGCATCGTTCATTGTGCCTATCTTTTTGGATTTTCCGAGGAGATGTTCATATGTACTATCCTTCTCCGGGCTTACCACTACGCTTCAAGTTATCAACTCACTATTGCCCGCTTGCTTTCTGTAGTGTCGATTCGGCACCCACCGCAATGCTCACAATCTACCACCTGGATTGCACACCCGTTCTCCTTCGATCAGCGGGTACTTATAGGGTTTGCAAATATGAATGAAATTAATTTCTAGCTGTTTACATACTTGCGCAATGGAGTGGCACAAATATTGAAACTCAGTCGGACGTTTTAAAGTAATTTCAGCCTTCCAATCCCTCTTTCGCATAACCATGCCAAACGCGACCGGAACCAAACGCAAAGCCACCACTGCCCAAGGAGGCAGCAAAAGCAAGAAGACGCGTCAAGAGGACTACACAGCTGCCAAGGACCTCATCGACGCGCTCCTCGCATGCGATGACATCGAAGATGTCGAAATCGACCGGGGAGACGCGTTGAATCTCGCCGCATATGCGCGTCACCTCGAGAGTGAGGTCGCAGAGCACAAGCCCAAGGAGAAATCTGCTTCGGAGATTTCTTCGGCTGCGGAGAAGTTGCGCGCAGTCACGGTTAGTGGGATTCAGAAGCAGATGGGCGTGCGAACCTTTTTTCCTTTCTCTCCCTGTGTTTGGGCTGACCTGAGACGCATTTATATTAGTGGAAGCCTTCCTGCAAAGTTGGCGGTGCCAAATTTAGCTGTATGTCCGATCCTTTTGCTTTTGACCTATTCG